>Ga0075522_10000248_pt1 | contig 37186 bp, 34 predicted proteins | sample NGEPerA_FD_74796 | JGI IMG/M metagenome (GOLD analysis project Ga0075522, IMG submission 74796) | Arctic peat soil microbial communities from the Barrow Environmental Observatory site, Barrow, Alaska, USA - NGEE PermafrostL2-A | ecosystem: Environmental > Terrestrial > Soil > Wetlands > Peat ... | reverse complement strand
TTCCAGCCGCTCATCGCGTGGTATCTCGCCGCGCTCAAGACCGCCGGTTATCCGGTCATCGTGCTGCTGATGACGATGGAAAGTTCCTTCCTGCCGCTGCCGAGCGAAGTCATCATCCCGCCCGCCGCACATCTCGCGTGGTCCGGCGACGGCATCAATTTTTTCACTTTTCATTTCACCGGCTTGTCGGCGCAAATCGGTTTGATCATCGCAGGTGCGTTCGGCTCGTGGCTCGGCGCGACCATCATGTATTGGCTGGCGCGGATGGCCGGGCGTCCGCTCATTTTGCGTTATGGAAAACTGGTTTTGTTTCCGCCGGAAAAATTGGAGAAGGCCGAGCGCTGGATGGCGCATTACGGCGCGATGGGCGTGTTCATCGCGCGGCTGCTGCCGGGCGCGCGGCAGCTCGTCGGCATTCCCGCCGGCATCGCGCGGATGGATTACCTGAAATTTTCCATCTTCACGCTGCTCGGCTCGACGATCTGGTGCGCGGTGCTGTGCTACGTCGGCGTCAAGGCTGGACAGGATGAAAAACTGATGCACGGCGAATTGCATCACGTCGCGCTCTGGCTCGGCGGCGCGATGATTTTTCTCGGCGGACTTTATTATTTTTTCGTGCACCGGCAGATGAAGAAGGAAAAATAAACCGCAGAGACGCCGGGACGCAGAGAAAACATTTATTCGATCCGCAGATGCCGCAGATTTTCGCAGAAAGCATTTTTTGAAATCTGTGTAATCCGCGAAATCTGCGGACAAAACTCTGCGTCTCCGCGCCTCTGCGGTTAAAATAATTCTTCGTCGCCGAAAATTGACTTACGTTGTAAATTGTTTCCGTGCCAGTCAGTGATTCCATCCGCAAAAAATTGAGCGCCACGCCGCACAAGCCCGGCGTGTATCTGCATCGCGACCGGTTCGGCACGGTCATTTACGTCGGCAAGGCGCTCAATCTGCGCAAGCGCGTCAGCCAGTATTTTCAATCGAGCCGGCGCATGGGCTGGGACTTGAAATTCAACGCGCTCGTCGAGGCGATTTGCGATTTTGACGTTCATATCGTGCGCAGCGAACCGGAAGCGCTGCTGCTGGAGAGCAAGCTCATCAAGGAATTCAAACCGCGCTTCAACATTATGCTCCGCGACGACAAAAGATATTTGATGTTGAAAGTGAACTTGAACGACCCGATCCCGAACTTCATCTTCACGAGATTCAAGAAGGACGACGGCGCGCGTTACTTCGGGCCGTTCGTCAATTCTGTCGGGCTGCGCAACACCGTCGCGCTGGCGCGGAAACAATTTAATCTGCGGGGCTGCCGCGTGTTCACGCCGGGCGAGGCGGATTACAAGCATTGCCTTTACGCGCATTTGAAATACTGCACCGCGCCGTGCGTCAACAACGTCACGCGGGCGCAATATCTCGAACAGGTAATAGCCGCGTGCCAGTTTCTCGAAGGCCAGTGCCGCGAAATGCAAGGCCAGCTCGAAGCGGAAATGAAAAAGGCCGCCGCCGCGCACGAGTTTGAAAAGGCCGCTGACCTGCGCGATCTGCTCCGCGATTTGCAGGACACCTGGAAACGCACTGAAAAATTTGAGCGCGTGCCTTACACGCTGCCGCTGGCCATCAACCCGCAAAACGATTTGGTGGAGCTGGCGAAGGTTTTGAATTTGCCCGCGCCGCCATTGCGGATTGAAGGCTTCGACATTTCAAACATCAGCGGCACGTTCGCCGTGGCGTCGCTCGTGAGCTTCAAAAATGGCCGGCCCGACCGCGCGAATTACCGGCGCTTCAAAATCAAAACCGTCACCGGCCAGGATGATTTTGCGGGCATGGCGGAAGTTGTCCGGCGGCGTTATACGCGATTGTTGAGCGAAGGCAAAATTGGTGCGACGCAAAAAACAAAAAATGACGACGATGGACACGCCGTTTCTGATGAACTGCAAAAGGTGATTGATGAAACGAGCCGGAAAGTTCGCAAAGGAATTCCTGTAAAAAACGTAGGACAGGCGTCGCGCCTGTCTCAAACTTCAAAAGAAATTTCGAATGAAAATGGAGACAGGCGCGACGCCTGTCCTACGCTGCCGGATTTGATTTTGATAGACGGCGGGCGCGGGCAACTGAACGCAGCGCTTGGTGAATTGAAAAAACTCGGCCTTGAAAAAATTCCCGTCATCGGCTTGGCGAAAGAGTTCGAGGAAATTTATCTGCCGGAGAAAAGTTTGCCGCTGCGGCTCGGCCTCGATCATCCGGCGGTGAAATTGTTGCAACGTCTGCGCGACGAATGCCATCGCGTGGCGAATTCCTACAACGCGCAATTGCGCCTCAAGAAAATTTCCGAGAGCGTGCTGGATGAGTTTCCCGGCATCGGCGGCCGGCGCAAATCGGCGCTGCTGAAAAAATTCGGCTCGGTGCAGCGGTTGAAAATGGCCACGCGCGAACAGCTCGCCGCCGTCCCCGGCTTCGGCGGCAAGGCGGCGGAGGAATTGCAAAAGTTCCTGGCGGCGCGGTCGGCAGCCGGCGCGCCCGGCGTGTCAAATTTTGCGCCGCAGCGGGGCGCAGAACCGCCATCGCAGTGATCCAATCATGCACTGGATCTGACCAGCAGCGCGACGGCAGGAGAATCAACTCCTCAAAATCGCGGACCGGCTTGGGCCGGGATTTGAACCGCGCCCATATTCAACGTTTGGAGATGAGCTGTTCGATTTCGAGCAGACGCAGATTCATGCTGTTCAAAATCAGGCCCAGGCCGAGTGAAAAGAACGACAGCATCACCAGCGACGCCGCGAGAATGGCACTCGGCACGCGATGCACAAAATGATTCGGATCGGCAATGTATTCGTAAACGGGCATGAATCCCGCCGCCAATCCCATGACAAATAAAATCAGCGCGATGCTGCCGAAAAAAGTCAGCGGCTTGTAGGATTTGACGATGAGAAACAGCCGCAGCAGCACGCGGAAGCCGTCGCTGAACGTGTTCAGCTTGGAGAAGCTGCCTTCGGGCCGGGCGCGATACGGCGCGGGCATTTCTTGGATGACCTGGCCGCGATACAACGCCTGCAGCGTGAGTTCGGTCTCGATGTCAAACCCCTTGGTCGTGACGGGAATCTGCCGCGCGGCTTCGCGCGTGAACACGCGGTAGCCGGAAAAAATGTCGGACACTTTCGATTTGAACATCCAGTTGATGATGCCACAGACCAGCTGGTTGCCGGCGACGTGCAGCGGGCGGAAAGATTTTTCGCCGTGGCTGGTGAGCCGCGTGGCCACGGTCATGTCGGCATCGCCGCGCAAAATCGGTTTCAATAATTCGTGGACATGGCCGGCCTCGTAAGTGTCGTCGCCGTCCACCATCACGAGCAGATCCTCCTGAATTTTCTCAAACATCGTCGCAACGACCCAGCCTTTACCCTGGCGTTTTTCGCGGATAACGGTCGCGCCGGCTTTCGCGGCAATCTCGGCGGTGCCGTCGGTGCAATTATTGTCATAGACGTAAATATGCGCCTGCGGCAATTCGCGCCGGAAATCGGCAACGACTTTGCCGATGGTCAAGGCTTCCTGATAACACGGAATCGCAACGGCGATGGTGGGTGGATTGGAGTTCGGCATAAAATTATTTAGTGGCACAGGCGTCTCGCCTGTGGGTTTTTGGCGCAAAAAAAACGCCGGGTCTGAAACACCCAGGCGAGACGCCGGTGCCACTACCGGATGGCGACGATTGGCAATTGTTTCCGCAAAGATTCATAACTTTTGTTGGCCGGCCGCCGGCCGCGCGACGAACAAAAGCGACTGCCCGACCGGCGGCGGCAGAAATTTTTCCAGCCGCGACAGCGCCGGCACAATCCAGCCGTCAAACAGCCGGATCTGCGCGTCGCTTTGGTTTTTGCGCCTGGCGAATTTCGCGTTCCACCACCAGCCCCAGATGCCGACGAAATTGTAGTAGCGCATTTTTTCGATTTCCATTTCCAAACCGGCCACGAGCGCGCGGGCATAAGGCTTGTTGTAGCGCCGGTAATGTCCCAACCGTGCGTCCGGGGAGCCAAAAGCCCACTGGCACGCCGGCACCAGCACGACGATGCGGCCTGCGGGCGCGAGGTGCTTTTTTAATTCGGCCAGCACTGCGCGATCGTCCTTGATGTGTTCCAGCACGTTCATCAACACGACGGCGTCAAATTTTTTCTCCGGCGGAATCACTTCGTGCAACGACTCCACCGTGACGCGAAACGCAGCCGCGTTTTTCAACGGCGCGATTTTTTTGCGGAGCTGGGTGAAGCAGTATTCATTCGGTTCCAAACTGGTGACGAAGCGCGCGACCGACGCGAGCTGCGGGGTGAAGTTGCCGATGCCGCCGCCGACCTCCAGCACTTCGCCGCCGAGGAAGGGCGCGACCATTTGAAACTGCCAGCGCTGGTAATTTTGCGCGTGCGCCATCTGGCGCAGGTCCTCGATGTAAAACGGATCCGCTTCGACCGCGAATGATTCAGCGGGCGGTTCCATGCGGCGCGTCAAAATGATTGGTGGCGGACGAGTTTGGTTTCACTAGAAATTTAATTCGTAATCGGGCGCGGACGGCGCGTCAAGCAATACCTTGGCCGGGTAGTCACCTAATTTGAAATTCAGACCCTCAATCCATTGAAAATCCGAAAATTTGTGCAATTTGCGTTTATGAAACATTACTTTGGATTCCGCTCTTTTGGAAAGCCTGTGATTTTGACATTGTGAAATCAGAAGCGTCCCCAAAAACCGCCGCCGCGCGGCTCAAAAAATTTTCGCCGCCGCGCCCGACGCTCGCCATCGTGCTCGGCAGCGGATTTCGTCTTTGTTCAATTTCATAAACCAAGCCGCGCCATCCGGCATCAATTCGGTTGGCGAACCGCCGCGCGCCGTTTATCCTGCGCCATGCGGTTGCACGACCGATATCTGTTCCGCGAACTGCTCGCGCCGCTGGCCTATTGCCTAGGCGGTTTTCTCGTTTTCTGGATTTCGTTTTTTTTCTTCAAAGAGATGGAGACAATCCAGGAGAAAAAACTGTCGCTGCTCGACACGGCGGAATACTGCGCCGCCAGCCTGCCGGAATTTTTTGTGCTGGTGCTGCCCATTCTGCTGCTGCTGGCGCTGCTTTACGCGCTGACGCAGCACGCGCGCCACAACGAAATCACCGCGCTGCGCGCCGCCGGCGTCGGCCTGTGGCGCTTGTGCGCGCCGTATTTCACCGTCGGGCTGGCGGCGACGGGAATTTATTTTGCGCTGAACGAAATCGTCGTGCCGCGCTGCGCCCGGTGGTCGGACGAAATTTTGTCGCGCCACGTCAAAGCGGAAATCAGCCCAAAAAACCGGACGCAGTTCACCCAGGGCGGTTTCCGCAACCGCCGCGCGCACCGGGTCTGGGAGTTCACCGCCTACGACGCCGGCAGCACCACCATGATCAATCCCAATGTGACGTGGACGTTGCCCGACGGTTCGTGGCGCGTCTTGCAGGCCGGCCGCGCCGTCCGCACCAATGGCGTCTGGACTTTTTTCGACGCGCAACTGTTCACGCAGGCCGGCCCGCGCGGCAACCTGGTGCCGACGGCCTCGACTAATGTTCTCGCCTGGCCGGAATTTGATGAGACGCCGGAAAGTATTTTGCTCCAGCTCAAGTTCGCCGGCTCGCAGGCCTGGCTCGGCTCGCGCGGCGCGGACATTCCGCTGGCCGAGCTGTGGGAATTTCTGCGGAACAATCCCGAATTGCCGGCGGAAAAATTGGCGGCGCTGCAGACCAAATTTCACGCGCGCCTCGCCGCGCCGTGGACGTGTCTGGTCGTGGTGCTGATGGCGATTCCGTTCGGCGCGCAGTCGGGCCGGCGGAATCTGTTTTTTGGCGTGGCCGGCAGCATTTTCATCTGCTTCGCGTATTTCGTTTTGCAGCAGGTCAGCCTCGCCTTTGGCATGAACGGCCATTTGCCCGGCTGGCTGGCGGCGTGGCTGCCGAACTTTATTTTCGCCGGCGTCGGCATCGTTTTGACGCTGCGAACGAGGTGACTTTCCCATGATCGAGGAACTGCCAGCATCAAAATTGTCGCCGGAGCGTTTGAGCCTGCTGTATCAGGTCAGCAACGTCATTCACTCCACGCTTGATTCGCAGGAGGCGCTGCAGCTCATCGTCAGCGAGGCCGTGCGCGTGATGCGCGCGTCCAGCGGCTCGCTTGCGCTGGTCAATCCGGCCACAAATTTTCTGGAAATCCACGCGGCGCAAAACCTTTCCTCGGCGGCGCGGAAATTAAAATTGCGCGTCGGCGAAGGCATCACCGGCTGGGTCGCGCGTCATGGCAAGCCCGTGCGCGTCGGCGACGTGACGCAGGACAAACGCTACGTCAGCGTGCGGCGCGAGGTGCGTTCGGAACTCGCCGTGCCGCTCGAAGTGCAGGGCGACGTGCGCGGCGTCATCAACGTGGATTCCGAGCGCGTGGATGCATTTTCCGCCGACGACCAGGAACTGCTGCAAGAACTGGCGATCCAGGCCGCGAAGGTGATTCACAACACCTGGCTTTACGAGCAACTGCGGTTGAAGGTGATGCTGTTCGAGTCGCTCGCCAGCGTGAGCCGCACGATCAATTCCACGTTGAACCTCGACGAGGCGTTGCGCGCCATCACCAAGGAAGCGTGCGAACTGATGCGGGCGCGGATGTGTTCGCTCATGCTGCTGGACGAAGCGCGCGAGTGGCTGGACTTGCGCGCCAGCTACGGCGCGGGCGACGCCTACATCAAAAAACCGCGCCTGGCTGTCGAGGAAAGCCTGATCGGCGTGGTCGTGCGCCGCAAAAAACCGTTGCAGGCCGCCAACGTGCAGGCCGACTCGCGCTACCAAAACGTGGAACTCGCGCGGCGCGAAGGCCTGGTGTCGCTGTTGAGCGTGCCGCTGATTTTTTCCGGCCACGCCATCGGCGCGTTGAGCGTCTATACCGCGCGGACCTACAGTTTTTCCAACGAGGAAATAAAAATCCTGGGCGCGCTGGCGGCGCTGTCGGCCATTGCGATTGAAAAAGCGCGGCTTTACGAACGCGTGGTGGACGTGGAGGAGCAGTTGCGCCAGAACGAAAAACTTTCCGCGCTCGGCCTGCTCGCGGCGGAGGTCGCGCATGAAATCCGCAATCCGCTGACGGTGATGAAACTGCTGTATCATTCGCTGAACCTGAAATTCGAGGCGAAGGACCCGCGCGCGAAGGACGCGCAGATCATCGAGGCCAAAATCGAGCACCTGAACAAGATCGTGGAGCAGATTCTGGATTTCGCGCGCACGACGGAACCGAAATTTGCGCCGGTGAACCTGAATGATTTGGTGGACGAATTGAGCCTGCTCGTGCGGCACAAGCTGGCGAACCAGGGCGTCAGGCTGGTGCGCCATTTGCAGGCGGATTTGCCGCTGGTGTCCGGCGACGCGCCGCAACTGGAACAGGCGTTTTTGAATTTGATCCTGAACGCGGCGGAGGCAATGCCCGACGGCGGCTCACTCACGATCAAAACCAGGACGCTCCCGACGGCGCAGGTGGCGGTGGCCTTCAAGGACACCGGCGGCGGCATGACCCAGGAGCAGCAGCAGCGCGCGTTCAAGACCGTGCTGGCGACGACCAAAACCAAAGGCACCGGCATCGGCCTGGCCATCGTCGGCCGCATCATCGAGACGCATCACGGGCAGATTCGGATTTTGTCGCGCCCCGGTCGCGGCACGACCCTGCGCATCACGCTGCCGGTCATGTGAATGTCTTCATAATTTTTCTCCGGCGTTCGCGGAATGGAAACGGCTGGCCGGACGAAAATAATCCCGCAAAATTTTCCCTCGTTCGTTTCGTCAAACTGCGCCGAACTTTTCTGAAAATTCATCCGCGCGAAAAACTTTTCATCGCCCGCAAAATTCAGCATCATGCCGAAGCGGTTCGGCGGCGCATAACTTTTTTCATGACGAAACTAAAAACGACACACATCGGTTTGTTAAAGACCAGCGGACTCGATGGCCGGCCAGCCACCATGTTTCCAGTTCGTTTTCTGCTTCGGCTTTTTTTCTCTTCCGTATTTTTGGCCGGTCTCCTCTTTATCTGCGGCTGCCAGACTGCCACAAAAAATTTGTTCACCGCCGCCGGTCCCGGCTGGCACGTCCAGCAAGGCCAGGCGCTCTGGCGGCCGCAACGCGGCCTGCCGGAATTCGGCGGCGACCTTGTGTTCGCCAGCGATGATGCCGGACGCTGCCTGCTTCAATTTGACAAAACGCCGATGGAAATTGTTTCCGCGCAAACCACCTCCAACCGCTGGCTCATCAAATTTCCGCAGCAGAACATGAGCTTCAGCGGCCATGGCGCCGGGCCGACGCGCTTCACCTGGCTGTATCTGCCGCGCGCACTGGCCGGCGAAAAGCTTCCGAAACAAATACGCTTCGAACGAAAGCCTGACGGCGGCTGGAATCTGGAAAATTCCCGCACCGGCGAAACTTTGGAAGGATTTTTGTCGCCGTGAGTTCATTTTTGAAACGCTGGTGGTGGGCGCTGCTCGTCGTCGCGGTCGGCCTCGGCCTCGCGCGATTGCGCTTTGACGTGGACATCCTCGATCTGCTGCCGCCGGACGAGCCATCCGTTCAAGGGCTGAAGCTTTACCAGCAACACTTCACCAACGCCCGCGAATTGATGGTCACCCTCCGCGCGCCGGATTCCGACACGGCGGAGCGGCTCGCGGGCGAACTTGCGTTGCGGTTGCGGCAAGAAACCAATTTGGTTGAAGACGTGACGTGGCAGCCGCCGTGGATGGAACGCCCCGACCAGCTCGGCGAACTGCTCGGCTGGCTGTGGTTCAATCAGCCGCCCGGGGATTTTGCCGCGCTGACCAATCATCTCGCGCCCGGCCAGCTCAAACCGCAGTTGGACGAAACGCGCGAACTGCTCGCCACCTCGATGTCGCCGATGGATCTCGCGCGGCGTTCTTTTGATCCGTTCAACCTGCTGACGATGCCCGCGCTGACCAATATCAGCGGCATGAACATGGATCAGGACAATCAGATGTTCGCCTCCGCCGATGGAAAATTTCGTCTGCTCTACCTTCAATCCGCCGTGGATTTGACCAGCTACCGCGCCTGCGAAAACTGGTTGAAGGCGATTCACGCCGTCGTCGGTGAATTGCAGAACGGAAATTCAAAAGACGATTGGAAAGGCGCAACTGTGCGCTACACCGGCCGACCCGTTTTCGTCGAAGAAATCGCCACGAGCATGCAGCACGACATGAGCCGTTCCGTCGGCGGCACGGCCACCGTCATCGCCATTTTATTCTGGCTCACACATCGCCGCTGGAAACCGATGCTGTGGCTGCTCGCGCTGCTGGGTTTGATTTTATTTGCGACCCTCTCGCTGGGCGCGCTGGTGCTGGGAACGATCAGCGTGGTGGCGCTGGGTTTCGCCGCCGTGCTGCTGGGTTTGGCCGTGGATTACGCCGTCGTGCATTATCAGGAGGCGCTCGCGCATCCGCAAATGACCGTGCCGGAAATCCGCCGCGCCATCGCACCCAGCATTTTGTGGGCGGCCATCACCACGATGAGCGCGTTTCTGGTTTTGAATCTTGGCGGACTGCCCGGCCTTGGGCAGCTCGGTTCGCTCGTGGCCATCGGCATCGGCGTCTCGGCGCTGGTGATGGTGATGATTTATCTGCCGCCGCTGTTTCCCGAACGCTGCCAGCCGCGTCCGCATCAACCGCCATTTCACTGGTGGAATTATTTCATCGCGCCGCAAGAACCAGCAGTTTTAGAAATTTCATCCGCCGGAAAATCTTCTCATCACACCGCGTTTCTGCTGACCGGCTTGATTTTTTTGAGCGCGTGCGCGGTGCTGTGCTTTCAACGACCGGGACTTGATCGCACTGGCAACGCCTTGCAGCCAGCGCACGGCGAGGCGCAGACGACGCTGGATGAAATGACCGCCGAACTCGGCCTGCCGCCGCAGCCGCTCTGGCTGATTGTTTCTGGAAAAAACGAAGCGGAAGTTTTTCAACGGCTCACCAACGCGGAATTTTTATTGGACGGCGCGGTGACGAATCATTTCATTGGAAAATTTATTTTGCCGGACACATTGTGGCCGCGCGCGGAATTTCAAACCGCCAATCGCGCAACGGCGGCGGCTCTTGGAGAAAAAGGCCCGTTGCTGCGCGACGCGCTGTCGGGCGCAGGTTTCAACACCAACGCCTTCGCGCTGACGGCGGAACTGGTGCGAACGTGGGCGCGCGCCGGTGCCAGCACGACTGTGTTCTGGCCGACCAACCATGTCAGCCAGTGGCTGCTGAAACGCTTCGTCGCGCGCACAGCGGACGAATTTTTCGTGATGGGTTTGATTTATCCGGCAACGAACAAAGTGGACGCGGCAGAATTAACGACCTTGTCCAAACAGCTCGCGCAAAACCATGCGTTGCTGTCCGGCTGGGAACTGCTCGGCGACGCGACACTGAAGCGCGTGCAGTCGAAAATGTGGAAAGTCGTGACGCCGATGGTCGCGCTGGTGCTGCTGTCGCTCTGGTTCGCTTTTCGCCGGGCAACGGAAATTTTTCTCGGCGTGGCGGTGTTGGGTTTGAGCGGATTGATTTTGCTGGCGACGATGGCGCTCGCAGGCTGGACTTGGAATTTGATGAACCTGATGGCGCTGCCGCTGATGCTCGGCACCGGTGTGGATTACACGCTGTTCATCCAGCTCGCCTTGCGCCGGCACGGCGGCGATCTCGTTGCCGTGCGGCGTTCCGTCGGTCGTGCGCTGATGTTGTGTGGCGGCACGGCGGTGGCGGGATTCGGCTCGCTCGCATTTTCCAGCAATCCCGGCATGGCGAGCCTGGGCAAAGTGTGCGCCGTCGGCATCGGCGCCAATATGCTGATTTCGGTTTTTCTGCTGCCCGCTTGGTGGCGATTGTTTCGTCCAAAGTCCAAAGTCCAAAGTCCAAATCCGGACGACACAGGAACAAATTCCGCACCGGCAAAACAGCCCGCATTTTATCGTGGCGGCCTGTGGCGGCTCGGAATCGTTTGTGCAAAAACTTTTCCCGCCACGCTGCTGAAAACAATTGCCGCAGGCTTGGCAGATATTTATTGGCTGTTCCAACGCAGCCGTTGTGAGGTCGTCGTGCAGAATTTTTTGCCCGTGTTCGGCGGTGACAGATTGGCGGCGGAAAAAGCCGCCCGCGCCGCGCATCAAAATTTTGCCGCCAAGCTTGTTGACTTATGGCGCGTAGAGAGCGGGGAAACCGTGCGCAACTGGCTGACCAACGATGTCGAACTGGAAATCATCCACGCCGCCCGCCGACGCGGACACGGCACGCTGTTCATCACGCTGCATCTCGGCAATTGGGAGCATGGCGGACTTTTGTTGAATCAGCTCGGCATCCGGCTCACGATTCTTACGCAGGCCGAACCGGACGACGGCCTGACGGAAATGCGCATCGCGGCGCGGGCGCGTTACGGCGTGGACACGTTGATCATCGGCGAGGACAGTTTCGCGTTTGTGGAAGTCATTAAAAAACTTCAGGCCGGCGCGGATTTGGCGGTGTCGCTGGATCGTCCGCCGGACCGCGGCGGCGTGCCGGTGGAATTTTTCGGACAACCGTTCGAGGCGTCGCTCGCCGCCGCCGAACTGGCGCGCGCGTCCGGCTGCGCGCTGGTCGGCGTGACGATTGTTCGCCGACGGGATGGCTATGTTGTGAAGGTGCTGCCGGAATTTTCTTACGACCGCAAAAATCTTGGCAGCCGCGAAGCGCGCCGCGAATTGACGCAGCAAATCCTGCGTGCATTTGAGCCGGAAATTCGCAAGGATATTGACCAATGGTATCAATTCACCCCCATCTGGCCGAAAAGCAAATGACCCGATTTTTTTGCGCCATGCGAAATGGTTTTTGGATTTTAATTTTTTCCGCAGCGACCGTTTCCCGCGCCGCCGATTACGACGCGCAGTTCAACCAATGGTTTGAAGTGCAGACCAATCTGCAAAGCTGGACTGGCGATTTCACGCAGACCCGGACGCTCACGGTGTTGAACCAGCCGCTCGTTTCCCAGGGCAAAGTCTGGGTCAAGCCGGGCGAATTCCGCTGGGAGATGGGCCAGCCGGTGCAAACCATCGTGCTGCGCCGCCCGGATCAACTGCTCATCGTTTATCCACGGCTCAAGCGCGCGGAAAAATATCCGCTCGACGCCGTGCCGACCGGCCCGATGAAGGACGCGCTGACGCTGCTGGACGCCAGCCTGCCGCGCGACCGCGCAACGATGGAAAAAAGTTTTCGCCTGCTGTCGGCCATGGAAACAAATTCAATTTTGCAAATGACGCTCCAGCCCCGCAGCGGGGCCGCGCGCAAATTCATCGGTCAAATTGTGATCGGTTTTCACACCAACGATTTCACCATCGCCGTCACGGAAATGAGATTTGCCGACGGCTCGAAGTTGCACAATGATTTCACCAACGTCGTGCTGAACCAGCCGATTGACCCAAAGCTGTTTGAGGCGGATCTGCCGGCGGATTACACGGTGACTGAACCGTTGAAAAAATGAGCGCCGCGCCGGAAATTTTGCTGCTGGCCATGCGCTCGCTGCCGCACGGCCCGGAATTCCGTTTCGTGGACCGGGTGGTGAGCCTCACGCCCGGCGTGCGCGGCGTGGGCGAATACAAAGTTCGCGGCGATGAATATTATTTGCGCGGCCACCTGCCGGGCGAACCGATTCTGCCGGGCGTGTTGCTCGTGGAGGCCGGCGCGCAGGTGGCCGGCATGGTGGCGCAGGAAGACCCGGCCAATCCGCACTGGCCGCGAATGAAACTGACCGCATTGCGCGCGGTCAAAATTCTTGGCTCGGCCCGGCCCGGCGACACCCTGCAAATCGAAGCCGCCATTACTGGTCATTTGGGTTCTTTAATCCAAGCCGAAGTTACCGCCTTCATCGGGGAAACCAAAGTGTTGTCGGCGGAACTCACTTTGAGCGGCATCAGCGCGGCAGAAAAATAATGATGGCGCCGACCGACCATCCTGCCCGCCATTTCCGGTTCGAGCGCGACACTTTCGCGTTTCCGCACGAGCTGGTTTGGCAATACCATTTTGATCCGGTGACCGGCGCGATGACGACCTTCAAAACCGATCCGCCGCCCACTTATTACCATCGTTGTTTCGTGATGGTTCGCGCGACCCGGCAATTCCTTTATCATGCCCGTTTTGCGCCGGAACTGCCGCCGGCGGATGAACAGACTTGCCGGAAACTCATCCGCGAGACCGTCTCCCGCAATCCGCGCCGGGCGTGCGCGGCGGCGGAACGGATCGTGTTTGCCGGCTACGATGGTTTGCGCTCGTTCAGCCAGGCGAACGAAGCGCTGCTCAAGGCGGAATGCGGCGCGGCGTGGGAATCCTATTTTTTGCGCAGCCATTGGCGCATGATTTTCCGTGTCTCCGACCGGTTCCAGAAAATGATGGCGGAAAAACTGAAACGCTCGCTCCAGCAGCGCGGCGTGTCGCTCGTGCATTTGTTTCGATTTCCGCGCATCACCATCAATCACGGAATCGTGTTGTATGGCTTCACCGAGTCGGAGCAAAACATTGAGTTCGCGGCCTACGATCCGAACATTCCCGCGCATCCAGTCAAGCTGACTTACGAAAAAAGCCGAAGGGTTTTCACGTTCGCGCCGAACGTTTACTGGGGCGGCGGCAGGTTGAGCGTCATGGAAATTTTTTGCGATTGGCCTTATTGATTTACGATTTACGATTGATGATTGCACCGCCAGTCAATGATTTTTCAAATCGTAAATCATAAATCGAGACCTCTGCAAAAGCCCTGTAGCGGCGCTCTGTGAGCGCCGAAGCATGATGGTTTCGAGCAAATCACGGCGGTCATAGACCGCCGCTACAACCAAAGGCGGCTTTTGCAGAGGTCTCAAGTCATAAATTTCGCCGCCGTCTTCGCGGCTGCCAGAAGGCGATGCCAAAGAAAAAAGTGCCGCAGGTGTTGAGACCCACAATGTAGCCGATTTTGTAGGGACGCCCCAAGTTGTTCGGCGCATAAATCGGCACGTCTTTCCCCGCCACCAATCCCGGCAGCGCCGCTGGCATGACCGCGCCCTCCAGCAAACCCGTTGGGAATCCGGCAACGTAATCGGGCTGGTAATAGCGCGACGACGCCCAGCCCTGGGCAAAAACCAGCCCCAGGCTGATTACCGTCAGGGCGATGATTTTAATGACGGTCACTTTTGTTTTGGACATGCGGGCGGGCGTTGTAACGGGTGCTTGCGCGGGTTCGGCCATCCGGCAAAGCATGTTCCGGCGTCCGACGCCGGGCAAGAACATAATGCTGCAAGCAGGCTTGACGCCGTTCCGTGCCGCTTCATACTTGGGCCAATGATTGTTGACGATAATCAGTGTCGCAGACCTTGTGCCATGGCCGGATTCAAAGCCCGGCCGGCTCTTTCGCCGTCGATCCTCCTTGTGGCCGCCATCAACCGCAACCGCGCCACCGGGCGGATCCCGTGATGATTCCCGAGACGGATCCCAAGAAAATCGCCGCGAAGCTTTGCGAGTTTGCGCGGACCAACTTCGTGGCCGAAGGCGTGGAATTCGACGAGCACAGCCCGCTGTCGCAGGCCGGCATTGATTCGTTTGCGCTGGTGGAACTGGTGCTGTTTTGTGAGCGCGTGCTGGGCGTCCGGGTGCCGGACTCGCACCTCACGGGCGCCAATCTGGCCTCGATGTCCGCCCTGGCCAATTGCATCGCCGAACTGGCGCGGAACAGCCAGCCTTCGGCTTAAACATTTCCTGACGGCCTGCCGACCATGCCTGACCTGCCCCGTCAAATTCGTCTGGCCCCCGGCGATTACTTCATGCACGGCCAGGATTGCCGGATGCGGCAGGCTGGTTTGCCGGGCAATGTCTGCTGCGCGGTCATCAAACTGGGCGGCGGCTTTGATGTGAATCTGCTGCGCCGGCGCATCGCCGGATCATCCATCATGGACTGGCTCGCGCGCGCGAAAATTTTCCGTCCGCTGCCGCTGCTGTTCCCGCCGCTCTGGCGCGCGGCGGCAAAACCGAAAACTCTTCTTTTCGAGCACAATGATCAAAACGGCGTCGCGAGCCAGCCGTGGTTGTTGCCGCAAGTTGTCGCCGGACGGGAGTTGCACGCGAGCCACGGTCCGGGACTGGCCTTCGACGTGATGCGCCACGCGGACGGCACGAGTCATCTGTTTCTTTCCTGGAATCACACCTGCCTTGATGCGCGCGGCCTAGATTTTTTGCTGAACCACCTCAACGCGGATCAAACGACGAAGACTGCGCCCGGCGTCCAAAACTTCATCAGCCCCAAACAGCTTGGATCCGGCTTGTCCGGCTGGTGGCCCAATGTAAAACTGGCGCGCAGTTGCAAAAAATGGCTGGATGAATCCGGCGCCGAACCGCTGTTCAGCCTGCTGCCGTCCGGCCCGCGTCCCGCTTTGTGCCGGAATAATTATCGTCTCATTTATTTCACCGAGGAAGAAACAACGCGCATTGACGCGCGCTGCCAGCAGTTCAACTGCGGTTTCCGGCGCAGCCATTTTTATCTCGCGGCCTCGCTACGCGCGTTGCACGCCGTCGCCGTTCAGCGCAGCAACCGGGACGGGGCTTACCTGATTCCCGTGCCGCACGACACGCGCAAGCGCGGCGCGAACGGCCCGATTTTTTCCAACCATCTCTCGATCCTTTTTTACCGCATCGAACCCAAGTTTGCCGGATGCATCACCGGCATCCTGGGCGAATTGAGCCGGCAGATGACCAATCAAATCCGCGACAAATTTCCCGAATCCTGCATGGCCGCGCTGGACATGTTCAAGCCGCTGCCGCTGGGTTTTTATGTCAATCACCTTGGCAAGCCGACGCGCGGAAAATTCGCTACCTTCAGTTTTTCCGATTCCGGCGAAACCTGCGCCGGGATGAAAGACCTCTGGGGCGGGAAAATTCTGGAGGTCACGCATCTGGTTCCGGCGTGGCGGCCGCCGGGATTGATGATCGTGTTTTTGAAATTTGGCAGCCGCCTTTCCGCGCAGATTTCATGGGTGGATGACTGCATGAAACTTTCTGAAGTGGACGGCATGGAACGCGACATGCGCAAGGCTTTGCTGGAAGAACCGGCATGATGCAGTGCTTTTTACCGGCAGCGGAAAAATTTTGCTGGCGGAACTGGCAATAAAAATTAACGCTTCGGTTCAATCAAAGTGAGCAACGCGTTTTCAATTGGCCGCAAGGAAATTTCCTGCGACGTGCTGGTCATCGGCGGCGGCGCGGCGGGCATCGCGGCGGCCACCGCCGCCGGACGCGCTGGCGCGCAAGTGGTGCTGCTGGAGCGCTACGGTTTTCTTGGCGGACTCGCCACCACGGCCCAAGTCGGCACCATTTGCGGCTTGTATCTTCGTGACACCGCCGGCGCGGAAGCCACGCCAGTCGCCGGTGGATTTGCAAATGAATTTGCTTTGCGGCTGCAAAGCGCCGGCGGCACCAAACCCCTGCGCGTGGATCAAGGTCTCTGGGTCTTGCCGTATTCCCCGCCGGTTTTCGCGCGCGTGGCCGACGCTGTCATTGGTGAATCTGGGAATGTGAATTTGATTTTGCACGCGACCGTCGCGGAAGCGCGGGCGGAAAAGTCGCGGATGAATTTGGTTCACGCGCTCGCTTGGAATGAGCCGCTGAATTTTTTCCCGAAAGCGGTGGTGGATTGCACCGGCGAGGCGACCGCCGCCGCACTCGCCGGAGCCAATTCAGAAAATGGCGGCACCGATCAATCACCCGCCTTGGTTTTTGTTTTGGAAAATGTTGATCCCGGTCTGGCGGAGCGCGGCCTGCTCGAAGTGCGACGGGAATTACGCCGCGCCGTCCAAGATGGTTCCTTGCCCGCTATCTGTGAGCGGCTGGCGCTGGTTCCCGGCACCGGCGCGACTGGCCGGTTGGCACTAAAATTAAGTCTGTTTCCCGCGAATCCCGACCGCGCGCTCTGGCGGCAGGTGACGGATTGGGAACGCGAGTCGCGCGCGTTGCTCGAACCGCTGCATCGCTTCCTCGTCAAAAACGTCGCCGCCTTTCGGAACGCGCGGCTGGATTCCGTCGCGCCGCAATTGGGCGTCCGCTCCGGTCGCCGCATTCTCGGTCGCGCCCGGCTGACGGATGAAGAAATTTTGAGCGCGCGGAAATCGCCGTTGGGAATCGCGCGCGGCTGCTGGCCGATGGAACGCTGGGGAAAAAGTCCGCGCCCGGAAATGACTTATTTCGTCGAGCGTGATTTTTACGACATTCCGCTCGATTGCCTGCGGCCGGTGGAATTGGAAAATGTTTTCGTGGCGGGCCGCTGTCTTTCCGCAACCACCGGCGCGATGACTTCCGCCCGCGTCATCGGCACCGCATTGTCAACCGGCTGGGCGGCGGGAACGGTGGCGGCGTTTCAGGCTTCGCGGCGGCCGCTGGAAGAGGCCGTGGCGCAGATTCGAAAAAACTTAAGTTAAAACCGCAGAGACGCGGAGGCGCAGAGTTGTTTTGCAAATATGGCCTTTAAATTTTTCTCTGCGTCTCTGCGTCTCTGCGGTAAATTTTTTGCATGAATGTTTTTGACACGCTTGCCAAATCCGCCCGCCAATGGCCCAGCCGCACGGCCATCATTGATGCCGGCGGCGCGCTGGATTACCAGTCGCTCTGGCGCGAAGTCGAGGCGTTGCGCGTCCATCTCGACCGGCTCGGCGTGAAGCCCGGCCAAGGCGTCGGCGTGAGGGCGCGCAACGGGCGCGCGTTCGTCATCGGCGCGCTGGCGGCGCTCGGCTGCGGCGCGGTGATCATGCCCATTCATCACCAGATGAAGCCGGATGAGCTGTCGGATATGCTGGACAAAGCGCCATTGTGCGTGATTCTCGACGACGGCAGCGGCACGGCGCAACCCGGCAAAACCATCGCGCTGGAAAATCCCGGCGGCAACGGCCTGCGTTTCACGCGGCTGGAAAATTCCCAACTGCCGCTCGCGCCGGGAATCAAAGACGCCGCGTTCGTGCGCTTCACGTCGGGAACAACCGGCGCGGCCAAAGGCGTTCTCCTCACGCATCGCGATGTGCTGGAACGGACGCGAGCCGCCAATTCCGGTTTGGGCCTGACCAGTGCGGACAAAATTCTCTGGGTGCTGCCGATGGCCTATCATTTTTACGTTTCCATTATTTTATATTTGGAAATCGGCTCGACGGTAATTGTCAGCGCGGATTATCTGGCCGGCAGTCTTTTGGAAACCGCCGCGAAACATGAGGCCACATTTCTTTACATCACGCCGATGCACATTCGCATGATGAACAGTGATCAATCGGGCCGCGCGTTGCCGCCTTCGCTCCAGCGCGTGATGTCGGTGTCGGCAAAATTGCATCCGCAGTCCGCACTGGATTTTTCCGCGAAATACAAAGTGCCGGTGTCGCAGGGCTACGGCATCATCGAAGTCGGTTTGCCGATTCAAAACAATGACGAAGCCGCCGAACATCCCGAAGCCATTGGCCGTCCCGTGGCCGGCTTCGAGACGAAAATTGTGAACGACGCGATGAAGCCCCTGGCCGAAGGAGAAACCGGCCAGCTTGCCTTGCGCGGCCCCGGAATGTTTTCTGGCTACCTGAATCCGCCCCGCTCGCGCGCGGAAATTTTGCACGACGGCTGGTTTCTCACCGGCGACCTCGCGCATCGCGACAGCGGCGGGCGCATCGTGCTGGACGGACGCACGTCTTCCGTGATTCACGTCGCCGGACACAAGGTTTTTCCGGAGGAAGTCGCCGCCGTGCTGGATCATCATCCGGCGGTGCTGCGTTCGCGTGTTTCGGCACGCGCGCATCCGCAAATGGGCGAGGCGATTCACGCCGAAGTGCAATTGCGTCCCGGCCACGCGCAAGCCACAGTCGAAGACGTCATTGCCTTTTGCCGCAAACGGCTGTCGTCCCAGAAAGTGCCGGCTACGCTGGAAATTGTCGCGGAAATTAAAACCACCACCAGCGGAAAAGTCCGTCACGGCTGAACAATTTTCCCTAGTCAAATAACCATACACCAATTGGAGGAATTTGGAGGAATTAAAAATGGTCGAAGTCCAAGCACACGGTTTCAGTTTTGAGAAATGGGTTCGCGACCATTTCTTTTCGGGCTATCAAGGCACCTACATGCAAAAATGGGATGTGCCGCCTGACCGCAATGTTGAGGCTTCAGTTTCAGAGAAATTTCACAATCTGCCCGTCTCAATCAAGACGGCAAAACTTGGGAGTCCAATTGGTTTGGGTGATGTTCTCCGGCAACGCCAGATAGATCACAATTTTTTAATGATCGTCGGATTTTGGGAACAACGAACCACTACCGAAAAGTGGATTGTAGACATCGGATGCGTCGCGTTTGATCCTACAGCGTGGCTGAAACTATGGGGCCAGCTAACTTTGGATGAAATTGCGAGCGTTGATAAAGTGGTAAAAAACATGGATGAGCATTATTCGATTGTCAGAGCGAAAGCACAGCAATGGAAAATAAAAATTGCGGTTCATGCCAGCACGCTTGTCATAAATCCGAAAATTGATTCCAAGTCGCAGCGGCGGATTCAGTGTTCTCTGCCATACACAACCTTCTGGAATTTTGCCGGGCGGAATCCGACTCCTCAAGATTGCCCTGAATTATGGGGACACGTTTTCCCCAATCCAATTAAATCTTCGGCGCGCACTTTCCACTGACCATGCAGAAATGGGTGCGAACTGTTTTCACCGAAGCTGACACCTCAAGCGCCAGATTTTTTCGATTTGAGCAGGCTGGAAGAAATTCTCAATTCCGTCAGGGACGATTTGGAAACGCTCAATGTCCCCACGCCCTTGGCTAGTCTGCGAATTTCTGACCGGCCAGCTTCACTGTTGAACCATTCCACCAGACCAACATTGTCAACCTTGGCCAAGGGCGTCAGCACATGAATCCAGTCGTCGGCTTGAGCGGTCAAACCCGGCGGCACGAGCGCCGTTCGTCCGTAACAACCCGCACCAACTCGCACGAACAAAATCTCACCCGGACGAACCGCAGACTGTTCGCAAAACATTTCACCTTCATTTGAAATATAGGCGCAATTGCGATCCAGCCGCAGTCCGCCTTCGGGTGCGAGATTTTTTGCACGAATCAACAACACCCGCTCATCGCTCGGCTCTTCAAAAAATTTCCGCTTGTTTCCATACAGGGCATAACCAGTTCTCAACTTGAAAATATCTCCCAAACGAACCGTCTTAGCATCCGCTGCCCGCCGTTCACCGCTTTGTGCTTCAGGCCGCCAGTCAGTCTTTTCGGCCAGCACCACTTTTTTCCATCGTGGCTCCGCTTTCTCCCATTCGCCAAGACGGAGTGGTTTTAATGCGTTCAACTCTTTGCATTCCAGCAAGAGGGTGGCTTCACGATAGGGCTGGGCTGTAACCGGACGTTTTTGGGCGATGAGAATATTTGTTTTCGCTGTCGTGCCATTAAAAATTCCTCGGGGCAGGCTGACAATGGCTTCCACATGCGCCCGGCAAAGCAGCCAGTCGCGCACGTATTTGAAAGGTTTGTTGCCAAGCGGCCCGTCTGGCAGAATTATGGCGATGCGACCATTTGGCTTGGCGAGTTTCAAGAACAACTCTAAAAATAAAACTTCAAGACATTGAGATGTCCTGCCCGCACCCAAATCAAAACCTTGCAAAACTTTTGTGCGTCTTTCGAGGCTTGTCTGTGCGCTGAACGGCGGATTTCCAATGGACAAATCAAATGTTCCCCAGAGTCCCACCAGACTGGTCAACGCATCGTTTTGGACAAAATGTTTCGATGACACTAATTGTTTAGCGACTGACGCGAATTGAGGATCAATTTCACAACCATGAAGCTCCACCGTTTTCGGAGCAGCTCGCAAAAAAGAACCATCACCGCAGCTTGGATCAATCACCCGCTGACTGCCATGAGTGCCGGCTGCTCGAAACATACAATCCGCGACAATTTCTGGCGTGAAGAATTGACCGATCATTCAAAAAATGTACCTGATTTTGTACCTTGGTCAAACAAAACTACATTTTGGAGTCGGAAGTGCCAAGCATTGAAGAAAATTTTTCTAAATCGCCACGCTTTGTTTTGCGCGGTTTTCGAGGAAGTCCCGCCGCCATTTTGCGCGGGAAGGCTTGCCGGCGCCGTTGCTGCTGATGGATTCCACAAACCACCATTCGCGCGGCACCTGCCAGCCGGGAAGTTTCTGGAGCAGGAACTGTTTCAGTTCGTCCTTGGTGCTGGGCCGGTCCGCCGCGATGCACGCCACGATGAGGTCCATCCGGTCCGCGCTGCCGCTGGGCACGCCAAAGACGACGCATTCGGCGACGGCCTCGTGTTCGCGCAATGCCTGCTCGATGATGGTCGGCGACACTTTGCGCCCGGCCACATTGATGTGGTCGTCAGTGCGTCCGCGCAGAAAAATTTCGCCGCCGTTGAGTTCGGCCAGGTCGCAGGTTTGAAAAATTCCGCCGCCCAGCGCGGCCTCCGGCTCCGGCCAGTAGGTTTCGCCCACCGCGCGGCTGCGCACCACCAGCGCGCCGTTCCCGCCGATTTCCACATTCACATTTTTCATCGGACGGCCAACGCAGGCTTCATCCGAGCGCGGCGCCATGGTTGCGTCGTAGGCGATGCCGCCGCATTCGGTGGAGCCGTAAAAATTGTGGATTTTCACGTCGTGATCCTCGAAGACGGCGCGCTCCAGCGTGAGCGGCAGCGGCGCGCCCGCCGAAATGGCCAGGCGCACATTGAGCAGAATCGCGCCGGCCTTGTGCCAGGCCTGCCACAGCGCCGGAACGGCGGCGACGGTGAGATTCCAATGCGCGTGCGCCGCGCAACGCAGCGCCACCGGCAGCGGCGACGGCACGAGATACAGCGGAATGCCGTGCAGCAGCAGCGGCAGCACGAGGCTCGAAAATCCGTAGGAGTAAGCCAGCGAAATCACGCCAAGATTGGGCCAGTCAGGCCGCAGCCCCATCGTGGTGACAATGTTCTCCGCGTCGGCGGCCAGTTGATCCTCCGTGAACGCGACGGCGCGGGGAACGCCCCGGCTCGCCGGCGTGGTTTTAAGATGGCAGCACGGCGGCAGCGGCGGAGAAACGTCCAGCGGCTGATGATGCGCTTCGAGCGGACAGACCACGACGCGCGCGCGCCAGGCCCGCAATACGGCGATGATAAACTCGGGTGAATTGCCCTGCGGATGGAGCATCGCCGGATTTTCCGGCGTCGGAATTTCGGCTGCGTCATTCAACTGTGAAAAAGTCCAGCACCGTCCGTCACCCAAATCGCGCAGGGCAATTTCATTTCGTCTTTCCCGGACAACCTTCTGCCAGCGTTCGTAGAGCATCTGTTTTACTTGTAATAAGCCAGCTTTGGTTTCGGTTGCAAGCCCGATTTTAATTTGAACCGCAGTTTTTCTTTTGCCGGCGCAGAATTTTTTTCCAGAACTATCGCGTGTGCGTGAACATCAGACGCCAGAGCCGGTCGGAACGCAGCAACATTAAACCCGGCCGGGTTTGCAGCGCAGGCGAAATCATCATCCACTGCAACAGCCGCGCCCAAGCGAGCCGGCGCGAAAAGACCGCATCGCAACGCCGGGCGATTTGCTGTTGGGCTTGCGGCCAATTTAATCGGCCTAGGCTGTAGGCCGCCAGCGGTTCGACGGCCAGTTCCGCCGACTCGAAGGCCATGGACATGCCGTTGCCGGTGACCGGCGGTGTCATCGTCAAGGTGTCACCGATGCAACAATCTTTTTTCATCGCCGCACGCTGCGGTTTGAGTTGCAGCCCGGCCACGGAGCAAAACGAATCCGGCGCAAATTCCGCCGCCGCCAGCCGCGTGTGCAGCAATGAATTTTTTTCACCGCGCAACCAGTCTTGCTTTGATTCCGGCCGGCGCGCGCCTTCCCGCACGCGAAAAAGTCCGCACACATTGACTTCGCCGCCATTGATGCGGTTGACGCCGATGTAGCCGTCCGGCGAAAGGTGCATTTCCAAATCCGCTTCAAGGTTCACCGGACTGGCGCGCGACACATGCGCCTTGACGCCAAACCAGCGCGGATTTTTTTCCGCTGATTGCGTGCGCCGCCCGGCGGCTTGCACGACGCCTTGACAACTTTCACCCGAAGTCCAGCGCGTGGTGACAAGCAGTTCACCGCCGAGCTGTTGAAACGATCCGGCCAGCAGCGCGTCCATCGCATGGCGCGACAGGCAAAGCGCGGGCGCGGGCAGTTGGCGGACCGGCGACCGGTATGCGCCGCAAACAAACATGACCGTGCGGGCGTGAACGGCACCGGCCTGTTCAAAGCGCGCGCGCAATCCGAGCCGGTCGAGAACCGCCTGGCCGTGGCCGCTGATGAATTCGCCGCAAACCCGGTGGCGCGGATAGCTGCCCGCCTCCAAAATTTTGACCGGCACTTCGCGCTGCCGCAGGCCGATGCCCAGCGTCAATCCCGCCAGTCCGCCGCCGATGATCGTGATGGGTCTGGCCGGTGGCACTTTTCAATCCTTTCGCCGCGCGATGAACAGGTGGCTGAACAGGCCGACGGGACGCTCGATCAGCTCCCAATTTTTCTTGTCCGGCCAGAGCGCCGAAAGTTCGCGGCCGGCAAATCCGGCGCGAACGCTGATGCGGCCGTCGTGGCGCGTGACCGGGCCGCAGCCGATCGCCCACAGCAGGTGACCGAAAATTTCTGGCAGCCAGGAACGGCGCGGTTCGAGCGCGACGACCAGGCGCGCCGAGCGCGCGGCGAGCCGGAGCAGTTCGGCGAGCGGCTCCGTTTGAAATTGATGGAAAAATAAATTGCCAATGACGGCCGTGGCCGCTGCCGATGATGGCTGCCGCAGCCATTCGGCGGCTTCGGCAATTTCTGCGTGGACATCCCAGCCAAGGCGTTTGAGCTGCCCGCCTATTTGCGGATCAAGCACGTCCAGCCGGTCCACGAGGGTCGCGCTCGCGCCCGGCCATTTCCCCCGCAGACGCCGGGCAACGCTTAAAAGGAAATGCCCGTCGCCCGCGCCCAGCTCGACAATGCGCCGGGCGGTTTTATCCGGCAAATTTTTTTGCAGGACGCGCGCCATGACGCGTGGATGCCGCATCCAGGCGTTGAGCCGGCGGAGATCACGGCGCGAACGCAGGGCGGATTGATCCCGCGGCGGCAAGACATCCAGCAGTTCAGGCAGGACAATGCGTTCCATGGCGCGAATTTTAATTTTTTATTCCACTTCCAGCAGCGCGCCGTGGCAACTGAAGCCGGCGCCGAATGATGACATCCACCACAGACCGCCCGGCGCACCTTCAGCCAGCATCGCTTGCAGGACAAATAAAACCGAAGGGCTGCTCATATTTCCGTATTCGCGCAACACGGCTTCACTCCGGCGCACATCGTGATTGGTCAACTGAAATTTTTCGCGCAGCGCCAGCAGCACATCGCGTCCGCCCGGATGAAACACCCAGCCGTTGATCTGGGAACGCGACACGCGGTTGCGGACAAGCGTGTCAGCAAAAACCGTTTCACAATGTTGCGCGGCCAGCGCCGGCACTTGCGGCGTGAGGATGTTGCGGAGCATTCCGTTCTTCTGCTCGAACCGCAAACATTCGCGGTCGGCCGGTTTCAAGAGCGAGCCGCCGCTTTTCCATTTTACGCGCCGACCGTCGTTCGCGGCCGGCGAAAGCACCGCCGCGCCTGCGCCGTCGCCAAACAGACAGGCGCTGATTAAAACTCCCGCATCGTCATCCAGATAAAAGCAGGCGCTGCATACTTCGACGCAGATGGACAGGACGCGCCCGGAATGGCCGGCAGCCACCAGCGCCTGGGCGGCTTGCAAATTGGGCAGCGCCGCGCCGCAGCCCTGGCCCACCAGATCGAGCGCCAGCGCGTCCGGCCGCAGGCCCAGCCGTTCGCTGGCATAACTCGTCAGGCCCGGGCACAAGTAACCGGTGCAGGTGCTGATGAGGATGGCGTCAATCTCGCGCGCATTGGTTTTGGCACTGGCGAGCGCGCGTTCCGCCGCTGTGGTGGCAAGGGCGGGAGCATTTTCAATGAACCGCGCGTGCAGTGTATCCGGCGTGAGATCGAATGCCTGATTTAGATTATCGAGCGCCAGGTGGCGCGTGGCGATGCCGCTTTGACCCATCAGCACTTTTTTCAAAATGGCCTTTGAACGGGGGGTGAATTCCTGGAACCGCGCGGACTTGGTAAGCGTTGTCCAACATTCCTGCTGGCTGTAACGGTGCGGCGGCGTGGCCGTGCCGAGGCCGATGATAAACATGGACGAAGTATAATGTGCCGCGCGCGGATGCGCCAGATAATGAGGGATTGCAAAAATAATTTTAGCGCATCGGCATCATCGGAGTGAGCTTGCGCGTGTCGAGATAAGACGTGATTGATATCGCGTTGCCTTCTGGATTGACCAAGGCCACGTGGCCGTCAGGCCGCAGGAGATAGACGGCATTGCGCCGCAGGCCGGCCCGGCCCATTTGGGGCCGCCACGAAAAAACGTGCAGTGGCAATTTTCGGCCGGCGCACACGGCTTGGATTTCCGGCGCGGCAGCGCCATAAACGTGAACCTGCCAATCCAGCGAAGTCAGCGGCGTGAAGTTGTCCCCGGCCTGGTTCAACTCCGGCTTCACCCATGGCAAACGGTCGCCGCCGCGAATTGCGCCCGCGCGGCCTTCGCTCAAGCTGCTGCCACGATAGCTCACCGCCACCTGCGAAATCGCGCGAAACAGGAACTGCCGCACCGGCGCGATTTTTAACAGGCGCGGCAACAGGAAGGGAACGAGGTTCAGCCGCGCCCAACGGTCAAAAGGTTTGGGACTGGTCACGCCGGTGAAAACGCGATCCGTGGTGTCCACCAACTTCCGGGCGAACGCAATGCGTTCCGGTTCGTAGCTGTCGAGGAGCGCGGCGTCCGCGCGCCCGCGCAGGACGGCCGCGAGTTTCCAGGCAAGGTTCACCGCATCGCCGACACCGGTGTTCAGGCCTTGTCCGCCCACGGGCGTGTGGATGTGCGCGGCGTCGCCCGCCAAAAAAAAACGGCCCTGGCGGAAATGTTCGGCCACCCGATGATGCACCCGGTAAGCCGAGAACCAGTTGACGTATTCGATGTTCATGCACAGGCTTTCGATCACGCTTTTGTTCACGTCCGGCCAGGCCGGGTTTCCGTTCTGATTTTCCGCGTTGTCGCGCACGGTGCCGATCAAGCGCGCGCGCCCCTCACCCGGCAGCGGAAAGATGGCGACAAAATCGGTTGCATCCAACGCGACGTGTATCTCGCCGTTCATCGCCGCCCCGCCCGCTTGCACGTCGGCAACATAAAAGTGGTGGGAATGAGTGCCACCCGGAAATTCAATCTTCAGCGTCTCGCGCACGGTGGAACGGGTGCCATCGCATCCAACCAGCCAGGCGGCCTCACACACGTCCAAAGTGCCATCAGTCCGTTTTAGCCGCGCGCGCACACCACCGTCCGCCTCCTCGAAATCCACAAGTTCCGTCCGGCGCTCAACCTCCAGGCCGAGTCCTGCCAAATGTTCAATCAACAGGCATTCGTGTTCGTCCTGGGAAATCACGAGCGCGTAAGGGAACGGGCTAATTTCGCTGCCCATGTCGTGAAAGCCCAGATGAACGGCGTTTCGCCCTGAAATCCAGAGATTCGTGGCCGGCGCCTTCCGGCCATGCACAATAAGCGTGTCCGCGAAATTGATCTGGCGATAGTATTCCAGGGTGCGCGCCTGCACGCCAATCGCGCGCGACGTTATTTCCGGCGTCGCCATCTGGTCCACGATCCGCACGCGCACGTCCAGCCGCGTCAGCCACAGGGCCAGCACCAAGCCGGTCGGCCCCGCGCCAACGATGAGGACTTCAGTATCGCCAATTGACGATGAGTTCATCGTTTGGAACCGTTTTCAAACCGTGTGGCGGCTCATCGGAACACCGCGATTCCGGGCATAAAAATGATTCGTGCGGAAAATTGCCCGGTGGTAAAATTGCCCGCGAAAAATCAGCGGCGCCAAATGCAAAACCACACCCTTGCCCGCAGAGAAACGGGCAGTCCCACTTTGCGCCGGCTGGCTTGGACTACGCGGCTGGCTGGTCTTTGGGCGGAATTTCATCCGCCGCCTTCACCATTTCATCCAGCATTTTTTTGAACTCGGCCAGGCCGGTCGAGGGAATGATGATGGTGTCGCGCCGTCCGCCGACGTCCTCCGTGATGCGGAGAAAACGCCCGCGCGGATTTTCCTTGAGCGTGAACACAAAATTCTTCCGCTCGATCTGCACTTCGCCGTTTTTGAGCGTGTCTTCGACGACCGGCGGTCTGGGCTGGGCGTATTTCGGCGCGCCGTAACTTTGAGCCTGATACGGCCGCCGACCGTAGGGTGATGGACGTTCGTTTGATATCATATTTTCCCGACTCATTTCCTAGTCGCCCTAAATTCAGACGATTTGAAAGAATTGTCAACCTGCAAAATGACCCGGTTCCGGGACAATGATATTTTGTGCGTTCCACCAGTCCGGCCAGCCTGCGAATCCGGGTTCAAAGAATGTTCGCCGCCAGCTCGGCCAGCTCGGAACGCTCGCCTTTTTGCAGTTCAATGTGCGCGGCGATGGCCTGGTCGCGGAACCGGCTGATGACATAGTTGAAACCGTTGGATGACGAGTCGACATACGGGTTGTCTATCTGATACGGGTCGCCGGTGAAAACGATTTTCGTGCCCTGACCGACGCGCGTGACAATCGTTTTGGCCTCCAGTGGCGTGAGGTTCTGCGCCTCGTCAATGATCATGAACTGGTTGGCGATGCTGCGGCCGCGGATGTAGCTCAATGCCTCCACCACGATGCTGCCGCTGCGCATCAAATCAGCGGCGCGGCGATGATCGTGGCCCATGTTCAGGTCGCTCAACATTTCCAGCGCGTCATGAATCGGCTGCATCCACGGCGCGAGTTTTTCTTCGAGCGAACCGGGCAAAAAACCCAGCTCCTTGCCCATCGAAATCGTCGGCCGCGCGACGACCAGCCGGCGAAATTCCCGGTCGTTCACCACGCGCTTCAAGCCGGCAGCCATCGCAATCAACGTTTTTCCCGTGCCGGCCTTGCCCATGAGCGTGACCAGTTTCACGCGGTCGTCCAGCAGCGCGTCGAAGGCGAAATGCTGCTCGCGGTTGCGCGGCTTGATGCCCCACACACCTTCGCGGCAGTCGAGGATGGGAATCAATTTTGTGCCGGTCGCATCCACCTTGGTGAGCGCCGTTTTCTTGGGATTCGCTTCGTCGGTGAGCGTGCAGTATTCGTTCGGAAAATATTTTTTGCCGCCGTCCAGCGCAAGTTCGCCTTTCGCGCGGAACGCCGTCAGTTTTTCCGACGACACCGACAGGTCAATCATCCCCGTGTAAAGATCGGTGATGAACACGCGGTCGTTCTCGTAATCCTCCGCCATCAAACCCAGCGCGTTGGCCTTGATGCGCAGATTGATGTCTTTGGAGACCAGGATCGTCGCGTTTTTCGGCTGCGCCTTCTGGATGCCGGCGGCGAGCGCCAGAATGCGGTTGTCCGCCGAATCCTTGGTGAAAATGGTTTCGCCGTGGCCATTTTTGTGGAAGGCGATTTTGAGCTTCCCGCCGTTCGGCAGCTCCACGCCCGCGCTCAAGCTGCCTTCGCCGCGAAAGCCGTCCAGCATCCGCGAAACCGTCCGCGCGTTGCGGCCCAGCTCGGTGGACTCGCGCTTGAACCGGTCAATTTCTTCAATCACTTCAATCGGCACGAGGACGTTGTGCTCCGCAAAATTGACAAGCGAATTCGGGTCGTGGAGCAGGACGTTGGTATCGAGAATAAAATTTTTCACGGCCGAAAAAAACGGCAGATCGGATTGCCGCCGCAGACGCGACGGTGGATTGAATGTTCAAACAGCAGCATCAAAATTTCCCGGAAATTTTTCGGAGATTTTTTCACGCGCCAAAAAGGAGTCAACGATAATCCGCCGGAAAGAAAGAATTTTCCGGGCTGTCACCATTTCACCGGGCAAGTGGCCCAGGCGTCTCGCCTGTGAGTTTCCGTTTCAAGACAAAGCTCATTTCTGAAACACACAGGCGAGACGCCTGGGCCGCTGCGTTCAGTCCACGGTCAAACCCATCTGCCGGAAGCGCTGCAATTTGTAAATCAGCGCGCGGCGGCTGATCCCCAGCGCCTTCGCCGTCTCCGTGCGGTTAAATTTATGCTGCGCCAGCGCCGCCAGAATCGCCTGCCGCTCGATTTCGTCCAGTGGCTGTGCGTCAATCGCCGACGCCGGCACCGCTGATTTCAAGGCTTCGCGAAACTTCGCCGGCAAATGCTCCGGCAAAATCAGCTCGCTTTGCGACAGCAGCACCGCGCGCTCAATCGCATTGCGCAATTCACGCACGTTGCCCGGCCACGAATAGTTTTGCAGGCACACCACCGTGCCTTCCGCCAGCCGCGTCCGCGTCCGCGCCAGCTCGCCGATGAAAAAATTCGCCAGCGGCAAAATGTCCTCGCGCCGCTCGCGCAATGGCGGCAAATTTAATTCCACCACGTTCAGCCGGTAAAACAAATCCTCGCGGAACCGGCCAGCTTTCACTTCTTCTTCCAAGTTGCGGTTGCTCGCGGCGAGAATGCGCGCGTTGGTGCGGATTTCGCGGTTGGAACCGATGCGCTGAAACCGCCCGTCCTGCGTCACGCGCAGCAGTTTCGCCTGCAAGCCCGGCGACATTTCCAAAATCTCATCCAGAAAAATTGTGCCGCCGTCCGCTTCCTCAAAACGTCCGATGCGCATCGCGCTGGCGCCGGTGAACGACCCTTTTTCGTGGCCGAACAATTCGCTTTCCAGCAGCGTTTCGGGAATCGCCGCGCAATTCACCTTGACCATCGGCCCGTTCGCCCGCGCGCTCCACGCATGAATGACATCGGCGACAACTTCCTTGCCCGTGCCGCTTTCGCCGGTGATCAAAACGCGCGCCTCCGACGGCGCAACCAGCGCCACGTCTTGAAACAGCGCCACCGTCAGCGGACTTTGCGCGATGACTTCCGGCGGCAGTTTTTTTTCCACGCCCAAATTCAGCGGCGCGAGCGGAGCGATGCCCGTGGCCTGGCGCACCGTGGCCAGCAGTTCGTCCAGATCAATCGGCTTGGCGAGATAATTCAGCGCGCCGTCGCGCATGGCAACCACCGCATCGCGGATGTCGGCATAAGCGGTGACGAGCAAAACCGGCAGCGCGGGAAATTGCGGACGGACGCGGCGCAACGTTTCCAGCCCGGACAAACCCGGCATCCGCACGTCAGAAATTATCATGGAAAAATTTCCTCCGGGCAACAGCTCCAGCGCCCGCTCACCGGAATCCGCGAGCACGACCTCAAAATCCTGGCTGCGCAAAAACGAATCCAGCAGGCTGCGCTGGCCCGGATCGTCATCCACAATCAGGATGCGCGGCGGGTGCGGCGGCGATTTGGACAATTCGGCAGGCACAGCCCAAGCCTAGACAAATCCGCCACCAGCCAAAAGAAGTTTTCCAAAGCCAGTTGCCGCTTGAACAACCACCATTGCCAGCTTGACATTTTGCACTTTGTCATACATCATGTATGACATGAGCGTAATCACCAGAGACTTCATCAAGCGGTTTTCGCATTTCAAGCGGCAGGCGATGACCGGCGCAGCCGTCAAGCTGACCGACCGCGAAGGCCGCCGCTTTGTGTTCAAAATGGAAAAGTCTTCCGGCCATTCCGGCGCGGGCAGGAAATTGTCCAAAGGCGTTCCGCTTTCGCCCGCGCCCGTGGATAAATCCGAGTGGAAGGGCCTGATGTGATGCGTTATCTGCTGGACACCGCGCCTTGGGCGAACAATGTGCTGATGCCGGAGGTGATTCCGGCTCGCATCCAAAAAATTCTGGACTCGCCGGAAACCAAGGGGCTTTGTCCCGTCAGCCTTTTGGAATGTGCCATTCACCACCGGCGCGGACGGCTGCAATTGAACGGCCCGTTGTCCGAATTTTTCAAGCTGGGTCTGGCGGCGGACATTGAACTGCTGGAACTCACGCCGGAAATCGCCTCAGCCACCAATGATTTGCTCGAAAACTTCCCCGGCGACCCGTTCGACCGTGTCATTGCGGCGACGGCGAAAGTTTTGAACCTTACGCTGATTACTTGTGATGCCGCCATTCGGGACGCGCATTTTTGCAAAGTGGAATTTTATCCCTTCAAACCCTCGCGGCTCAAAGCGTGATCCCTCGCAAGTTGGCGAAGGCAGAACGCGCCGGACTGAAATGGCGGACGCAAAATACTTGGGCGTTCAGTTGACTTCTGGCGGTCTTTCTTTGCCTTTGAGAAAATAATTAACGCAGCGGGATGTGAGCAAATCAATTTTCATTTCCGAGATTCCTGTTTGTTTACCAAGTTCATTTAGAGCCGGAAGCCAGCGATTCGTAAAAAGATTCATAAGCGCACCAGGATGATGTTTGGCTCGGCCTTCCTTTGTAAGGTGCGGAGGAAGGAAACAGTTTCCAATCGCATGAAGTCCAAGACAGGATAAATCCATGAAATAAAGCCAATGCGGAAAGCGAGCGTCGAGTTTGCGAACAAATTCCCTCACGTTTTCAATTTCAAATAATTCGCGTGTGTCGCCATCACACCCGTAAAAAGAAATGTCAATATTTTGAAAATTCGCGCGCGCTTCCTTCTCCGAAGCGAGCAGCGTTTTGAAGAAATCTTCAACGCGACTTATGTCAGATCTTTCGACTTCATCTCGTTCAATGACAAATAAAATTGGCATACATTTCACCGCCGGAACATCCCCGGCATTGCGCCGCCCATTTTGCCCATCATCTTCGACATTTTGCCCATCTTTTTCATCATCGTCTGCATCTGGAAAAATTTGTTGAGCATCGTGTTCAACTCCGTCACCGTCACGCCGCTGCCGGCGGCGATGCGGCGGCGGCGGCTGGCGTTGAGAATCGTCGGATTGCGCCGCTCTTTCACGGTCATCGCGCAGACCATGCCTTCCATGCGCTTGAATTCTTTTTCCTGCTTGCCCACGTCCATCTGTTTCAGAGCGTCGCCGCCGCCGGGCAGCATTTTCAAGATGCTTTCGAGCGAGCCAAGCTTTTTCATCGCGCGCAACTGCTCCAGAAAATCTTCCAGCGAAAACTCACCCTTGCGCATTTTTTCCTCCATGCGCTTCGCCTCGTCCTCGCTGACGGATTCGGCGGCGCGTTCGACGAGACTCACAACATCGCCCATGCCCAAAATGCGCGACGCCATGCGTTCGGGATGAAATGGCTCGAACTCATCCAATTTTTCACCAACGCCGGCGAACTTGATTGGCTTGCCGGTGACCGACTTCATGCTCAATGCCGCGCCGCCGCGCGCATCGCCGTCGAGCTTCGTGAGTATGGAACCGGTGATGTTCAGCGCCTGATCAAAATGCGTGGCGACATTCACCGCTTCCTGGCCGGTGGCGGCGTCGAGCACGAGCAGAATTTCCTGCGGCTTCACGAGATCGCGCAGGCGGACGAGTTCCTGCACGAGCGGCTCGTCAATCTGCAAACGGCCGGCGGTGTCGAAAATTAAAATGTTGCGCGAATTTGCCTTCGCAAAATCCAGAGCTTCGCGCGCAATTTTCAAAACATCCGTCTCGCCACGTTTTAGAAAAACCGGCACTTCAATTTGTTTGCCGAGCGTTTCCAATTGGTCCATCGCCGCCGGGCGATAAACGTCCGCCGCCACCAGCAACGGCGCACGACCTTGTTTCACCAGCAGTTTGGCCAGCTTGCCGCTTGAAGTCGTTTTGCCGGAACCGTGCAGGCCGACCATCAGCACGCAGCCCGGATCGCCGGAAAGATTCAGCGCGGCATTTTGCGAGCCGAGCAATGCGACCAGTTCGTCGCTGACAATTTTGATGATCTGCTGGCCGGGCTGAACGCTGGCGACGACCTCTGCGCCGAGCGATTTCGTTTTGACGCGCTCGATGAAATCGCGCGCAACCTTGAAATTCACATCGGCTTCGAGCAAAGCCATGCGCACTTCGCGCAAGGCGTCGCCGACGTTGCTCTCGGAAATCTTTCCGAGGCCGCGCAGATTCTTGAAGGCGTTCTGGAGCTTGGTGCTTAACGAATCGAACATCCGGCCAAAATAGCGGTTCCGCGCCCGGAGTTCAAAGTTTCTCTCGTAATCTTAATCCTGCTCCCAATCATAATCTCAAACGTGATTAAGCTTACGATGAAGATTAAGATTAAGAAACCGAAGGCAAATCCGCAGGCGAATTCCAGCTCTTAAAAAATCTGGCCTTTGGCCGGCGACGGCGACAGCATGATGAAGCCAAATTTTTTGAACATCGCCGCCGCCGCATCCGAATCCAGAAAGGCGATGAATTTTTTGGCGGCCTCCGGTTGCGGCGCATCTTTCACGAGTGCGAGCGGATAAGAAATTTTCGGCCCGTCCGTGAACGGCACTTCAAAGGCGACCTTCACGTTTTTGGAGATCGTCGCGTCGGTTTTATAGACGATGCCCGCGTCCACGTTGCCGGATTCCACGGCGGCGAGCACGGCGCGGACATTTTCGCACGGGACGATTTTGTTTTCGACCGCCGGCCAGAGCGACAATTTTTCAAGATAAGCTTTCGCATAGGTTCCGGCGGGAACAAATTTCACGTCGGCGACCGCCAGATGCTGGATGGCGGCGTTGGTCAGTTCCGCCGGGGAATGAATCGCGGCAGCGTCCGGCGTGGTGACGATGACCAGCGAATTGCCGAGCAGGCTTTCCCGCGTTTCGCCGACGAGCAGCCCTTTGTTCTCCAGCGCGTCGGCCTTGGCCTCGTCGGCGGAAAAGAAAATGTCCGCCGGCGCGCCCGCCTCGATCTGCCGGGCAAGTGTGCCGGATGCGGCGAAATTGAAAATGATTTTGTCGCCGGAAATTTTTTCGTAATCGGCGGCGATCTGCTTGAGCGCATCCGTCAAGCTTGCGGCGGCGAAGACAGTGACGGTTGCGGCCTGGATTTCGTTTTGCGCGGTGAACAGAAGCGCTGCGCTGACGAATGCTGAAGTGAACCGGCGTTTCATGCGATTTGATTTTTTGCAGTCAGAGTTTGGCGGCTTTGACCGGAAAAAACAATGGCCGGTTTGCCGGGATGCCGCGTCCAAATTCGAGGAAGAAACCGCGCCGAAAAACTGCGCCATTCGCCGGCAAATTGCGTCATTGTGCCACGGCTGGCACAGTTTGGAGACTCTCCGGCAAACGACCGGAGTCTGATTTTGACCTGTATTTTCAATGCTTCCGCCATTTTTTCTCCGAACGGCGCACTTCGGCACCTTTATTGCACTACAACTGCCAGCAGTTAAAACCGGAAACAATTTTATCCAATCAATTTTATGGCAAAAGTATTAGGCATTGATTTAGGCACCACGAATTCCTGCATGGCCGTCATGGACGGCGGCGAACCGCTCGTCCTCGAAAATTCCGAGGGCAAACGCACTACGCCGTCCGTCGTCGCGTTCACCAAAGGCGGCGAGCGCATCGTGGGCGACGCCGCCAAGCGCCAGGCCGTCACCAACTCGCGCAACACGGTTTATTCCATCAAGCGTTTCATGGGCCGCAAATTTGACGAAGTGCAGGAGGAAATCAAACGTGTGCCTTACAAGGTCGTGAAGGCATCAAACGGCGACGCCGCCGTGGAGGTGGAAGTGGACGGCAGGCCGAAGCAGTTTTCGCCGCCGGAAATTTCCGCGATGATTCTTTCCAAGCTCAAAGCCGACGCCGAAACGCGGCTCGGCGAAAAAATCACGCAGGCCGTCATCACTGTGCCCGCGTATTTCAACGATTCGCAACGTCAGGCCACGAAAGATGCCGGACGCATCGCGGGTCTGGAAGTTCTCCGCATCATCAACGAGCCGACGGCGGCGTCGCTCGCTTACGGCCTCGACAAGAAAAAGGACGAAAAAATTGCAGTCTATGACTTGGGCGGCGGCACGTTTGATATTTCCGTTTTGGAAATCGGCGACGGCGTGTTTGAAGTGAAAGCCACCAACGGCGACACACACCTCGGCGGTGACGACTGGGACAATTGCCTGATGGACTGGATTCTCGACGAATTCAAAAAAGAATCCGGCATGGACCTCCGCAAGCAGCCGGACGCGCTCCAGCGCATCAAGGAAGAGGCCGAAAAGGCCAAGATCGCACTTTCCAGCTCGCAGAGCTACGACATCAATCTGCCGTTCATCACGGCGGACGCCAGCGGGCCGAAGCACATCCAGAAAACTTTGACTCGCGCCAAAATGGAGCAGCTCACTGACAAGCTGTTCGAGCGCACCATCGCGCCGGTGAAGGCTTGTTTGAAGGACGCGAACATTGAGGCCGCGAAGATTGACGAACTCGTGCTCGTTGGCGGCATGACACGCATGCCGCGCGTCGTGGAGACCGCGCACAAGCTCGTCAACAAGCCGCCGCATCAGGGCGTGAATCCTGACGAAGTCGTCGCCATTGGCGCGGGCATTCAAGGCGGTGTGCTCAAGGGCGAAGTGAAGGACGTGCTCCTGCTCGACGTGACGCCGTTGTCGCTCGGCATCGAGACGCTGGGCGGTGTGTTCACGAAATTGATCGAGCGCAACACCACGATTCCCTCGCGCAAATCGGAAATTTTCTCCACCGCCAGCGACAACCAGCCCGGCGTCGAGATTCATGTGCTCCAGGGCGAACGCCAGTTTTCCAAGGACAACAAGACCATCGGCCGCTTCCAGCTTGCGGACATTCCGCCCGCGCCGCGCGGCGTGCCGCAGATTGAGGTGACGTTCGACATTGACGCCAACGGCATTTTGCACGTCGGCGCGAAGGATCTTGGCACCGGCAAGGAGCAGAAGATCACCATCACGGCCAGCAGCGGTCTCTCGAAGGACGAAGTCGAGAAGATGCGCAAGGACGCCGAGGCGCACGCCGACGAGGACAAGACGCGGCTCGAAGAAATTCAGACGCGTAACGACGCGGACAACGCCGTGTATCGCACCGAGAAATTGATCAAGGACAACGCGGAGAAAATTTCTGCGGACGACAAGGGCAAGCTCGAAGCCGCCATCAGCGCGGTTAAGGACGCGCTCAAGGGCACGGACGCCGCCGCCATCAAGTCGGCGAACGAGAAGCTGAACGAAGTTTCGCAGGCCGTCGGCACGGAACTTTACAAGGCCGCCGCCGCGAAGGCGCAGGCGGAAAAAGCGCAAAGTGCCGGCGCAGCCGGTGGCCAGCCGCAGGGCGAAGCGCCGAAGTCCGAGGAAAAGAAGGACGAAGGCGTGATTGACGCGGAAGTCGTGGACGAGAAAAAATAATTACGAGTGCGGGAGAAGCCAAAAATTCTTCCGCACTTTCCATTTACAATTTTCCCGCCGCGTGTGCGGACGGGAGTTGTGAACGATTGGAAACAACGTATCATCGCCAAACCATGGGAACATTTTACATCGGCTGCAAAGTTGAGAACCACAAAGACCCCAAAAAGGTCGCCGTGGTGCCGAAGCTGCTGGTGGACACAGGCAGCGAATTCACCTGGCTACCGGGCGCGACGCGGGAACGTATCGGCGTGGAGCCGCAGAAAAAGGACATCCGCATCCAGATGGCCAACGGCGAGATTCTGACCCGCACGGTCGGCTTCGCCGTATTGCGCGTGGACCAGTTTTTTACAATTGACGAGGTGGTTTTCGCGCAGCCCGGTGATTTGTCGTTGCTTGGTTCGCGCGCGATGGAAGGCATGAGTGTTTTCGTGGATGCGCGCCGGAAACAACTGGTTGCCGCCGGTCCGGTCGTTGCCGCCACGGCGATTCGTCCCGAAGTGGCCAAGGCCATGGGCATCGTGGTGCCGGGCCGCAAGCCAAAAAAGTCCGCGAGCCTGGTGAAGCAAACCGGGCGGAAGCCGGTTTCGGGCAAGCGGCGGCAATAAACAATTTTTCCGCCGCGAGTGCGGACCGGGAGTTAATTAAGCAGTCAACACAACCAACAACAAAACAAAGAACAAATATGGCATTGAACATCAAACCGCTCGGCGACCGGATTCTCGTTGAACCCGTCGAAGAGAAGGAAACCAAAAAGGGCGGCATCATCATCCCCGACACCGCCAAGGAAAAACCGCAGGAAGGCATCGTCGTCGCGCTCGGCACGGGCAAGACCAATGACGACGGCAAAAAAGTCCCCTTTGAAGTCAAGAAGGGC
>Ga0075522_10000247_pt1 | contig 37219 bp, 24 predicted proteins | sample NGEPerA_FD_74796 | JGI IMG/M metagenome (GOLD analysis project Ga0075522, IMG submission 74796) | Arctic peat soil microbial communities from the Barrow Environmental Observatory site, Barrow, Alaska, USA - NGEE PermafrostL2-A | ecosystem: Environmental > Terrestrial > Soil > Wetlands > Peat ... | reverse complement strand
GAGTCCAAGAGCTGTTGGAATTGGGAAGCGGTGGCGGAAGCCGGCAATTTTTCCTCGGCCATTTCCAAATTGCGGGCTTCCAATTCGAGGTTTCGCTTTTGGAGACGAGCCAGCAATTCCGCCAAATCCTCGGCGGGGAATGTCGTGCGGTGAGCCGTCCTCGGACGTTCGGCGCCATGCGATGCTATTGTTTCTTCCCCCGTTTTGTTCATAAAGGCAGACCCTTCAAGAAAAAACTAACCGACGAGGGCTTCGGACGCAAATTCATCTGGCGTAAATCGGAAAAAAGCAAAGCCTGCATTCAAACCAGATACCGTTCTGGCAATAGCCGCCGCGCCCGCTCGATGAAACGTTCGTGCATCGCGGCCGCCATTTTAGCCATTTCTTCCTTTGATTCGTCGAGCGGCTCCAAATTAATTTCCGGCTTGATCCACGGCTGCTCGGAAATTTCCTCCCCTTGCCGCAAATAGCAATGCTGTTCGATCTTCAGCAGGCCCCTGCCGCTGACCGATGCTTGCGTGTAAGCCAAGAGCGCGGCGAAATCCGGCTCGGCATAGCGAAATGCGCCCGCTTCCTCGGCCTGATAATCACATTTGCCGACCTCAGTTTCCGCTTCGAAAATGACCTTCATCATACCCGTCTCCATCTCAGTCCAACAGGCTTCCGAGCTTGATCAGCCGGTCCGTCGTCCATTGAGGATGGGCGCGAAACCATTCTTGCGAAAGCGGTTCAGTCGTTTCGTTCGCCGGCGCTTGGCGAATGAACAATTTGCTGTCCATTGAATCATCTTCAAAAATATCGAATTCAGGTTTCAAGAGCTTGGCCATAATCCCTTATTGGTGTTGTTCCATGCATTAACTCGCCCCAAAAGTGACAGATTGGAGTCCGTCAACAATCAGGGGCCGGCTAATTGACAACTGGTGGAAACCCGGAGAGGCGGACGCTCACAGCTTGATTTTCGCGGCCACTTGCGACACATCTTTGTCGCCTCGCCCCGAGAGGTTGATAATGACCAAATGGTCCTTGGGCATGGCGGAGGCGCGCTCGATCACGGACGCCACGGCGTGGGAAGATTCCAGCGCGGGAATGATCCCTTCCAGGCGCGCCAATTTAATGAAAGCCTCCAGCGCCTGGGTATCGGTCGCGAAGCCGTATTCGACCCGCTGCTGATCGCGCAACCAGGCATGTTCCGGCCCGACCGCGGCATAATCCAACCCCGCCGAAACACTGTGCGTTAATTGTATTTGACCATTCTCATCCTGCAAAATGTAGGAGCGCGTCCCCTGCAAAACCCCCAGCGACCCGCCCTGAAAACGGGCCGCATGACGTTCCGGAATAATTCCTTCGCCCCCGGCTTCGATGCCCAACATTTTCACCGCCGGGTCTTCCAGAAATGGATAAAAAAGCCCAATGGCATTTGATCCGCCTCCCACGCACGCAACCAGCAAATCCGGCAGCCGTTCTTCCTGTTCCAGAATTTGGCGTCGCGCCTCATCGCCGATGACACGTTGAAAATTCCTCACCATGACTGGATAGGGATGCGCCCCATAAGCCGTGCCGAGGATATAATGCGTCGTCCGCACATTCGTCACCCAATCCCGCATCGCCTCATTGACCGCCTCCTTGAGCGTCTTCTGGCCCGCCGTGACCGACACCACCTCGGCACCGAGCATCTTCATGCGATAAACATTCAAGGCCTGCCGCTCGCAATCCACTTCCCCCATGTAAATGACACACTTGAGTCCGAACATGGCGGCAACCGTGGCGGTGGCGACACCATGCTGGCCCGCGCCAGTTTCGGCAATGATGCGAGTCTTGCCCATGCGGCGGGCCAAAAGAATCTGGCCCATGGCGTTGTTGATTTTATGCGCGCCGGTGTGCAACAAATCCTCGCGCTTGAGATAAATTTTCGGCCCGGCCAGCTCGCGCGTCAATCGTTCCGCAAAATAAAGCGGGGTGGGCCGCCCGCAAAATTGCCGCAGGTAATAGCTAAGCTCCTTTTGAAATTCCGGGTCCTGTTGCGCGCGAAAATACTCCTTCTCCAACTGCTGCAAGGGATGCATCAGCGTCTCCGGCACATAACGTCCGCCATAAGGCCCGAAGCGCCCATGAACATCCGGCAAATTGGGACTGGTGATCGTACTCATCCTGCCTAATCTTCTCCTAAAGTTTGACGCGAGGCAAGTACGGCGAGGAGGGGGCTATATTTAAGTCGAGCTGGAAATCTTAGGCTGGCGTTGAATCAATCTTGAAAGGGATTGAGTGTCTCCACCTCGGGAAAGTCTTTGGTGTTACGCGTCACTACGATAAGGTTGTGGGTCAGTGCGATGGCCGCGATCTGCGTGTCTGGGTACGAACGAGGTTTGTTTTTGAGCGTGGGCCGGCTTACGTAACCGCCCCAGGTTTCGGCCGCTTCCGCATCAAAGGGCAGAATCCGGTCTGCAAACTCATTGCGGAAGTCGTGAACCGCTCGCAACAAAGCTGCGCGTTGGTCGGGCGGTGCAATCTGCGCGCCATAGTATCGTTCGGCTACCACGGTTGCTGGGACGACGCATTGGGCCTCATTAGCTTGAATAAAATTAAGGACTTTGCCGGAAGGGCGTTTTTTCGAGACTTCGCTGACTACGTTTGTATCCAGAAGGTATCTCATCCTTCCTTGATTAGCTTAACCGGTCGGTGGTCGCGAGGTCCTGCTGGCACGCGGCCCAGCCGGCGCAATCCCTCCAAGAAGCTTCCTCCGTTGCGTCGTTCCAATTTGATAACGCGCAAGAATTGCCCGTCTTCCTGCCAGTCCAAAGTTGCCCCGGACTTGATATCGAACCGTTTCCTTAATGCCTTCGGCACTACTGTCTGGCCCTTGCTGGTGACCGTGCTTGTCATAGTAAGAATTTCTTTCGAGCAGCTCTTTTTGGCAAGTTAAATAGCGCCGATGAGAATGTTTGACCTGAGGCCGCATGATTTGGCGTGATTGCGGGCTAACGCTTTGCTATATTCACCTTCCGATAATCGGACAGATGAGCGTCGAATTACATTTCAACGGACAACAAACCAGCGTGACGGCTGGCGCGTCCCTTTTTGACTATGCCGAAAGCCTCGGCATCAAGGTCCCGACCTCCTGCCGCAAACAGGGAAAATGCAAGGAATGCCTGGTGGAGATTACGGGAGGGATGGAATGTCTTTCGCCGAAGGAGCCGGAGGAAAGTCATCTCAAGGAAAATTTTCGCTTGTCTTGCCGATGCCGGATTATTCATGACTCCGGCACGGTGCGATGCCACACCATGCGGCGGGGTGATATGCGCATTGAGCGCCATGCCCTGCAATTGCCGGCGCGCGGCGGAAAACTGAAACTTGATCCCGCCGTGACCCGTGATGGAGACCGTATTCTGCTTGAGGGCGTGGAGATTGACCGCGGCGCCGGCCCCATTCACGGGCTGGCCATGGATCTGGGCACGACCACCGTTGTCCTGCGGCTCTTAAATCTCGAAACGGGCGAAGTGGTGGCTGACGCTTCCTTTGAAAATCCCCAACGCTTCGGCGGCTCGGATGTCATGTCGCGCATTCAATATGACACGGAAGACGGCACAAAATTATTGCAGCGCACTTTGGCCGGGTATATTACGCATGCCATCGAGGAATTCCCGGTCGATCCGAAGTCGATTTATGAAATGGTTGTCGCGGCCAATTCCACCATGCGCGACATTTTTTTTCGGCTGAACGTTTATTCCATCGGCCAAAACCCGTATCAATCCATCACCGAATTGGAAATGGCCGAGGGCCGCCGCTCCACCACCAGTTTGGCGGAAGCGGCCAGGCGGCTGCTGTTGCCCATTCATCCCAAGGCGCGGGTCTATGGGTTGCCCATTATTAGCGGCCACGTCGGGGCGGATGCCGCAGCGTGTCTTCTCGCCATTGATCTGGCCCATGAAGATCGGACGGTTGCGCTGATGGATATTGGGACCAATACCGAATTGATTTTGGGCAATAGGGATAAAATTTTGGCCGCGTCCTGCCCGGCTGGTCCGGCCTTTGAAGGCGGAAAAATTTCCTGCGGAATGCCCGGGCTTCCGGGGGCGATCGAAAAAGTCGCGCTCAATTCCGATGGCTCCATCAGCGCGCAAGTTATTGGCGACATCCCGGCGGAAGGAATCTGCGGCTCCGGCCTGATCGATTTGCTCAGCGAACTTCTCAGGACCGAACGCATGAATTCGCTGGGCCGGTTTGAACACGGCGAAAGGGTCACGCTGGAGGTCAAAAGCGATCAACCCATTTATTTCACGGAGAGCGATGTGAATGAACTTGCCCAGGCCAAAGGCGCCAATGTGGCCGGTTTGCACGTCATTTTTGATCGTTATGGAATTCGTTTTGACGATTTGGATGTCTTTTATTTGGCGGGCGGTTTTGGACGGCATCTGAATGTTCAATCGGCCAAGCGCATTGGACTAATTCCTAATATTGACGATTCTAAGATTCTTCAGGTGGGCAACGCTTCGATTGAAGGCGCCTGCCTGGCGCTTTTGTCGCGCGCCAAGCGCCTCGAGTTGGAGAATCTCGTCCGGCGAGTGACGCATTGCCGGCTGGAGACCCATCCGGACTTTTTCAATTATTTCGTGGAGGGTTGTCAATTCAACGCGGTTGATTCTTTAAGCGCGCTGCCCGGCTAATATGTTTGAACTGATTGACCCTTGTCCGGCGCTCGCGGTGCAGGAGTCCGAATACAAACGGCTCCTAGGCTATCCGCCCCATTATACATTGGAGGAGCGGTCCCGCAAATTGGCGGAGTCGGCCCGGCAATGGTACGCCGAACACGGACGGCCCTGGATTTATGCGCGGGAAACGGAAGCGCGTCGCGTTGCCGGATTTTCCTCCCGCCAATTGCACGACCAGTTTCGAGACGCCGAGGTGCATGGCGCGATGCTGGCGGTGGTGAGCGCGGGCCCGCAATGCGAAGAAAAAGCGCGCCAGCTTTGGGAGGAAGGAAAGCCCGACGAATATTTTTTCATGGAAATGTATGGTTCGGCGGTGGTCGAACATTTGATCACGCTGGCCAGCGGTCGAATCTGCGCCCAGGCCGATCAGGATGGAATGGTTGCGCTGCCTCATTACAGTCCGGGATATTCGGGATGGGACGTCGCCGACCAGGTCAAATTGTGGAAGTTGATCCAGCAACAGAAGACGAACGAATTACCCGGCGATCTCGAGGTGATGGAGACCGGCATGCTTCGGCCAAAAAAATCCCTGCTTGCGGTCATCGGCCTGACCCGGCATTTGGACAAAGCGACGGCTTTTGCCAAACTGGTGCCGTGCGAAAACTGCTCTCTGCCGGGCTGCCAATTCCGCCGCGCGCCTTACCAACATTCGCTGCCCCAGGTTGAAGATGTTCGCCGCCTGCAAGCGGGCGCCTACGACTATTCTCCGCCAAAAAACCTGAGCGCGTCCGGTTTGAATCACAATGCCGACTATTCCATCAACCTCAAAGCGCTGCGCAAATGGTCGCGCGAGCGTCTGCAACTCATCCCAGCGCAAGACGGGTCATTTGAGGCGCGTTTTCGTTACGAAGGCACGACGTGTTCGAACATGGGCCGCCCCATCGAAATTGACTATCGCATCCGGCTTGGTCCCGCGGCGGGCGGCTATAAAATCCTCGATCCACTTTGCTCTCCCGCTCCCGGAGACGTCGGCCACACTTTTCAGTGCGAGTATCTCAAGGATGCCGATTCGTTTATGCGCAACATTGCCGATGAAAAACCGCTGCTCGGCCAGCCACTTGAGAACGTGTTAGGGTGGGAGCGTTCGCGGACCCCTTCGGGCTGCTATTGCGACGTGGACCGTCGCTCGCATAAATGGGGCCTCGTTTACGAAGTGATCCATTACGCCCTTGTCCAGCGCGAAAAGGGGACAACCAGCATTGACAACCCAGCCCCGCTTGCCAAACTCGAAACCTCGATATGACTAAACTCTGTGACGTCAATTCCGCCGCCAAGGAAAAGCTGCCTCCCACGTTTGCCGAGAAATCCGGCATCGGCAGCCATTACACCGACGCCTTCATCAAGCCGATGAACACCAAGCTGCCCGACGGCACGCGTGTTTCCTGCAAACGCAAAGGGCTGAAAATTACTCTGGTCGTCGGCACAAAAAAGGGCGAAGGGTTGATGCGCCGGCTCGAGGTCAGCAGAGACCCGGTGGTGATGTTGAACGCCGCACTGCAAGAAGCCGCCAAAGCCGCCGGCATCGAATTGCAAATCACCGACAGCGAAATTCTATTTTCGGCTTGAGCATGGCCAAAGCGTCATAATCTGCGCGCATCTGTCAAGACCATTTCGATTCCAGCTCCATTTTCAAGGCTGCGGCCACTTCGTCCGGTGAGCCGTCGCGTTCCTGCTCGTCGCTCCATTTCCATTGCGCGGTGTAAGCGTCGGCGCTGGTCAGGCTGCGGGACTGGGCGGTGGCGTCGATGCGCGCCGCGATTTTTGGGCCCAACTCGACTTTGATCTCGTCAAAATCGTCCCAGACCTTGATCTGGGAAGGAATCTCCTGCCAATAAAGTATTTGATATAGCGCCATGGCTCATCCTTGCTGTTTGGCGGCCAATTTTATGAATAAATCCACCGCGCTCGACGCATCGGCCCCATAACCGTCGGCGTTGATTTCGTCGGCATACATCTGGCTGATGGGCGCGCCGCCGATGGCCATCTTGATGTGCCCGAGGCCGCGTTCTTCGAAGCCGTCGATCACCACTTTCATGTACGTCATGGTGGTGGTCAGCAACGCGCTCATGCCGATGATGTCCGGTTTATGCGTCGCGGCGGCGGCCAAAAACTTTTCAATGCTCTGATCGACGCCAATGTCGTGAACCTGAAATCCCGCTCCCTCCGCCATCATGCACACCAGATTTTTTCCGATGTCATGCAGGTCGCCGCGCACCGTGCCCATGATCAAGGTTCCGGCGGAAGTGCTGTTGGGGCCGTGGGTGGTAAGAAGCGGTTTGAGGACGGCCATGCCGGCTTTCATGGCGCGGGCGGCAATCAGCACCTCGGGAACATAGAGAATATTATGTTTAAAATCTTCGCCCACCACGCTCATGCCGGCGATCAAGCCTTCGGTCAAAACTTCCTGTACGCTCCGGCCCTCGGCCAGGGCGTCCTTCGTCATCTGCTCGACTTCCTTTGCTTTGCCCTCGTAAATGCACTGATTGATTAAAGCATAGTCTGCCATGACGTGGTCCTTAGCGTTTGGAATTAAATTCTTCGAGGGCTTGCAGCATCGCCACGATATTTTGCTTCGGCATGCCGGGGCTGGTCCCGCCTCCGACGGAGAGAATGATGCCCTCGCCCCTGCTTTTTTCCAGGACATCCAACGTGGCTTCTCGCACTTCTTCCGGCGTGCCGCGGACACCTACTTCGAGGGGATTTACATTTCCCATCAGGCACATGCGATCGCCCACGCGTTCCTTGACTTCGGCGATGTCGGTTTGTTTGCCCCAGTTCAGGACGTTGAAACCGGCGTCGGGCAAGTGGTCGAGGCAGGCGGTGATCTCGGCGTCGTTATGATAGAGCTTGACCCAATCCTTGGGGAAGGCGTCGCAGATTTTTTTCAAATACGGGTGCGCAAATTCCAGGTAATGCTCTTCGTTGACGAAGCCGACAATGTCGTCAAGAATAAAAATCCCCTCGACCGAATTGCCCATGGCCTTATGCTGGGCCTTGAGCCAGTCAATAATCAGATTGGTGCAGAGGTCGAGCAGCTTGTGGGCCCACTCGGGCTTCTCCACCAGGTCAATCATAAAATCCGTCGTGCTGCGGACGAACCCGGCGGTACACATCGGCCCGCGCGAAGTGACCATGGGGAGGATGTAACCCGCGTCGAAGATGCGCTGCTTTTGCATGCGTATGCGATGCAGGGTCATGGCCATGAAAGCGTCGTTTTCCACTTCGTATTCGGGGAACTTCTCGATGTCCTCAATATGAAAAAGAGTGTGGTATTCGCTGGGGGTATTGTCCGACCAAAACTTGATCTTGGAACCCAGGGCCGAAGGCTCGGCCGCCATGCCATATTCCATCCACCAGGACGGCACCCAGATGACGTCGGGAAACTCCTGGTGAATTTTCAGGTGCGATTGAAACCAGACTTCCGGGTCCAAGTAAAAGTCCATGTGTTTGACACCCAGATAACCGGGCATCCAGGGACTGTCCACGATCATGGCCATCGGGATTTTGTCCAATTTTTCCCGCCGCGCGGCTTTTTTAAAGGTGGCCCATTGTTCAGGTCTCATATCCAGGTTCGTTATGCGTTACAAGTGGTTCGCAGCCCATTGTTGCACCGTTGCCCCCTTGCGCTTCAAGCAGAAAGCGTTAACTCATAGGATAGTCCATTCATTTAGTTGTATGTTCCATTATATCGTGGGCTTTTATGAAAGTTTTCCTCGCGCTGGTTTTTTGTCTCGACGGTTTTATAGCCGCTGCTTCGACCGATCCCGGCGAATTTACCGTGGCCGCCGGCGGACGGGCGGCGTCCATCTACGTGGACACGAATGATTTTTGGGGCGTGCTGCGGGCGGTGGGCGATTTGCGGAAAGACATCGAGCGCGTCACAGGAATCGCCCCAGCGCTCAGTCAAGATGAACAGAACCCTGGCGCCAACGTCATCGTCATCGGCTCGATGGGCAAAAACCGCCTGATCGAGCAGTGGGCGCGTGAAGGAAAAATCGATGTCACTCCAATTGCTAAAAAATGGGAGTCGTTTCTTATCCAAAACGTGCCGCATCCAATGCCCGGCGTGGACCATGCTTTGGTCATCGCCGGCAGCGACAAGCGCGGAGCCATTTACGGCGCGTATGATCTCTCGCGGCAGATGGGAGTTTCGCCGTGGTATTGGTGGGCCGATGTGCCTGTCCGGCATCGGGACGCCGTGTATGTGAACGCCGGGACAATAGCGCAAGGTTCTCCGGCTGTCAAATATCGCGGCATTTTCTTGAATGACGAAGCGCCGGACTTGACTGGCTGGGCCAAGGAAAAATTTGGCGGCTACAATCATTCGTTCTACACCAACATCTTCGAGCTGCTTTTGCGCCTCAAGGCCAACTACCTCTGGCCGGCCATGTGGGACAATTGCTTCAACCAGGACGACCCGCTCAACCCCAAATTGGCCGACGACTACGGCATTGTCATGGGCACATCTCACGTCGAGCCGATGATGCGGGCGGACAAGGAATGGAACCGCGCCGGTCACACGGCGGCAGAGTGGAATTACGAGAAAAATCCGGCGGAACTGGACGCCTTTTGGAAAGCGGGCCTCGAACGAAATAAAACTTACGAAAATATTATTACCATTGCCATGAGGGGGAAAATTGACACTCCGATGTCGGAGAAGGCCAACATTGCCTTGCTCGAAAAAATTGTCGCGGCCCAACGCGGAATTATTTCCGATGTGATGGCGACCAACGCCTCCGCTGTGCCCCAACTGTGGGCGCTCTACAAGGAAGTGCAGGAATATTACGAGAAGGGAATGCGCGTGCCTGATGACGTGACCCTGCTCTGGTGTGATGACAATTGGGGCAATGTCCGCCGTCTTCCGACGCCGGAGGAGCGAAGGCGCGCCGGCGGAGCGGGAATCTATTATCACCTCGACTACGTGGGCGGCCCACGCAACTACAAATGGCTCAACTCGACGCCCATCACCAAGGTTTGGGAACAAATGAGCATGGCCTATGACTACGGCGCGGACCGAATTTGGATCGTCAATGTCGGCCACTTGGAACATGTCATCTTCCCGATGGAATTTTTTCTGACGCTGGCCTGGGCGCCCGCGCAGTGGCCCAAGGAGAAGATTCCGGAATTTGCCCGGCAGTGGGCGGCGCGGGAATTTGGCGCGGAACATTCATCGGCCATCGCCGAACTCATGGCCAAATTCACCAAGTATAATGGCCGCCGCAAACCGGAGTTACTCGACCCCACGACCTACAGCCTGATTAACTATCAAGAAGCGGACACCGTCCTGGCGGATTGGAAATCCCTGGTTCAGCAAGCGGAGGACGTGGATCGCGCGCTGCCCGGCAACGCTCACGACGCTTTTTACGAACTGCTGCTCGGCCCCATCAAAGCGTGCGCCAACTTGAATGAACTCTACACCGCTGCGGCCAAAAACCGATTGTATCAATCCCAAGGACGAAGCAGCGCCAATAACTTCGCGGCCCAAGCTCGCGCCCTTTTCGCAAAGGACGCGGAACTTTCCTCCTACTTCAACCATATCTTGGCCGGCGGCAAATGGGATCACATGATGGATCAGACGCATATTGGTTACACCTACTGGCAACAACCTCCGACAAACGCGATGCCGCTCGTGCTGTTCAGCGCGCCGCGCAAGCGACTCTTGGGAATGGCCATCGAGGAATCGACCAACGCCTGGCCGCAATGGCCCGAGGTGTCGAAGGATTGCGCGCTGCCGGAATTTGACGTCTTTAACCAGACGACACGCCATTACATTGATATTTTCGAGCGCGAGAACGCACCGTTTTCTTTTACGGCCTCGACGAGCGACCCTTGGATAAAACTCAGCGCCACCCACGGCACGGTTGATCCCGACACACGGATCTGGGTGAGCGTGGATTGGAATAACGTGCCGAAGGGGACGAAGGGTGGCGCCGTGCGTATTCAAGGGCCGGACGCGACAGTTATTGTCCAGGTCAAAGTGTTTGATCCTTTCGAACCTGCACCGGATACGCTGCAAGGTTTTGCGGAAGCCAGCGGTTGCGTTTCCATCGAAGCTGAACATTATACGCGAAAAATCGACGCGGGTGCGCGCTGGGAAAAAATCAACGATTACGGACGCACCATGTCATCCATGGCAATCTTTCCGACGACAGCGCCGAGTGTCTTGCCGCCGGTCGCTTCTGCTTCCCTGGAATACCAAATGTACCTATTCGACCGGGGTTCCTGCGAAGTGCGGGCCATCATCGCGCCAACCTTGAATTTTGTGCCGGGCCGCGGATTGCGCTATGCTATCTCCTTTGACGACCAGCCGCCGCAAGTGATCGACGCCCTCGCGCATAACTCGCTCAAAGATTGGGAAACCAGCGTGGCAGACAGTGTCCGCACTGTCATATCCCATCATGTTATTGATCGCCCCGGCTACCATACCCTAAAATTTCGCATGGTGGACCCGGGAATCGTGCTGCAAAAACTGTTGGTTGATTTCGGGGGCGTTAAACCGAGTTATCTTGGCCCGCCGGAAAGCTATCATCGCTTGCCGTAAAAAGGCGGCACCGAGGCTTTCGACGCCGCCCGATAAATCGCAGGGCCCGAATCAATTGGCCGGGGGCGGATTGGAAAATTCAAAGAACGCATTCGATTGGCCCGGATTGGCATAAGAGGGCAAACAATCGCTTGGGATTAATGACCAGAACATACTCCCACCCTCGTTGACCGTGGTAGGCTGGTCATAATAGCCATTATACGAGGAAGGAAGCACGAATCCGCTAGTGGCTGGCAGGACCGGACTTACTCCCAAGCCGAAACCTATCGCGGGAGCGCTCCAAGTTATCCATAGAGGCGTGTTCGTCGTCACCAACAAAATGTAACTGGACGCCGCCGTAGGATTGAAGCTCCATAGCCCGGTATTTATCGCGGAATCCATCGTAAAATTATCGCTCTCGTTAACCCCAGCCACATTAGTCACCGTGATTTGAGTGTAATCCTCGTACGCGCCTTCGCCTCCGGTGGAATTGGCTTGCACGCCAAAGTAGGCTTCCACCGGATTGCCAAAGTCTGTTGCCGCAGCGGGATCGGTAATCGTGAAAGCCGCCGCGTTGGTTCCGGGCGCGGTCAGTGTTCCGTTGGTAGGGCTGGTGAAGGTGAGCGTCCAAGTGCCAATGATGGTGGAATTCGTGATATTGAGGGCGACAATGTTGGGATTGGCATTGGGCAAATTCGTTTTCCAGGACACATTGGCTGTCACCGTGTTGCTGGTCGTCCCGTTAATTTGCAGCCATAGGTTATTGGAGGCTTGATACTCGACATATTCATTGGCCGTCGGGCTGTTGCCAGAGGGAAGGGTATTGATTGGCACCAGAAAAATATGCGTTTGAAAAGCGCCGAAATGCGCGTTGTCGTCCTTAATGGTGAACGAATAACTGACCGGATAGGTCCCGCCAATCCAGGATTGGCTGGTATCCACGCTGGCCAGCTCTTCGCGATCATAAGTGTTGGCGCTCGAGCCGGCAAAGACACGTAATTCCGGTGTGGTTTTTTGAACGGCCATGGTCGGCTTGGGCGGGGGAGGAACGACAAAGCTATTGGGCGCCTGGAATTTGATGTTATCCACCCAGAGAATGCTTGGGCCATTGAGATTGGGGGAATAGAATGTGCCATCGATATGAATCAGCACGTCTGAAATACTGACCAGATAGGGGTCACTATTGACGTTAAGCGGGATGTTGACATGTACCCAATTTGTATTGGTAGCGACGATATCGTAGCCGGTAGGATAGTAGTGTTGCGAAGTAAGTCCGCTGCCGCCCGGGGTGCTGGGCGCAGCCATGCCGAATTGCAGGTGGCCGAAAAATGGATTTCCGCCATCGACTCCAGCATTAGTTTTGGTGGCGGAACTGGGATCGAACCGCACATCGCACTGAAAGTTCGTGATCCCCAAAGCCGGGCCATTCAAGGCAGGAGAGATGCCGGTATAGTTATCGAAGACAACAAATTGGCTGCCGGCGGGAAAATTGGCATAAATTCGCAGTGAGCCGGAGTTGGTATTGTTTTGCGCGTCGCTGGTCGAATCCCATGAATTGGAAACCCAGGCGCTGCCGAACCAGTTACCCCAGATGTTGGTGATTCCATTTGCGGCATAATCATTCGTGCCGACATACGTGTTGGTAATGCCCCCGACGGTTTCCTGGGCGAGAGAATTGAATTGATCAATCCAGATATTCGTCATCGGCACTGCGTTGGTATTGGCATTCACAGAACCGGCGGCATTGGTGGGATAACCGTAAAGCGCCATCGCCCAAGTATGTTGCGAACTGCCGGTAAATCCTTCGGCCGCGCCAGATTCGCGCGCCATGGACAAGCTGGCATTCACACTCGCCATAAAGTTGCCGCCCGGATCCTGAGGGGCAGCCGATGATTTATACCAGTTGAAGGCGCTGCCGACTTCAGCAGTTGGCACCCAGACTTCCAGCGTATAAACATGGTTGGTCTGCAAAATGACCCGATCGCCGTAGGTGTTGGGACCGTTTTGAAGGCCGATATAGACTTGCTGCTCCGCGCCGGAGTTCTTGCTATTAGTCCAAGTCAAACCATTGCCTTCGCCCAGCAGGTCGCCGTTTTGGCTGAAGTTATAGGACGTGCCCGAAGCTATCACGCTGCCATTGAGATTGGTTGTCACATCAAAGAGATGCAAGGTAAGGACGGAAGAACTTGTTCCTCCGCCGGAAATCAGCATCGATACCCCCGTCAAGGCATAGTTACTGGCCCCATTGAGCGGGGACGTGATGCCGATGCCGCCCGCGCCGTTCGTCATGGTGAAGGTTTCGCCCAGGGCGGCGGCGGCGGCGCCCGCTGGAGGAGTCGGCGCTGAATGGTTGCTGAACAAGCTGGCGTTGCTCAGGTTTCCCGATGAATAAAAAGGGGCGTTGCCATTGGGGTCGTTGTTCCAACTGCCATTGGCGGAATAGGCCGCGCTGACGTAGGCGCTGATATCGGCGCGCGCCGTGCCGAAGAAGGCGGTGGCGGCCAGGGCCGCGAGGCCAGCGAGGCCCGGTTTTTGCAGTTTCTGTTTCATAGGGATTTGTTGTTACTCGTTTTCGTTACACTCGGTTTTTTCCTTTTCAATAAAACCAACTTTGCTGATTGTTATTGCCGGTCATTTGCCATTGGATGGTGGTCGGGACGTGGGTATCTACGTGGCCGTCGGCGTAGCCGATGTTGGCCGAATTCATTTTGCCATTAAAGGGATGCCCGGTGGCTGGGTCGATATTGGCCACGTTGGTATAATTACCGTTGGCCCGGCAGAGGTCGCTGATCAAGGGCTGCCGGGAGGCTTGCGGATCGCTGGCTTTACTGGGCCAGCCGCCGATCGCTGTGTTATTGGAAGAGAAGGTGTCATTGTACTCAGTCGTCACTCCAGGCACTGGGAAGATAGCTCCCTCGGAGGCCCGCGGCACCCAGAAGCAGTGATTCATGATGGCGTACGTCGAGTAGGCGGAAATTAAATACTGATTGAGGTCCCCCGTTGTGCCGATATAGCGATGAAATTGTCCGTAGAACCAGGCGTTGGCGGCGGCGACTTCTTTGGGTCTCACGGGACAAAACCACATCGGCACGGTCATTCCGTAAGGAGTCAAGCCGGGCACCATGGTCGCAGCAACATCGGTTGGATTCTCTCCATCAGTCCCCAAAATGGGATACGAAGGGTAGGATCCCTTGTGGTCGTCCGTGGCGTAAAGGCTGCAGGCGATGGTCCACTGGCGGTAATTGGATTTGCAATTAGTGACCTGGCTGGCGAATTTCGACTTGGCCAGGGCCGGAAGCAACATCGCCGCCAAAATAGCAATGATCGCAATGACCACCAATAGCTCGATCAAGGTGAAAGCGCTCGCCGCGACGCGTCTTGTTTCAATTCTGGTGACCGCTGGATTTTTTTGGCTGGTTAATTGCATCCGATACCCAGTCGGGGCGGCTCCGCAAACCGATTTGAAAATGCGTGAAAAATAAAAGGCATCTTCGTAACCAAGCTCGACTCCAATATCTTTAACGCTCATCGAGGTGGCAGCCAACAAATGGGCGGCGCGATTCATGCGGAGTCGAATGAAGTAATCAATCGGCGAGCGCCCGGTGCGGCGGCGAAACAAGGCGAAATAGTGGGACAACGATAGGTTCGACAACGCGGCTAACTGACCCACTTTCTGGGGTTCATGCATATGCTCTTTCATGTGGGCGATGCTTTGCTCGATTTTCTGATCGTTATCGTCCAGCAACGGGAGGGGCTTCGAACCCGAGCGAAAACTCCGCATATTTGTTAAAGCCATTTCAGGCATGTGTATATTGTTTTCGACTTGAACTATATCGAAATTAAGACCGCTGTCCAGCAGTTTTTTTAGGGGCAATCCGGAATTGCGTTTCAGGCGCCGACGGGCGCGTCGAAATGCTTCTGCAAAACCAGGGCAATCGTGCCGCGCAGGCGGGGCTGTGCTTCGGGATCGGTGGGAAGAACGCGGGTCGCGGCATGGGTGAACGAGCGCGACTTGATCTCCCGCTCGACAATAGGACCGACGCGATTCCAGGCGCGAGTGACCTCTCCCACCACCACCAAAACATCCGGGGCCAGACCCGTCACCAGCATGGCGATGCCCGCGCCCAAGTGAGAGGCCATTTGTTCGAGCGCACGGGCGGCTTTGACATCTCCTTGTTCGACCAGCCGCAAAATATCGCTGAACGGAACGCGGGCGGTGGCGCTCTTGGAACCCACTTCACCTTTTCGAACCGAGGCGGATTCGGCATAGTAACGCATCGCCGCGGAATCGGAAGCCATGACTTCCCAACAACCGCGATTGCCGCAGCGGCAGAGAGGGCCGTCAGCCAGGAGGGAGACGTGGCCGAATTCCCCGGCCAGGCCGGTCGAGCCGCGCACGAGTTGGCCATTTAAAATGAGGCCCACGCCGATTTCATCGGAAACGGTGACGGTGACAAGATTGCGCACGCCTTCGCCATGGCGGCCGGACCAAAGCTCGGCCAGCGCGCAGGCGTTGGCGGCGTTTTCCAGTTCCGTGGGCAGCCCGGTTCCCTTTTCCAGCGGAGTCTTGAGATCCAGATCGGCCCAGCCGAGATTCGGAGCGAAAATAAGGCGATGCGAAGCCACATCAATTCGCCCGGGCAGGCTGATGCCGATTCCTTCGTAGGAACTCTTGGGATGCGCGCGCATCAGATCGGTAATGCGGCGGCTCAGGCGGGCGATGAATTCCGCCGAGTCCGTGCTGGTGGGAATGGATTCCTGGGCCAGAAATTGCGAGTCCATGCTCGAGACGGCCACAGTCGTCCGCCCGGGCTGGATGTCCACGCCGATAATGCCGGCGCGATCTGGATTGAGATGGAGGAAGGTGGGTTTGCGGCCGCGCGGCAAATGCCCGACCGCGCCTTCCATGACCCAGCGCTCGGAAATCAACTGGCCGGTAATGGCCGAGACAGTGCTGCGCTGCATGCCGGAGCGGCGGGCCACCCCCGCGCGGGAAATAGGCTGATGTTTGCGCACGAGGTTCAAAACAATGCGCCGATTGATGTCGCGCGCGGTTTCGCTTCTCGCCACCCTGATATTGTTCAGGTCGATTTTTTGCAGCCTGCTTCTCACGTCAATAGTTCGGTAGATGAATTAATCTTTTCCCGGGCAGTTCGTCCAGCACTAAACGCAATTATCGGGCGTTAAGCGCGCGATTCATATTATTGTCCATTTTGCCGCCGCGCCGGCCGGTTTAATTTTTCCCTTGTCTGCAAACTATTTCAGGAAACAATAATGGCATGAAAGCAAAGCCCCGGCCGTCACGGCGATTAGTTCGACTGTCGAACAAAGCGTCGTCGTCCCGCTCGAAAAGCGCCGGCTACCGCGACGCCAGCCTGCCCATCGCCGATCGTGTCAACGATTTATTGGCGCGCATGACTCTCGAAGAAAAGGCGGCGCAAATGGTCAGCATCTGGCAGAAGAAAGCCAGCATGCTGGTGGATGCCGAGGGCAATTTCGACCCGCAAAAGGCCCGCCTTGCCTTCAAAGACGGAGATGGCTTGGGCCAGGTGGGCCGTCCGAGTGACGCCGGCAAAGGCAAGAACGCCCGGGGCATGGCCGAGTTGACCAATGCGATCCAAAAATTTTTCATCGAGAACAGCCGCCTGGGGATTCCGGTCATGTTTCACGAGGAATGCCTGCACGGCCATGCCGCAGTCGATGCGACCAGTTTTCCGCAACCGATCGGATTGGGCGCAACTTTTAATCCCGAATTGGTCGAGGCGCTTTTCGCCATGACCGCCGAGGAGGCCCGCGCGCGGGGAACCCACCAGGCGCTGACTCCCGTGGTGGATGTGGCGCGCGATCCGCGCTGGGGCCGGGTTGAGGAGACGTATGGCGAAGACCCGTATTTGGTCGCGCAACTGGGTGTGGCCGCCGTGCGCGGATTCCAAGGCGACGCGTCCTTCACGGATAAGAAGCGGGTCATTGCCACTTTGAAACATTTTGCGGCGCATGGCCAGCCGGAGTCGGGCATTAATTGCGCGCCGGTCAATGTCTCGATGCGCCTGTTGCGCGAAGTATTTTTGCAGCCCTTTCGCGAGGCGATTGAAAAGGCCGGGGCGATCAGCGTGATGGCTTCCTACAATGAGATCGACGGCGTGCCTTCCCACGCCAGCGAGTGGCTGCTGCGCGATGTCCTGCGCAAGGAGTGGGGCTTTACGGGATTCGTCGTGTCGGATTATTATGCCATTTGGGAATTAAGCGACCGTCCCGATACCCACGGGCATCGCATCGCGGAAGATAAAGCCCAAGCGTGCGAACTGGCCGTGCGCGCGGGTGTGAACCTCGAGTTTCCCGAGCCGGATTGTTATACCCATCTTGGTGAATTGGTCCGCGCCGGCCGGTTGCAGGAGGCGCAGTTGGACGAGTTGGTTGCGCCCCTGCTTTACTGGAAATTCAAGATGGGCTTGTTTGAGGACCCCTACGTGGATCCCGAGGAAGCGGAACGGATTGTGGGCAGCCACGCCAACCGCGCGCTGGCCCTGCAAAGCGCCCGCGAAACAATCACGCTGCTGAAGAATGACAAAAGCCTCGCCCCATTGAACCCGCACAAAATCAAGTCGATTGCCGTGATTGGGCCTAACGCCGACCGCGAGCTTCTTGGCGGTTACAGTGGCCGGCCCAAGTATTACACCTCCGTTCTCGAAGGCATTCGTTCGAAGGTGGGCGACCACATTAAAGTTCCTTACAGCGAGGGTTGCAAAATCACCGTCGGCGGCTCGTGGAACCAGGACTTGGTCACCCCCAGCGATCCGTCCCGCGATTTCAAACAAATCCAGGAAGCGGTGCAGGTGGCGAAGCGGGCGGACGTGGTTATTCTCGTCGTCGGTGGCAATGAGCAAACGTCGCGCGAAGGCTGGTCGAAAGCGCACTTGGGCGACCGCGCTCATTTGCAGATGGTCGGACGCCAGGAGGCGCTGGCCAATGCTTTGGTGACCACCGGCACGCCGGTTATCGCGCTGCTTTTTAATGGGCGCCCACTGTCCATCAATTATCTGAGCCAGCATGTGCCGGTGATCTTTGAATGCTGGTATCTGGGGCAGGAGACTGGTCATGCCATCGCGGATGTCTTGTTCGGCGATTTCAATCCCGGCGGCAAGCTGCCCATTACGATTCCGCGTTCGGCGGGGCATCTGCCGGCGTTTTACAATTACAAGCCGTCGGCGCGGCGCGGCTATCTTTTCGATGACGTTTCGCCGCTGTATCCTTTTGGCTACGGTTTGAGTTATACGACCTTCGTCTTCAAGAATGTCCGGCTGGCCAAAACTAAAATCCGCCCCAACGAATCGACCCGCGTGATGGTCGAGGTGACGAACACCGGACGCCGCGAGGGACAGGAAGTCGTGCAGATGTATATTCGCGATTTGTTCAGTTCGGTCACGCGGCCCATCAAGGAATTGAAGGGTTTCGCCAAGGTTTCATTGCGGGCCGGCGAAACCAAAACCATCTCCCTCGACATCACGCCGGACTCCCTCGCCTTCTATGACATTGCCATGAAATACACGGTGGAACCGGGCGAATTCGAGATCATGGTCGGCAACTCCTCGCGCGACCAGGACTTGCAAAAAACAATTCTCGTTGTCAAGAAATGAAATCCAACCCCTGCGCTGTTTATGAATGAGACTGCGGCAAAACTCTCCATCGGCGAAAAGCTTGGCTACAGCCTGGGCGACACGGCGGCCAATTTCATTTTTCAAACGATGCTGGTCTTCCAATCGATTTTTTACACCGACACGTTTGGCATCACCCCGGGCGAAGTCGCCGCGCTCCTGCTGGTCGTGCGGGTCTGGGACGCGGTTTTTGATCCGCTGATGGGCGCGCTGGCCGACCGCACCAGGACGCGCTGGGGAAAATTCCGGCCGTGGATTTTGTGGACGGCGGTGCCTTTCGGGATCATGGGTTTTCTGACCTTTACCACGCCGCACTTCAGCCATGCGGGCAAGCTGGCCTATGCCTATGTCACGTATATTGTGCTGATGATGGTGTATTCGGCCAACAACCTGCCTTACTCGGCCTTGAGCGGGGTGATGACCGGGGACATCGGCGAACGCACCAGCCTTTCCTCCTACCGTTTTGTTTTCGCCATGCTGGCGGCTTTTGTGGTGCAGGGATTGGCCATGCCGATGGTGGAGCATTTTGGACACGGCGATAACGCGCTCGGCTACCAGGTGACGATGGGAATTTTCTCAACGCTCTGCATCATTTTCTTTTTCATCACCTTCCTCAGCACGCGCGAACGCATCCTGCCCGATCCGCGCCAGAAATCCTCGCTCAAACAGGACTTCGCCGATCTCTTTCACAATGGTCCGTGGCTGACTTTGTTTGCCCTGACTATTTTTGTCTTCATCACTCTCTCCATGCGCGGCGGCGACATGCTTTACTATTTCAAATATTATATTGACAAGGATCGTTTGTTCGCCGTCCTGCAATCCTGCGGGCTGGCGGCGGCGGCGGGCGATCCCTCCGGCGGCACGGGGCTGTGGCATGGGTTTTTGCATGCCTTCGGATTGGTCACCGCGCCGGACAAAAAGAACCTCGTTTCCGTCGGGTTCAGTCTTTTCAATATTTGTGGCTTAGGCTCGACCATCATCGGCATTTTCTTTTCCAAGCCGCTGGCCATGCGCTTCGGCAAGCGCAACGTTTTCATTGGCGGACTTTTCGCGACGACGGTTTTCACCGCCGTATTTGTTTTTCTGCCGCCTGACGCGATCAAGCTGGCCTTCGGCACGGAAATGCTGCGGCAATTTAGCTATGGCCCGACGATTCCGCTGTTGTGGGCCATGATGGCTGACGTCGCCGATTACGCGGAGTGGAAGACCGGACGCCGCGCGACCGGCATCATTTTTTCGGCCATTGTCTTTGGACTGAAAGCCGGCTTGGGAATTGGCGGCGCGATCGGCACCAAACTGTTGTCGGTCTATGGCTATGTTCCCAACGCGGAACAATCCGCCGACGCCTTGCGCGGCATTCGTTTGACCGCGAGCATTTTTCCGGCGATTCCCTTTTTCATCGGCGTGATCTGTTTGTTCTTCTACAAAATTGACAAGACGTTAAATATTCAAATCAGCGATGAACTGGCTGAACGCCGCAAACAATATGCGCCGCAAACGCCGTTACCGGAAGCTCCATGAAAAATTATTTGAACCCCGCCCTCGTTGCCATGCTCCTGGCCATCGGACTGCTCCCCGCGCGGGCCGAAGACCAGCCCGCTTTGAAGGATGTCTTCAAAAAGGATTTTCTCATTGGCGCGGCGCTGAACCCGTCGCAGTTCGACAGCCAGTCGAATGACAACTGCGAGGTGGCGATCATTAAGAAAAACTTCAACAGCATCACGCCGGAAAATGTTTTGAAGTGGGAATCAGTCCATCCTGCGCCCGACCGGTATAATTTTGGGCCGTCGGATCGTTATGTGGAATTCGGCGTCAAGAATGGAATGTTCATCATCGGCCACAACCTGATCTGGCATAGCCAAACGCCGGGGTGGGTCTTTGCGGATGCGCAAGGCAAACCGCTGGATCGCGATGCTCTTTTGCAACGAATGCGCGATCATATCTCCACCGTAGTCGGACGCTACAAAGGAAAAATCCGCGGCTGGGACGTGGTCAATGAGGCCCTTAATGAGGACGGCACAAGGCGGCCATCGCAGTGGATGAACATCATTGGCGGCGATTATTTGGTCAAGGCCTATCAATTTGCGCATGAGGCCGACCCGGCGGCGCAATTGTATTACAACGAATATTCGCTGGAGAACCCGTCCAAGCGCGCCGGCGCCGCCGCCTTGATCCGAGACCTGCAATCCAATGGCGTGCCCATCACGGCGGTTGGCCTGCAGGGCCATTACAAAATGAATTGGCCATCCCCTCAGGAGGTGGATGCGACAATCGAAACCTTCGCCAATATGGGCCTGAAGGTAATGATCACCGAATTGGATATCGATCTCCTGCCCGCGGCGAGCGGTTCCCGTGGCGCCGACGTGGGTATGAATTTCAAATTGCGGGCGGAAGAGAATCCCTACACCAACGGCCTCCCCGCCCCCATGGAAGAAGCGCTGGCCAGACGATACGCGGAATTGTTCAAAACGTTTGTCAAACATCGCGACCAGATAACACGCGTAACCTTCTGGGGCGTGACTGACCGGGATTCGTGGTTGAACGACTGGCCCGTCCGCGGCCGCACAAGTTATCCGCTCTTATTTGGCCGCGACTGCGCCCCGAAGCCAGCCTTCGAGGCGGTTATCGCCGTCGCCCGGCAACCCTGATGCCTCAGAAGCGAACGGGCCGGCCCCGGTCTGGTTGCAAAGGCAAAAAAATAGTCGTCCATGAGGTCGGTTCCTAGCTAGGAACCGACCCCCAAGACTGCAATAATGGAAGGCATTACGCACCTCACAGCTTATCCCGCTCACAGGGGATAGTAGTAACCCTTATATCTTTGGGCACGGCCGCTTTTGGCGTATTTTGTGATTGCAATTAGATCCCGTTGTGTGTCAAAAACCTTGGAATGAGATCAACCAAACAGTTCAGGCGTCATTTGAGCAGGGCGTCATCGTTCCTGATGTGCTGAATTGGCTTTCTCGCTTGGCCGAAGATCTTTCCCTGCGCTGCGCCAGACGATCTGGCGGCGTTCGCGCCGGGACGTTGAATTGTGGCCGGTTTGCCGAGGCAGCTCTCGCCGTGCGCGGGTGTCCCCTTGTGGCAGCGGGCTTGTTGTGCGCTCCTTGGGCGGCTTCGGCGCAAGCGCCGGGGATTCTTAGCCACCAGGGGAAGTTGACGGTCAACGGCGCCAACTTCACGGGGACGGCGCAGTTCAAATTTGCCTTGGTTAACGCGCCGGGCACCGCGACGTTTTGGAGCGACAACGGCACGAGTGTGGGCGCGGGAGTGCCGGACGATCCACCCATTGCGCTGGCGGTCAACCGGGGGATTTTCTCGGTGAACCTTGGCGATTTAAGCGTTTCCAATATGACACTTTCTGTCTCGGCTGACGTTTTTACCAATGCCAGCGTTTTTCTTCGCACTTGGGTTAACGATGGCACGGACGGGTGGCAGCAGTTAAGCCCGGACCGACAGATCGTGTCGGTGGGGTATGCCCTGACGGCCAACAGTGTGACCGGTCCGGTAGCCGGCTCAAGCGTGACCGGGACGCTTCCGGCCCCGGTGGTGCAGTCCTCGCTTCCGTCGGGCATCACGGTGGTTTCGATGCTGGCGCAGGACGCTTCGCTTTTGACCAACGGCTATCAATACCTCATGACAGCGCCACCGCCCGCCTGGATCAACGGCTCCACGGCGAACGCTCCGTCGGCCCGTTCCGGGCACAGCGCCTTATGGGATGGGCAACAGATGATTGTCTGGGGCGGCAATGCGGGTGGCAGTACCCCGACGTATGTCAACACCGGGGGACTTTACGATCCGGTCGCAGACCAATGGACCACAATTTCGCCGATCAACGTTCCGGACGCGCGAAGCGGCCATGCGTCGGTCTGGAGCGGTTCGCAGATGATTGTTTGGGGTGGGGCCAATAGCACCAATGCGTTTCTCAGCACAGGCGGGCGGTATCAGCCATCGACGCAGCAATGGAGCGCGACTTCAACCAATAGTCCCGCCGGGCGGAGCGGGCATATCGCAGTATGGACTGGTTCGGCGATGCTCATTTGGGGCGGCCAGAATGTAAACGGATTGCTCAATGACGGAGCGCTTTACGATCCGGTCGGGGACACCTGGACGACCTTGACTTTGCCCAATGCGCCGGAGGGACGGATCGGCGCGACGGCGGTTTGGGCGGGCGACCGGGTGATCATGTGGGGTGGCGTCGGGGCAGGTGGGCCGTTAAGCGATGGCGCGGAGTTGCTTTTTAGTTCCGGCGCTCCTGCGCAGTGGGTGTCCACCACACTTACGGGCGCACCCGCCGGCCGCAGCGGACACAGTGCGATCTGGACCGGCCAGCAGATGATCGTATGGGGTGGAAACAGCGGCGGCGCCGTGGGCGACGGCGCGATGTTCAATCCGGCTTCCAATTCGTGGACGGCGGTTTCCACCAACAATGCTCCTGTGGCGAGGTTCAACCATGCGGCCCTTTGGACCGGCGCGGAGATGCTTATTCTGGACGGGAGCACCGGTTCCGGCGAAGTCGCGTCCGGTTCGGCCTATAATCCGGCCACGAAACTTTGGCGGGCTTTAAGCGGCAGCGGCAGCCCATTGGCGCGGACGCAGCCCGGCGCAGTATGGACGGGGACTCAGGCGGTCGTCTTTGGCGGCCAGGCCGGCAGCCTGCCGGTGGCGGCGCTGCAGACGCTGGTTCCACAACCGGCCTGGTATTTCTATAGCAAGTTATGAAAAGCAAACTTATATCGGCACTGGGGTGTTTGGCCATGTTGTTCGGCGCCAGCTATTCGGCCCAGGCGCAATGGCAGACTCAGTCCATTCTCATCAAGCCGGGCTGGACGGCGATTTACCTGCATGTGGATGCGTCTTACCAGACGCTGGATTACCTGGTGGGGGGCGATGTGAACAATCCCATCCAGGAAATCTGGCTCTGGACCGCGTCGGGAAGCACGCTCCAGTATGTAACCAGTCCCCAGGCGCCGATGACCAGCAGCAGCCAGTGGGCAAACTGGGAACGTCTCGGCACGGGATTGCCCGGCACCCTGTCCTCTTTGGCCCCCAATGCCGCCTATCTGGTGCATTCGACGGCGGCGACCAATTACACCTGGCATCTGCAAGGCAAGCCGGTGGCGCCCAGCTACGCGTGGACGACGACGGGGGAAAATTTCATTGGGTTCCCCACCGCACCGGGCAATCCGCCGGCCTTTGACACCTTTCTCTCGCTGGCGCCCTCGCTGGAGAGTGTGGCGCAGATTTATCAATACACGGGCGGCGCCCTTAGCCCGATCAACCCCAGCCAGGTCTTTGCCTTGCACGTTACGACCGCAACGCGCGGACAGGCTTTTTGGATTCAGTCGCCCTCTTATTTCAACAATTACTATGGGCCGTTTACGGCGGTGATCCCCAGTGTCGGCGGGGTGGCCTTTAGCAACTTGACCAGCCAGTTTAGTTTTCATTTGCAGAACCCGACCTCCGGCAAAGTGACCGTGACGCTCAACTTGCTGCCCTCGGAAACGCCGCCCGCCGGACAGACGCCCATCGTGGGCGTGCCGCCGCTGCTGGTGCGCGGGGCGCTGGTCACCACCAACCTCACTTATGGCTATACCAATCTCACCACCGGCAATTCGGTGAGCTGGACGCTGACACCCCACGGGACGACGGGTTCGGACATCGTGGTGGTGCTGGGCTTGAACCGATACGCCCTTACCGCCAGCCCCGGCAGCACTTATGCCGGCATCCTCAAGCTGACCGATTCTTTTGGCTATACCGAAGTGGATGCGCCGGTTTCGGCGCAAGTGGCGTCCTACACCGGATTGTGGGTCGGCAGCGCGCAGGTGAGCCAAGTGGCCAATTACCTCAAAATCTACCAAACGGACCTTAACAACAACCCGGTGGTCGGCAGCAACGGCGCCTACGTTGTCACCGGCACCAACACCAGCCTGGGAGCGGTGGCCTCGCCGTTTCCGCTGCGCCTGATCGTCCACAACGACGGCACGACGGCGAATCTGCTCCAACGGGTGTTTGTCGGAAACGACGTCAACTCCAATTCCATTGTCGCCTTGAACGAAAGCTCGCTGGATCCCGCCCAACTTGGCGCGGCGCGCCGGATCAGCGCCCTCCACTTGCCGTGGTCGGCCATTAACTCGCCCTTCCCGTTCAGCGGACAATTGGCCCCCGGAGGGGCGCTGACTGCGACCGCCACGTTTGATTATGCCGATCAATCCTCCAACCCGTTTTTGCACACTTATCACCCGGACCATGACAACCTGGACGCCACCTTTCAGAATCAATTGCAAGTTGGCGCTGAGTCTTATGGGATTCAGCGGCAAATTACGTTGTCCATTGGCCCGCCGAGCGATGACTTTGCCAGCCTGACCCAAGCCGGGCAGTCATTCACTGGCACTTATCAGGAAATGATCACAATGACGGGTCTGAATGGGGCGACGCGAACCTTCAACACCGCCGGGATATTTGGCCTCACCCGCCTCAGTCCCATTGCCACCCTTAGCCCGTAATGAGAGTCAGTCAATATGAACTTGTGCCAAGAACCAAAATTTAAAAACCGCATCTATACTATGAAAAATCCGACCCATCTCGGGACCCATCAACGCAACACTGCGGCCACCGTGCCTTGCCGGCTGCCCATCGTTCGCTTTTTGGCCGCCCTCGTTCTGGCCGCTTTGGCCGTGGCGCCCAGCCGTGCGCAAGCCCAGGCGTCCACCCCCAATCCCCCGGGGCAAATCAGCTATCAGGGGTTTCTGACCGACGCCAACGGCGCGCCGCTGGCGACCAACGCGCCGGCCAATTACAGCGTCACGTTCCGAATTTATAATTCACCGACCACCACCACGCCGCTCTGGGGTGAATTGCAGACGGTCACGGTGGATAAGGGCTACTTCAGTGTATTGCTGGGACAGGGGAGCGCCGTGAGCGGCGCCCTGAGCACGAACGATCTGACCGGCATCTTCACCGGGTCCGACGCCTCGTCCCGCTACCTTGGCATGACGGTCACAGGGCTGCCGGGCCAATCTTCGCCCACCGAGATTCAACCGCGGTTGCGGCTAATGGCCTCGCCCTATGCGCTGCTGGCCGCCCATGCCAACTCCATCGTCGGCAACACCGGGGCAGCCTTGCTCGTCACCCAGGGCACCGCCGTCGGCATCAATGAGACGCCGTCGGCCAACGATGGGCTGGATGTGAAGGGCAATGTGGGGGTTACAGGCAACGTCAGCGCCTCGGGCAACCTCAGTGCGTCGGGTAATCTGACCGCCGCTTCCATAAACTCCACCGGCAATTTGGGCGTGTCCGGCACCCTGACCGCAGGCGGCATAGTCTCATCAGGCGCCATTAGCGGAGGGAACATTATCTCATCGGGCAGCCTGAGTGTTGCCAACAGTATCAATACACCAGGCGGCTTGGGCGCAGGGAGTATTACCTCATCAGGCGCCATTTCCGCCGGAAATATAACCTCCTCAGGCACAGTCACCGCCGCCGCGTTGAGCTGCCTTGGCTTTAACACCGGGTGCCATATTTATTCGGCGGATGGCACGGTTCGGTCTGAATTGGCTCTGGCTTCCGCAGGGGGGAACTACAGCACTAGCGCAAACATCAATGATACTGTCTTGCGCTCGGTCAATGGCGGGAAATTATTGCTGCAGGCAGGATCAGGCGGAAGCGCGATCGCCATCAGCGCCCAAAATAACGTCGGCATCGGCACGAGTTCTCCGCAGTACCCCCTGGATGTCAACGGCAACATAAACGCTGCCGGCGTCTTCTTCGGGGGCAACGGCAACTACGTGGGTTACGGCGGTTTTTCCTACCCCCCGCTTCCAGGCCGTCCTTATGGTTCACAAACGGGCACGGTTCTTTATGGGGCTAACGGCGGCTGGCTGGGCGCTGGCGGCACTTACTCCTTCCTCTGGGAGGCCAATGGAGACTGCCAATGCCGGACCGTCATTTATGGGACGAGCGATCGCGCGGCGAAAGAGAAAATCGAGGAGATAACTCCCAAGGATGTCCTGGACAAAGTCAGCGCCATGCCCATCACAAAGTGGAGTTACACCAACTCGCCGGCCCGCCACATCGGACCGATGGCCCAGGATTTCCGGGCCACCTTCAATCTGGGCCGCGATGACAAGACAATTTCCCTCATGGACGAGAGCGGAATCGCCCTGGCGGCGATCAAAGGACTCCATCAAGAGGTGAAGGAAAAAGATGCCGAACTCCAGGCGCTGAAGAAGGAAGTGGCCGACTTGAAGACCCTGGTGGAAGGCCTGGCCAAGGGCAAGAACAGCAACCCATAGGAATGGATGCCGCATCCTTTTTGTGGCGGCGGTCCGCCGTGCTAACATCGAAAAGATTTGAGTGTCAAATATAATTTAACCGCTATGAAACCGCTCCAGCGCATCCTCCTTGCCATGGCAGTCCTTCTGGGCCTGCCCTGGCTGGTCACGCCCGCGCGGGCGCAGACCCTGCCTTTGCAGCTCGACCAGACGGCCTTGTTGGTCAATACCAATTATGCCTTCGGCCTCAACTGGCAGTCCGGCAACGGCGTGCCTCTGTCCACCACCGTGGGCAATCCGCCTGGATCGGACGGCTTGGCTCCCACGGTCAGCCAGCAAGCGGCCAATGGGTTGACAACCTTGCAGCCGACGACCAATCAATTCGTCGGCTTTGTCGGGGCATCCTATGTGCCGGTTCAGGGTACGACCAACCTGGATACGCATATCAGTTTTGCGGCCAACGCCAATAACCTCAAGTGGCCCCGGGGCACCTCGGACGGCACCCCGACTGGGCCAATCGTCGTGGTCCTGCGTTCCGCGCAAGTCGGCGCGCCGTACTTTGCCCAAAACGTCTCGTACTATTTCGGGGCGGTCATTCCGCAGCCGGCCACCGACGAAAATGGAGTGGCGCTGGCCAGTGGCGCCAGCCTGACTTACTGGCTGCAACAGCCCTACTCCACCAACAACTACACCAATGCGGCCTACTATTGGAGCCCAAACGCCCGGGCCGTCTTTGCCGTCCAGTCCGGCGGAGTGGACATCACTTGGGAAAAGGCCCAGCCGACCAACTCCGCTCCGTCGGATTACGCCTCCAACCCCACCAACTACCTGGTCGTGGCGGGTTTCTATTACCGCCTTTACACGGTGCATTACGTCGTCTCCGGAGCCGCGGTGAAAACACCCCAGAAAATGTTCTGGACGGAGGGCAGTCACGCGCAGACCGGCCATGCCGTCGCCGTGCCGCAGGCCGACGTCAATGTGGTCAACGTCGTCTATAACAATAACTTCCCCAAGTATGTCACTCCCGGCGACTTGACGACGTCCATCCCCGTGACCAATACCCTTTGGTTCGACACCTCGGTCAACGAAATCCAGGCCGACAACGTGGAAGGCCGCGTCTTTGTGGAATTGCTGGGGGAATTGAATGCGGACGGAGTGACGCGGCGGTTTCTGGGCTATGAAATTGTGGACGTGTCGCAGGAACCGGCGCCGTTCGATATTACGGTCAACCTGGGAGAAGCGGTGCCAGCCTACGCCAATGGGGGGGACGATTCCAGTTTGACACCCGCGCCCATCTCGAATCCAGGGACGTCGTTCTACTACCAACAACAGTCGCTGAATACAACTCACACGACACTTTGGGCAACGCATGAGACGAAGAATCTGAACGATTTCCAAGCCTATTGGCTGATCCAAGGCGTGGCGGGGCTGGAATGGCCCTATCTCTTTGATCGCTACCACGAAGTTTGGCCCACCAACGCGACGGACTATGTCAATTATCTTCGTCCCTTGGTTGATACGCCGGACGAAGCCGCAGTGACGGCGGTGCAGTTGCCTGCGGCGGAGGCCCCGAGCATCTCTTATCAAGACCCGTTGGACCAACCGCGGGCGTTTCTGGATACCGATGGCCATTTTTACACTTTCCTCAGCGCCAGCTATCCCGCCCACCGGACGCTGCTGCAATTTTTACAGGGCGGGCAGGTGTCTTACGAGCGGGTTTTCTCCTGGCTGGACCTTGGCCTTAAATCCAACGCGTTGCTGGCCAATTCCGTGGCGACCAACCTGGACGCCTGGAATACAAACGCCTCAGATTTGTCATTTGCCGACGTGGCCGCTTCCCCCTACCTTGTGACCAACACAGTCAATGTAGGAGATCGAATCGAGCCGCCTCCCGGAGAATTGGGCAGCGCCGGCAACGGCTACTGGGCCGGTTACATCAACCAGACCAACGGGACTTCCTTTAACCCCAATGACTACCTGGACCCATTTCAGTTCGGTTTCCAGGAAGCGAATCAAGGCGCAATCATTCCCATCAACGCCATCCCCGGAAGCAACTCACTGGAGGTATGGTGGTTCCGAAGCGACAATGCCAATTCCAGCCTGGGCTTCCAGCCGTCGTATTGGCCGGCGGTAATAGGCCATTATAACATTCAATGGCCCTCGGGCGCGCCGGAGATCATTTTGGCCAATAACGCGGGCAGCGGGCCGCTGGACAGCCTTCGGGCGGCGGGAACGATTTATCGCCAGAATGATCCGACGCAACCGGGCTACAACCCAAATGAAGAACACGCCGTAATGCTCGGCGGCCAGGCTTACGCGTTGCGCGATGATCTCAATGTCACCAACGCCAGCGGATACACGTCGGATCCATACGTATTAATCAGTTACACCGGCTCGGACGGGCTGCCGTCCATGAGCGCTTTCCACGTCCGGCGCGAGGCGCCCGAAGAAGGTTACCTGTTTGATTACGTGGTCAATGCCGGCACCTTCCTGCAAGCGCCCATGCCGCTGCCCTTGCTCAATCCGCCCGTCGAAGGCAGCGGAGCCTACGCGACCAATTACAATACGGCGCCCGCGGGCACCGCCGGGGATTTGCCGCCGGGCTGGACCAGTGCGATGACCAATGGGCCTTTTGGCCTTTACGGCAGCTTCACCTTCCAGGACCGCCAGCACAATTACTGGGTCTATCGCGGTTTGAATGCCGGATTGCCTCCGCTGGCGGCGGGCGCCTACAACACGAATCTCAATGTCTTTGGGCCTCTGTCCAATGCGACGGCGGTGGTAGGCCAGCCCTTTGCCTACTACATCCATACCTCGCGCCAACCCATTTCGATGACCTTAAGCACATTCCCCACGCTGCCCAGCGGGTTAAGCGCATCGGTGACGACCAATGGCGTGGCCATCATCGGCACGCCCCTGACCAGCGGTTCCAACACCTACGCGCTAACCATTGTGGACCTGGCCGACAACTCGACGGTGAGCAACAGTCTTTCCCTCAATATAGCGACCAACGGGACTCCCGTCGAGCAAGGGACGCTTCTGATCACCAGCACAAATCAATATTCTGGAACGACGATGACTTACACCGGGCGGCCGCCGTTCCTGGCCTCGCCCGCGGCGCCGAGCAACAGTTTCACCATGCGGTTTTATTATAAGACGCAAGCGAGCTTCGACTGGCCTGGCCTGGCCAATCCCCCCTCAGTCGGCTCCATTGTGCCCTATCTCCTGCCGAAGGACGCCAATGGAAATTTTGTGGGCAATCCGGCGAACAAGACAACCCCCAGCGTGGACATTGTTTACCGGCCCGTTTGGCCATCGGTGGTCAACGCTCAACCGCTGCCCACTTTGTTCTCCGGCCAGACGCTGACGGTTCCGATCAACAATCTTCCCGCCGTGCGCGGCCAAAGCAGCGTGCAGGTGCTCTACCAGCAATCTATTGCCACCAATAACATTACCAACGGTTACGCCGGCCAAAGCGTGGTTCTCTACGATCCGACCGTCCAGAAGACTTCAAGTTTGCCCGCCCAGTCGTTGAGCAAACTTCCGGCGAGCGTGGTGACGACCCTGTTTGAGAACAAGAATTATTTCCCAAATCTCCCCCCTAATCTGGTCAACCGCCTTTACTTTGATCCCACCACGACCAACCTGGTCTTTCAGGGCCAGTTCGTCGATAGCATCGTCGGCACGGTGCCGGATTACCTGATGCTCAACGTGTTGGCGGGGGCTGATCTGGCCGCAGTCGAGGGATTGTGCCCGGCCACCGATCCCAACTACGCGCAATGGACCAACCTGGTGGGCAATCTGTCCGCGCCGCTTTATACGTTCTATCAATTGACCAACGTTCCCGGAAGTTATGTGGATAACCCGGTCCTGACTGTAACCAATTACGCCGGGGACTTGATGAACATTACCAGCGACGAGCAGCAGGTGGACTCTTACGCCATGAGCGCAACTGGCCCGGGGGTGGGCTACGTCAGCTTTATTGTTGGCAATACCATCAACCCGGCCTTCGGCAGCCAGCCGGTCAGCGTGTACATCGTTCGCGTCGCCCCGCCGCTTTTTCCGGGTGAATTGAAGGTTATCCCGGACTCCAACCCGTTGAGCGAATCCATTTCCTTCCAGCATACGGGCGATCTAGCCGGCCACTCCTCCGACTATCTGTATGACTGGCGCATCCTGCCGCCGGTCAACGGCTTGCCGCCGACGACGGACCCGACCAATTGGACGCCGTTGATCAGCGGCAACGACATTACGCACTACACTCTGGGCGGTTCGCAGGGGATTCAATCATTGGGCGACAATTACGTGGTGATGCGTTATCGCGACACAAATTCGTCGGCCAACCCCGCCAATACGAATTGGTCGCCTTGGACAGGGCCGGTGCTGGCGCCGGGCTACATCAGCCGGGTCGTGGCCGGGATCAACCCTTTTAACCAGACCTCGACCGATCTCTTTGACAATCCCGTCAACACCACCGGCACCGTCATTGCCGAGGCGGGCGCCCGCTGGGAAGGCGACGTGGCTTTGAATGCGCAAACCCTGACCAACTCGGGCTTGATCCAGATTTACGAAACCGTGCTGCATCAAGGGGAAAACATCAGCATCAACGCCGGCTACAATTATGGCCCGGCCAACAGCGCCCTTTTGCTGGTGACCGGCTACCTCAACGATCTCTACAACGACGTGGCCAACGATGCCTGGGCCAACGCGCAAAATCCGACCATCAGCATCGGCACCGACAATTCCACTTATGGCGATCTGGCCACCTCCCTTTTCACCTTCGAGGGTGAAGAACCTTCCCTGCTGGAGCAGGATCTGGCTTTGCTGCGCGGGCGCGATGACAGTCTCTCGCCGGGCGTGCAATTGGCGCCGGTCTATAACCGGCTTTATTGGAACTACACCCTGGGCATCAACGCCGGCGAGGTCCTTTACGCCCTCAATTACAACATCCAAGATCAGAATGGCGACGGCGTGGTCAACGCGGCGGATGCCGCCCTCCTTTATCCGATGGGCCATGGCGACGCCTACGGCCACTACCTCACCGCCCTGACCTATTATTATCAGTTGCTCTTGAACCCGAATTTCGATTGGGTGCCGCAAATCGAGGCGGTCAGCGTTCTGGGCGCCACTGTTTCTGTCAATTATGAGGATGAGCGCAAGTTCGCCTCCTCGGCGGCGTCCCTGGCCCGGACCGGCGAGCAAATATTCGACTTGACATGGCGCGAGGGTTATCAGCCGGGCACCGCGGCGGGCTGGTCCAGTTTTGGCGCTTCCTCGGTCAACACCTCCAGCGCCTACAATGCGGGAGGCCAGACGGCCTATGTGACGAAGTATTGGGGCTTGGATCACTGGGCGACGCGCACGGATATGGGCGCTTACCTGAATTGGGTGGTGGGCAACGCCATTCTTCCCCCGGTGGACCCCGATCCGACGCACCACGGCATCCAGAAGGTGGACCGCACCACCGTGCCGGAATTGGTCGAGTTGCCGCAGACGGCCATCAAACTCCAAATCGACATGGACAACGCCGAAGCCGGCTTCACTCCCCTGAACCTTTCCCAGAACGCCATTCCTTTCGACATCAACCCCTTGCAAGTCACGGGCGCGAATCCCCAGACGCATTTCGAGCAGATTTACTCGAGGGCTTTGGTGGCGTTGAACAACGCCGTGGACGCCTTTAACACCGCCCAGGGTGTCACCCAGCAATTGCGCCAGACGCAGAATTCGCTCTCCGATTTCCAGGCGTCGGTCACGGCGCAGGAACTGGCCTACAACGACCAGTTGATTGAACTCTACGGCACGCCTTATCCCAACGACATGGGGCCGGGGCAAACCTATCCGCAAGGTTATACCGGGCCAGACCTGATTCATTACACCTACGTCGAGAACCCGGACACCAACACCTTCGGGGGCGCTCTGCCGGATCCAACCCAGGCGCAGACCTACTATTTGGACATCCAGCAACTTCCCGCCGACTGGTCCACCACGATGTACACCAACTTCAATTACATTCTGGAGAGCACCGCCCCCGGTTACACCAACGGCACGGCTGGCTACTCGGTCGCCTTTAACATTGGACCCAACGGCTTCTTTGACAAGCCGGCGACTTGGAAGGGCCAGCGGGGAACGATCGGTTCCATTCAGCAGGCCATCTCAACCTACCTTGCGGCCCTGAATAGTCTGCGCAATGACGCCGCCAATGCGGTAGGCGATAAACAGTCGTTGGACAAAGCCATGAACGCGTTCATCGCCCAATCCAACTTCATGTATCAAACCACCACGATCGGCAACTCCAACGTCAACTTGTCGCAGACCATCGCCCAGCTTCAAGAAGGCTACGCCATTGAAAACCAGTATGAAGTCGTGGCCGAGGGAGTCGCGACCGATGTTGCGTCCACTCTGCAGAATTCGATTCCGACCAGCTTTATCGCGGGGGTGGCCGCCGGGGGCAACTTCGGCAAGGTCGCGGCAGGAGCCATCTACGGCGCGGCCATTTTGGTAAAAGACATCGTGGCGGGGATCAATGCGCAACAGTTCTCCTCGATGCAATCCACGGTGCTGGGCGACCAACAATCCATCAACAACCAGAGCATAACCATTGCGAACGCCCAGATGGAAAATGACCTGCAAAATGCCATTTTGGCTCTCGGCGCCCAAGAGGGCAGTCTCTCGGGCGATCTGGCCACCATCAACAGCCAATTGCGCACGGTGAGCGATGCCCAAGCCGCCTACCAGGCCCTCGTGGCCCAGGGCAACCGCATCCAATCCGAACGCCTCACCTTCCGCCAGCATGCCGCCGCCCTTATCCAAGGCTACCGCACCAGCGATCAGGCTTTCATCCTCTTCCAAAATGAGGATCTGCAACGCTACCAGACCCTCTTCAACCTGGCCGCCGAGTACGCCTTCCTCGCGGCGCAAGCTTATGATTACGAAACCGGCCTGCTCAATACTACTCAAGGGAAAGCGTTTCTTAATCAAATCATCAGTTCCCAGGCGATCGGCGTGGTCAACCACGGCATCCCTCAAGCCAGCGCCAGCGGAGGCGACCCCGGCCTGGCTGGCGCGCTCGCGGAAATGGACGCCGACTGGCAGGTGCTCAAGGGCCGTCTCGGCTTCAATAATCCAGACGGTTACGGCACAACCGTTTCGCTGCGCACCGAGAATTATCGCATCCTGAGCGGCAGCGATGGCGACGCCAACTGGCAGCAGGTCTTGCAACAAGGCCAGGTCCCCAACCTCCTGGCCGACCCCGACGTGGAACGCTACTGCCTGCAGATTGACGACGGCAGCGGCCTGCCGGTTCCGGGCATCATCCTGAACTTCAGCACCGTGATCGCCAACGGTTTGAATCTGTTCGGCAACCAACTTTCTCCGGGCGACCATAACTTCAGCCCAACTTCGTTCGCCACGAAAATTTTCTCTGTGGGCGTGGATTTCGATGGCTATGTGGGCATGGACAACCCGGCCCTCAACGGCGGCACCACGCCGCCCGATCCGACTCTGGACCCGAACGGGCTGGCCGCCACGCCTTACGTCTATCTGATCCCTGTCGGGGTGGATTCCATGCGGTCTCCGCCCTTGGGCGACGCCAGCGCCATCCGCACCTGGAATGTGGATGACGTTACCATTCCGCTGCCCTTCAACATTGGCGGCTCGGGCTATTCCAGCCAGCCATTCTATACGGCGGCCAGTTCGTTGACCGAACCGCTCTTCGCCGTGCGCGGGAATCAGGCGTTTCGCCCGGTTTCCTCCACCTCTGTTTTCAATACCAGCATCTACGGGGCCAGCGGCTCGCTTCAGCCCTCGCAATTCACCAACCAGCGTCTCATCGGCCGCTCCATCTGGAACAGCAAGTGGAAGTTGATCATCCCGGGACGAACCCTTCTGTCTGACCCGAACCAGGGTTTGGCCCGGTTCATGGCGTCGGTCAAGGACGTTCATCTTTATTTCATCACTTATTCCTACGCTGGCAATTAATCTTTACCGCGCCTATTTATGACTAAAATTCTTAATCTCTCCAAAGGCGGACGGGCGATTCTGCTGGCCGCCGTCGCGGTTTGGTGCGCCGGCCATGTTCCGGGCGCCAAAGGCATTCCCCCCGCGCCCTATCACCTGATTTATGGGCTGGCCAAGGACTCTTACGGCACACCGTTAAGCAGCGCGAACTGCTTCGTCATTCTCCAATCCCAGGGCGTTCACTTGACCGGCCAGGTCATTCCCGGCTTGGGCGCAGGCGTCAATTATCAGATCAAGGTACCGATGGATGCGGGGCAAACCTCCCAACTTTACCGGCCGGACGCGCTCACCGTCTCGGCTCCCTTCACCATGCTGGTGGTCATCAGCACGGTGACCAATCTTCCCATCGAAATGACGGGCGCGGGTCTGCTCCTAGGCCAGTCTGGCGGGGCGACGAAAATTAATTTAACCATCGGCAAAGACTCCAACGGCGACGGCATTCCTGACGCATGGGAGTATGCTTACCTTTCGACGCTGGGACTCAATGTGCCCCTCTCCTCGATCAATGCGAATTCCATGCTGGCGGGCAACGGCCAGACCTTGCTGCAGGCTTATTTGCTGGGCCTGCCGGTCTTTGATCCGGGCTCGGCATTTCAAGTGACCATGGCGGGTTTCGTCGGCAATTCCCCCGTGCTCCAGTTTCCAGGGATGACCGGACGCTCCTACACCGTGCTCGGCTCCTCCGACCTGAATACCTGGACACCGTTGACCTTCAATCTGCCGACCGATGCGCCTGGCGCCCCGGGACATCCGTTCTTTTATTCGTCCGCCATCCAGAATGTCCAGCTACAGGTTAACCTGCCCGCGCCGGCGGCCGCCGGGATGTATCTGAAGGTCCTGCTGCAATGAACCCAGCCGCCAGGAATTTCCCTAAATTGCTGCTGGCGATTGCCGCCATCGGGGTCGCCGGGTTTTTCGTTTGGAGAGTTGCCCCGCAGCGCCGCCAACCGGTCCAACCTCTTCCGCCGACGCTCGCCCGGCAGGCTTTGACGCTGCGGGATGGGCGTTGGTTCCGGCACTCCTCAACCAATGCGTTTACCGGAGTGATGGTGGACACCTACACCAACGGCGCCTTGATGGCGCGCTCCATGATTTCCAACGGCCTGCCCAACGGATGGTCGGAAACCTGGTACACGAACGCGCAACTGCAAGTCCGCGAATGTTTCAGCAATGGCGTTTCCGATGGTTTGCGCGAGAAGTGGTATCAAAACGGCCGAAAAATGTCCGAGGCCACCATCGTGGCCGGCGAAGTAACGGGCACCTTTCAGAGCTGGCATGAAAACGGCCAGTTGCGCGAACGGATTCAGATGAAGCAGGGCAAGCCCGACGGCATTGCCTGGGCCTATTATCCCAGCGGCTTCGCCAAAGCCGAAATCGCCATGCAGAACGGCAATGTGCTTAACCGGAAATCCTGGAAAGATGGCGAACACAAGATTTCCCAGTAGCCGGCGCAACGGCTGGACGTGGATCGGCCTTTGCCTGCTCCTTGGGCCGGCCTTCGCCCACGCCCAGCCGGCCGTGTTGCGCGATGTTACCGCTGCGGGCGGCGGCGCTGCTTCCGGGGGTCCCTATGCAATAGTTGACACAACCGGCCAAGCCATCGCTGGTTCCGCGAGTTCCTCGATCTACGCAGTGGAGGAGGAGTTCTGGGGCACGTTTGGCTCCGCTCCCATTCCTTACGCGCTTGTCCTGACCACTCTCCTTGACCAGCCGGTTCAATTTCCTGCCGCCACCTTGCTGGCGGGCAGCGATGCGGACGGCGACGCCGTGTCCCTCGTGAGCATCAGCCCTTCCAGCGCGCAAGGAGGAGTGGTTGCGCTGGCGTCGAACCTCGTTACTTATACCCCGCCCCAGAAGTTTCTCGGCGCGGACAGTTTCACCTATACTATTATTGACACCGGAGGCGATACGGCTGTCGGCGCCGTCTCGGTCAACGTTCTGCCGGTGGTTTTCACGGTCACGACCAACGCCGCCGCCGGCCCGGGCAGCTTGCGGCAGGCTTTGGACGAGATTAATGCCGCCACCACCAATGAGGAGTGGATCATTGTCCTGGAT
>Ga0075522_10000246_pt1 | contig 37256 bp, 33 predicted proteins | sample NGEPerA_FD_74796 | JGI IMG/M metagenome (GOLD analysis project Ga0075522, IMG submission 74796) | Arctic peat soil microbial communities from the Barrow Environmental Observatory site, Barrow, Alaska, USA - NGEE PermafrostL2-A | ecosystem: Environmental > Terrestrial > Soil > Wetlands > Peat ... | reverse complement strand
GCGGCGGGCGCGAGCTGTGCGCCCAGAATCGCGGAAACCACGCGCTGCATCGAGACTGCGTCGTCCACGGCGATGGTCAGTGTTTTCGTGTTACGTGGAAGCGGATGCAGGCGGAACACGGCTCGCGTAATCACACCGAGTGTTCCCAGCGAGCCCGTTGCCAGTTTTGGAAGATCGTAACCAGCGACGTTCTTGACCACTTTGCCGCCGCTCGACGCGATGGTGCCGTCTGGCAGCGCCAGCGTGATGCCGATGATCAGGTCGCGCAAACTTCCGTAGCCGAGTCGGAGAGCCCCGCTATCGTTGGTCGAGAGGATTCCACCGATGGTCGCCCGCTCCGGCCATAGAGGGTCGATGGCCAGACGCTGCCCGTGCTCGGCCAGCGTGCGTTGCAACTCTGCGATCGTGCACCCGGCTTCGACGGTCACGGTCAGATCGGCCCAGGCATGCTCGATGATCCGGCTCTGGCGGCGCATAGAAAGAAGTATGTCCGCCTTTCGGGGCGGATTGCCCCAATCGAGCTTCGTTCCACCACCGGTTGGAATGACGGCCTGTCCGGTTTCATTGGCGTTTCGCAGAATCGCGGCGGTTTCCTTCTCGTCGGCAGGCTCGACGATGGCTGCGCCAAATCGCTCTGCTGCGGTCAAAACCGCTCGGCTCATGCCTAAAATCGCTCCGCCACGCCGGCGATTTCCAGCGGATGGGGCACATACTCGCCGGGTTTTTCGCCACACAGGCGAGTTCGCGGGAAAACCTTGGTGGGATTGGAAAGATGCAGGGGATCGAAGGCGCAGCGCACACGCTGCATGGTGTCCAAGTCCGGCTCCGCGAACATCTTCGACATCATGTGTTTCTTTTCTTCGCCCACTCCGTGCTCGCCGGTGATCGATCCGCCCTTTTCGATGCACAGCTCCAGGATTCTTTCCGACAGCCGCTCGGCGGCTTTTTCCTGACCCTCAATTCGGCGATCGTACAGGACCAGTGGATGCAGATTTCCGTCGCCGGCATGAAAGACGTTGGCGACTCGCAATCCGGTCTGCGCGCTCAGTTGATCGATCTCGCTCAGAATCTGGGGCAGGGAAGTTCGCGGGATCACTCCATCCTGCACAATGTAGTTGGGCGAGATCCGGCCCATGGCCGCGAACGCAGCCTTGCGTCCCTTCCAGACCAGAGCCCGTTCGGCTTCCGATTGCGCCACGCGAATTTCCCATGCTCCATGCTGGCGGCAGATTTCGTCGACCTGCGCCATCAGCGCGTCGACTTCGGCCAAAGGCCCATCCAACTCGACGAGAAGGAGTCCGCCGCAGTCGGGATAGTTGGCGTGAACGGCGGCCTCGGCGGCTTGAATCGCCAGGTTGTCCATCATTTCGATGGCGGCCGGCAGCATTCCCGCCGCGATGATTCCGCTGACCGCGGCGCCCGCCTCGGTGGGGCTATGGAACGCGGCTAATAGTGTCCGCACGCACTCAGGCCGCTTCACGATTCGCAGAGTGATCTTGGTCGCGATCCCCAACGTCCCTTCGGAGCCCACGAACACGCCCGCTAGATCGTAGCCGGGCGCGTCCAGCGTCTTGCCGCCGAAGTGCACCAGCGATCCATCCGGCAGGACTACTTCGAGTCCCAGCACGTGGGTGGTCGTGAAGCCGTATTTCAGGCAGTGCGCGCCGCCGGAATTTTCCGCAACGTTGCCGCCGATGCTGCACACCGACTGAGAGGACGGGTCGGGAGCATAGAAGAAATTCGCGGAAGCGACACGGCCCGTGACGTCCAGATTAATCACGCCCGGTTCGACGACCACGCGAGCGTTGGGCAGGTCGACTTCGAGGATCCGCCTCATGCGCGCCAGGCTGATCACGATTCCGCCGGCCACCGGCAGCGCTCCGCCGCTCAGGCCCGTGCCGGAACCGCGCGCGACGAAAGGAATCCGCTCGCGATGGCACACCCGCACGACTGCCTGCACTTGTTCCGTGGAATCGGGAAGAACCACCGCGCTCGGAATCACGCGAAAGTTGGTGAGGCCGTCACATTCGTAGGTGCGCAGCTCCTCACTGGATGAAATCAGCCCGTGCGGGCCGAGTATTCCGCGCAAGTCCTCAAGCGTTCTTGGATTCACCTACAGATACCGGTACGCTTCGAGCGTGAGGAAGTCCTTGCACTCGGGATTGACCATCATCAGCTCGAACAGCTGCGCCGCCTGGGGGAACTTTCTCTTCTCGTAGCGTTCATCGCCCATGTTCGAGCGGATCTGGGCGAGCTGCTCCTTGATAGTGTCGCGGATCAGCGGCGCCGAAAGTTTCTGGCCGTTGGATAGCTGCGCGCCATGATGCATCCACTGCCACACCTGTGTGCGCGAGATCTCCGCGGTGGCGGCGTCTTCCATCAGGTTGTAAATCGGCACGCAGCCGTTGCCGCGCAGCCAGGATTCCAGATACTGGATGCCGACGTCCACGTTCAAACGCAAACCCTGGTCGGTGATCTGACCCTCGGGGACATTTAAAAGATCGGCTGCGGTCACCTTCACGTCTTCGCGCTTCACGTGAATCTGGTTCGGAGTCTTCATGTACAGGTCGAAGATCTCCTTGGCGATCGGGACCAGCCCGGGATGCGCCACCCAGGTTCCGTCGTGCCCGGCTTTCACTTCGCGAATCTTATCCTGACGGACCTTATCCATGGCCGCTTCGTTCGCGGCGGCATCACTTTTTATGGGAATCTGCGCCGCCATGCCGCCCATGGCATGGATCTCGCGGCGGTGACACGTCTGGATGAGCAGATCCACGTAGGATTTCAGGAAGGGCTTGTCCATGGTGACGGTGACGCGATCCGGCATCATGAACTTGGGATGATTCTTGAACGTCTTGATGAAGCTGAAGATGTAATCCCAGCGCCCGCAGTTCAGGCCCGCGGAATGGTCGCGCAGCTCCCACAGAATTTCGTCCATCTCGAACGCGGCGAGGATCGTCTCGATCAGGACGGTCGCGCGGATGGTTCCATTGGGAACGCCCAAGGCCTGTTGCGCGTGGACGAAAACGTCGTTCCAGAGGCGCGCTTCGAGGTGGCTCTGGATTTTCGGCAGATAGAAATACGGAGCCGTGCCTTTCGCCGTCCGCGCCTTGGCGTTGTGAAAGAAATACAGACCGAAATCGAAGAGTGAGCCGGAGATCGGCTGGTCGTCGACCTGGACGTGTCTTTCGAGCAGGTGCCAGCCGCGCGGGCGAACGAAAAGAACGGCGGATTTGGGATTCAGCTTGTAGTGTTTGCCTTCAGGACTGGTGTACTCGATGTCGCCGCGAACCGCGTCGCGCACGTTGATCTGGCCGGTTAGATTATTTTCCCAGGTGGGAGAATTCGAGTCTTCGAAATCCGCCATGAAGACGTTCGCGCCGGAGTTGAGCGCGTTGATCACCATCTTGCGGTCGACGGGTCCGGTGATTTCGACGCGCCGGTCGAGCAGATCCTGGGGGATTGGGGCGACGACGTAATTGCTCCTGCGGATTTCCGCGGTTTCCGGGAGGAAATCGGGAAGTTGGCCCGCGTCGATTGCCGCCTGGCGTACAAGGCGGCGATTCAGAAGGGCTCTTCTCTGGGGGTCGAATTTGCGGTGAAGATCGGCCACGAAAGCTACGGCTTCGGGGGTAAGAATTTCTTGACATCCCGGGGGAATCGGCGCATCGATTTTGACGCCTTGAGGCGCCAAGCTTGGACTACTCATGTATTCACAGGATACCGTGGAACGTCACCGGTTGTTCAACTCTCCGATGTCTTCGTTCCAGAGAGTTGGATGCTCCCGGATGAACCGTTCCATGAGTTCCGCACACTCAACATTTTCAACCACTTGGACATCGACGCCGCGTGAGCGGACGTAGTCTTCCGGGCCTTGAAACGTCCGGTTCTCGCCGATGATCACGCGGGGGATCTTGTACAGCAAAGCAGCGCCGCTGCACATGTCGCAGGGGGACAGGGTGGAATAGAGCGTCGCGCGGCGATAGTCGGAGGATTGCAGTCTGCCGGCGTTCTCCAGACAGTCCATTTCCGCGTGGCGGATGACGCTGCCCTGCTGTACTCGCTGATTGTGCCCGCGACCGACAATCTTGCCGTCAATCACTAACACGGAGCCGATGGGAATGCCGCCTTTCGCCAGCCCTTTCCTGGCCTCTTCGATCGCTGCCCGCAGAAAATCGTCCATGCAGGGCCTTTAAATCACCTGGATGACGATCTTTCCACGCACATGCTCGGTTTCGCTCATCTTATGGGCATCCGCGGCGTCGCGCAGCGGAAATACCGCCGCGATTTCGGGCTTAACCCGCCCTGAGTCGGCCAGACGCGCGATCTCGGTAAGCTGCTCGGGTTTGGCCTGCCCCCAAATGATGCTCGCGCGAACTTCGTGCGCCTTAGCGTCTTCTTCCGAAGGCGGAGGACCGATCAACGCCACCAGGATTCCACCCTTTTTCAAGACTTTCCAGGATCGGTTTCGCACATCGCCGCCCATGCTCTCGACCACGGCGTCAAAGTCGTGAACCACATCCTCGAAACGCGTGGTCCCGTAGTCGATGGGCAGATCGCAGCCCAGCTGCTTGAGATACTCCTGATTGCGGCCGCTGGCGGTGCCCGCGACGTATAGCTCCTTGAGCTTGGCGAACTGGATCGCGAGGTGCCCTACGCCTCCCGCGGCGGCCTGGATCAGGACCCTCTGCCCGGCGGTCAGGCCCGCGGTGTCGAACAGCGCCTGCCACGCGGTCAGCCCGGCCAGCGGGATCGCGGCCGAATGAATGTGATCCAGGCTCTTCGGCTTGCGCGCGAGATCGGATTCCTTCACCGCGACGTACTCGGCATAGGCGCCGTTGCGCGCGATGTCGGGCCGGCCGTAGACGTCATCGCCCGGCTTGAATCCGATCACGCCGGAGCCGATTGACTCTACTATGCCCGAAACGTCCCAACCCAGGATGAATGGAAGCGGATAGTCGCGGAAGCCCCGCAGGTGTCCGGCGCGGACTTTCCAATCGATGGGGTTCACGGATGTGGCGTGAACCTTTACGAGAACTTCTCCGGGGGCTGGTTCGGGCTTGGGGGCGTCTTCGTAAACCAGGACGTCCGGCGTCCCGTAGGTATGGAATCGAACTGCTTTCATAGTAGGCATTGGTTTGTATAGAGGGTTTCCTTCATTATTGCGAATCAAGTAGTCTATCAGCGTGGGACGCACGGTAAGCCGCCGGAAGCTGTTGTCCGCGGCAGGCGCCGGAGCAGCCCTGGCCGCCGCGCCGCCAAATATTTTGGGACAAAGCTTGGAAGGGGGCAAGCTGCATGGAAGGGTTATCCCTGCCCCCAAAAAAAACATTCCAATTGGAATATACTAATTGTCCCGGAGGATCATCTAATTGCAGGGAGGCATTAGGTGAAACGATGATGAACAAGACTAGTACTTTTGAGGGTTGGCAAGAGTCCCAGTCGCGGAATTCTGACAAACAGAAAGTGTGGAGTGACTCGCCCGCCGCGCGGAAGGTCACCGAACTCTTGGCGTACGCCGGCATCGGGGTGGACGGGTCGCAGCCGTGGGACATTCAGATTCACGATGAGAGGTTCTTCGATCGGGCACTGGGCGAAGGCAGCATCGGCGTGGGTGAATCCTATGTGGACGGCTGGTGGGACGTTCCCGCTCTGGACGAATTCTTCACCCGATTCCGGCGGGCCGACCTGGCGAGCCGTGTTCACGATCTGAAGACGGCCTTGCTGGTATTGAAGACACGGGCGCTGAATCTGCAAACGATGCAGCGCGCGAAACAAGTGGCGCACGCGCATTACGACCTCGGAAATCAGCTGTATCAGGCCATGCTGGATCGCCGGATGCAGTACACCTGCGCCTACTGGAAAGACGCGGCCACTCTCGATCAGGCCCAGGAGAACAAGCTGCACTTGATTTGCCGCAAATTGCAACTTACGCCGGGCATGACGCTGCTCGAACTCGGCGGCGGGTTCGGTGGATTCGCTCATTTTGCCGCTAAGGAATATGGCTGCCACGTGGTCAGCTACAACATCTCCCGCGAGCAGGTGGCGTTCGGACGGGATCTCTGCAAGGGCTTGCCGGTGCGCTTCGAGCAGAAGGACTACCGTGAGGCCGCGCTCGAAACCAACCGCTTCGATCGTGTCGTGTCCATCGGGCTATGCGAGCACATCGGACACAAGAACTACCGCCAGTTCATGCAACTGGCGCACGGCTGCCTCAAAGACCAGGGGCTCTTTTTACTGCATACCATCGGCTCCAATGAGTCGTATTCGTATACCGATCCTTGGATTCACAAGTACATCTTCCCGAATGGCCTGATTCCGTCCATGGCACAGTTGACCACGGCCTGGGAGGGCGTGTGGGTCGCCGAGGACTGGCACAACTTCGGACCGGATTACGATCGAACAGTCATGGCATGGTGGAAGAATTTCGAGCGAGCGTGGCCGGGCCTGCGCCCGACGTATGGCGATCGCTTTTATCGTATGTGGAAGTATTACTTGATGGCCTCAGCGGGATCCTTCCGCTCCCGCAGGCTTCAGCTTTGGCAGGTCGTCCTTTCGAAGGGCGACATTTCTTCTTACACACCGGTCCGGTAGGGTTGCGGTCTTATGGATCTGGAGACAGCCCATCAGAGGAGGGCCGCAACCCTCGCGGCGGAGATCGGCCGGGCCGGAGCGCGCGGCGAGCGGATCGGTCTCCGTAAATCCACCTCCAATCTGTTCCGGGACCGCTCCCAGTCGGGGAAGTATTTCATCGACGTGCGGGCTTTCAATCGCGTTCTGGCGATCGATCCGCAGCGGATGACGGCCGACGTCGAGGGCATGATCACCTATGAAGCGCTGGTCGACGAAACGCTCAAGCACGGGCTTCTGCCGGCCGTGGTCCCGCAGCTTAAGACGATTACCGTCGGAGGGGCGGTCAGTGGATTGGGAATCGAATCTTCATCTTTTAAGTTCGGTTTAGTCCATGAAACCGTTGAGAGGATGGAGATTCTGCTCGGGGGTGGACGTCTGATGACCTGTTCCTGCCGGGAGAATCCGGATCTGTTCTTCGGGTTCCCAAATTCCTACGGCACGCTGGGTTACGCGCTGCGGTTGAAGATCCGGCTAATCCCCGCCAAGCCGTATGTGCGCCTGACGCACACCCGTTTCAGCGATCCAGAGACCTATTTTGCCCGGGTCGCCGAGCGGGCGGATAGTGCGGTGGATTATCTCGACGGGACGATCTTTTCGCGCGGCGAGATGTACCTCACCGAGGGTGAATGTGTGGATGAAGTTTCCTCGGTTAGTGACTACACATATATGGACATCTACTACAAGTCCATCCAGCGAAAGTCGGAGGACTGGCTTACGGCCAAAGACTACATCTGGCGCTGGGATACGGACTGGTTCTGGTGCTCGAAGCACTTCTACGTACAAAAGCCCGCAGTACGGCGGTTCGCGAAATGGGCCCTGAACTCGGCGACCTACCAGCGGATCATGAGGCTGTCCTACAAGCTCATGCCGGATTCGGGCGGCACCGAATCGGTGATCCAGGATGTGGATATTCCCATCCACCATGCGCCGGCGTTTTTCGATTTCCTGCTATCGGAGATCGGCATCACACCGGTGTGGATGTGCCCATTCAAAACCCGGTCTTCAAACCGGCACTGGGATCTCAGTCCACTCCGGGAGGGACTGCACGTCAACTTTGGATTCTGGGACGTGATCCCGTCCACATACGAAAAGGGGCACTTCAATCGCAAGATCGAGCGGAAGACGATGGAACTCGGGGGCGCTAAGGGATTATACTCCTCGGCTTGGTACGATGAGGCGGAGTTCTGGAGCATCTACGACCAGCCGCGCTATACGCAGCTCAAACAGATTTATGATCCGCAGGGTGTTTTTCCCGATCTGTACTCGAAGTGCGTCCGGCGACACTAGCCGACCGTCATGAAGGGTCACCTGCGACGGACAGTAGTTGCACTCGTCCTGTTCGGCATCTCCTTCGGCTACGTCGAAGCTGCTGTCGTCATCTATCTGCGAGCTCTCTATGAGCCCTTGCGCCAGCTGCTGACACCCGGGCGGGCTCCGGGCGACCTGTTCCCGTTGCTGGATCGCGACCGTATGGTCGCCGCAGCGCCGGAGACGGCCCGGCTTCTGAATGTGGAAGTGATCCGCGAAGCCGCGACTATCCTGATGCTGGCGGCAGCGGCAATGCTGGTCTGCGGTGAACGGTCTTTGTGGCTGCCGGCGTTCTCGGTCGCCTTCGGAGTGTGGGACATATCGTTTTACCTGTTTCTTAAGCTGTGGATCGGATGGCCTGCGTCGCTGCTGACCTGGGATATCCTGTTTCTGCTGCCCGTGCCCTGGGTGGCTCCGATTCTGGCGCCGGTGATCGTATCGTTCACGATTGTGGGCTGCGGACTGGCGGCTCTGTGGCGTCCCGTGATCCTCCGATCGCTTCAGTGGATCGGACTGTTTTGGGGAGGCGCGCTGGTAATCCTGTCATTCACCTGGGATTTCCGGCACGTACTGGCGGGGAATCTGCCGCATCCGTTTGACTGGTGGTTATTCCTGTTGGGGGAACTGCTGAGCGTGGGGAGCTTCTTGCTCGCATTCTTCAGACGGCGTCCATTGCCTCAGTGACTGGGTGCTTTCACCCATCCCCAGGTGATTAAGCCGCGCCAACACGCCGGGCAGGAGTGCCGATCAGGTGAATTTTCTTGGCGGTGGATGAAGCGTGCGGCAACGGTGTAATCTTGGAGGCCCAAACGAACCCAAGCGACTGGCGGACTTCGGATTTGGCGAGCGGTGACAGCAGAACTCCGAAAGCGCCGGAATCTACCATTTCTGCACGGAAATGGGCCTGGTCAACCTTGTGGCACACGATGATTCGCGCCCGCGGAGCCACAGCTCTGATAGCCCGCATGGCGTCCGGCCAGGGCAAATAGAGCGTCCCAGCCTGAATGAGCACGGCGATCACGGTTCGTGACTGGCCAATCGCTCTGAGACCGGGCAGGTCCGCGGCCGGGGCGACGGACCATCCAAAATCGTGTCCGATGGCAGCCAGATCCAGGCGTTCGTTCGAAAAATCTCCGAGTAGTACGACGCATCCTCTGCGGCTCATGGCTAAAATCATTGGCACTTTAGTTGCCAAAGTGGAGAGGCCTGGCACGAATTGCTCGGGTGGGCGAATTGCTATTCTCCTGAACGGGCATAATGCGCACGGACAAACCAGTCACGCCTCTTAAGGATTTCTGGAACAAGCCTCAGCCGGAACTACTGGAACTGCTCCAGGCGACCCCGGAGGGGCTGACTTCCGATGAGGCACAGCGTCGCTTGATTCGCTACGGTCCAAACAGCATGGTCAGGGAATCGCGCTTCGCAGGCTTGGTCAGTCTCCTCCGCCTGCTGATCAATCCACTGGTCATCATCCTTCTGGTGGCTAGCGGCATATCGCTCGCGCTGGGCGATCCGGTGGGTGGATCGATCATCATCGCAATCGTCCTGCTGAGCGTGCTGCTGAACTTCTTCATGGAATTTCAGGCTCAGCATGCGATGGAGGAGATCCGGAAGCAGGTTGCCACCACTGCCGCGGTGATGCGCGACGGGCGCGAGCAGGAAATGCCGGTGGCGGACCTGGTGCCCGGCGACATCATCCGGCTTAACGCGGGGGATCTGGTGCCGGCGGATGCCCGTCTGCTGTCCGTCAAAGACCTGCAGGTGCGGGAGTCTGCGCTTACCGGCGAATCGTTGTGCGTCGAGAAGACGTGCGGTGATTTGCCTCCGGGAAAACACGGAATCGCGGACGCAAGGAACTGCGTCTTTATGGGCACCGCGGTTCAGACCGGAATCGGCACGGCGGTCATCGCTCGTACGGGCAGGAACACCGCCTTCGGCGAGATTGCCCAGCGTCTGGCCGCGCGGCCGCCCGAGACCGAATTCGGACGCGGCATACGGCGCTTCGGGATCATGATCACCCGGGTGATCATGCTGCTGGTGCTGTTTGTCCTGCTGGTGAATATCGCGTTCCACCGCCCGATTCTCGAGTCCTTCCTTTTCTCCGTGGCGCTGGCCGTGGGAATGACGCCGGAGATGATGCCGATGATCATCACGGTCACGCTGGCGCAGGGAGCGCGGCGGATGACCAAGAAGAAAGTTCTGGTCAAACAACTTTCCGCTATTGAGGATTTCGGAAGCATCGAGATCCTATGCAGCGATAAAACCGGCACACTGACCGAAGGCGAGATCGAGCTCGACCGGCACGTGGACGTTCAAGGGAAAGACGACGACAGCGTTCTGCGTTTCATCTACCTGAACAGCTTCTTTCAGGCGGGCATCAAGAGTCCCCTGGACGATGCGGTTCTGAAGCACCAGCATCCCCAGATCGTCGAATATCAGAAGCTGGACGAAATCCCCTTCGACTTTAACCGTAAGCGTCTCTCCGTAGTGGTCCGGCATGGTGACGAATGCCTCCTGGTCACCAAAGGCGAGACCGAAAGCATTTTCGCGATCTGCCAGACAGTCAGCGTTGACGGGGTTCCCCAGCCGTTCGACGAGGCCCGGAAGGCGCAGGCCGCGGAGACTTTCCAGAAGTTGAGCGCCGACGGGTTCCGTGTTCTGGGGGTCGCCGTTAGAAAGGTAGAAAAACAAGACACCTACACCACGGCGGCCGAAACGAGCATGAACTTGGCCGGTTTCGCGGCTTTCCTGGATCCGCCCAAAGAGGGGATTCCCGCCGTACTCGAAGCGCTCAAGCAGAACGGGGTCGCGGTGGTCATCATGACCGGCGACAACCGGTATGTGACGCAGAAGATCGCCCGGGATGTCGGGCTCCCGATAGACCGCATCGTCACCGGCGATCAGGTCGACACCATGGACGACCCCGCCTTGGCATACCAGGCGGAGCATGGCGCCATCTTTACCAGAGTGTCGCCGGAGCAAAAAAACCGGGTGATCCTCGCGCTGAAAGCTCGCGGGCACGTGGTCGGGTACATCGGCGACGGGATCAATGACGCTCCGTCGCTGCACACCGCCGACGTGGGCATTTCCGTCGTGAACGGCGTCGAAGTCGCGAAAGACGCCGCGAAAATCATCCTGCTGGAAAAGGATCTCGACGTCCTCAACCACGGGATTATCGAGGGCCGCCGCTGCTTCGCGAACATCATGAAGTACATCGTCATGGGCACCAGCTCGAACTTCGGAAATATGTTCAGCATGGCCGCGGCGTCGCTCTTCCTGCCGTTTCTGCCCATGCTGCCGACGCAGATCCTGCTGAATAACTTTCTATATGACGTCTCGCAGATCAGCATCCCGAGTGACAATGTGGATCCAGCTTTGCTGCGCCGGCCGAAGCGATGGCAAATCGGGTTCATTCGCCAGTTCATGACGATCATCGGACCCATCAGCTCGATTTATGATTTCCTTACGTTTGGAGTGCTCCTGTGGGTATTTCACGCTTCTTCGAACGCGCCGTTGTTTCATACCGGCTGGTTCGTCGAATCGCTGGCAACCCAAACGCTGGTCGTATTCGTGATCCGGACAGCGGGCAATCCATTCAAGAGCCGGCCTAGCCGGGCGTTGGCCGCCGCGGTATTCGGGATAGTCGCCGTCGCCGCCGTTTTGCCCTATACAGCCTTGGGCGAACTATTGCAGTTCACGCCGCTGCCGCTATCGTTGCTGGGCGCCATTGGCGGTCTGGCCGTTACCTACCTCTTGCTGGTACAAGTAGTAAAGTCCTGGTTTTATCGTCGGCACGCCCTCCTGTGACGGCGGCCGGTCGGCCCCCCTGGGGGTCACCCAAGATCTGCTGGTACACTAGGTTGGCCCCTAAACATGAGCATTCACCTCGTCAATCCAAGCGATGCTGCCTTCGGAACGGCAGTCATCACACCACGATGGCTGTACGTGCTGGCCGCTGCGACCGATGAGTCGTTCGGCGATCCCGAAATCTGCGATGAAACTTTGGAGCATCTTAATCTGGAGCGGATTAAGCCCGGTGACGTCGTGGGCATTGGCATCCACACGGGTAACGCCTTGCGAGGATACGAGGTGGGACGGGCGGTGCGGGAGCGGGGCGCCTGGGTCGTGTTCGGGGGAATCCACTCCACGCTCTATCCGGATGAGCCGTTTGAACGGGGCGGGGCACACGCGGTGGTCAAAGGCGATGGCGACATCGTCTGGAACCGCGTTATCCGGGACTGCGCGGCGGGCACGCCGGAGCGGGTCTACAACGGCGGAAGAGTGGAAGCGGGGGACTTCAAGCAGGCCCGTTGGGATCTGCTGCCGCCCGATAGTTATATGTGGGCATCGGTGCAGACGGTGCGTGGATGCGCGAAACACTGCTCGTTTTGTTCCGTGTGGCGAACCGACGGACAACGTCCCCGCCAGCGCGCGACCGACCCCGTGATCGAAGAAATCGTAGACCTACGCCGCCGCGGGTTCCGATTCATCGCCCTCGCGGACGACAATTTTTATCCCGTCACCCTGACGGACATCGCGCTTGCCAAGCGCCAGAACAACCAGGCCCGCGTCGATCAGCTTGAGGCTATGCGCGCGGAGCGCTTCGAGCTGATGGAGCGGCTCTCGGAGCTGCCCAAGGACATGACGTTCTTCACGCAGATCACCATGGAGGCCGCGGAAGACACCGGGTTTCTGGATGCCATGAAGAAAGCCCGGATCCGGGGTGCGTTGGTGGGCGTGGAAGCCGTTACCCCCGAAGGCTTGAAGACGGTCTACAAGGATTTCAACCTCTCCGGCGACAAGCTGGTGAAGCAGCTCAAGACGTTTTCCGATCACGGCGTGCATGTTCTGGGTTCGTTCATTTTTGGCCTGCCCAGCGATCGCCCGCATACGTTTGAAGCCACCCAGGATCTGGCCCAAAAGGCCGGTCTGACCTTCGCGCAGTTCGTCATGCTGACGCCCTTTCCCGGCACTGTCGACTTCGAGAAGTGGGAGAAGGCGCAAGGTGACGATCCGGCCAAGGTGGATGGCGTCCCGATAACCCGCTATTGGCTCATTCCCGCGCACAAGCGGCCGAAAATGTTCATGCCGCATCCCACCATGACCTCCGAGGATTTGCGGGCACGTACCCAGGGCGTGTGGGATGACTTCTATAGCTTGGGTTCTGTTTGGAAACGGTCGCGCTGTACGCCGAATCTCAAGGCGCGCCTGGCGTTCGTCTTTATCTCGAAACTGTACCGTCAGATGTATGCGAGCACAGGAATTGCGACGGATAGCGCCCGTCAGAAGAAAGCCAACTCCTGGGCCCGCTGGCTGGCCGTCCCCTGCCGCAAGCTCTTTCAGGCGGCTCCCATGCCGGAATTGCAGATGCCGCGCGGAAAAGCCGCGCCGCCGCAGGACCTGTTCCAGGTTATTCAGTAGAGCGGTCTTGAAAAAGGGGACAGACCGCTCGGTCCGCTCCCACGCTGGCAGGCGAAGTCAGAAGTGTGCGGGAGGGGACAGAGCAGTCTGTCCCCTTTTTCGTGCGATAAATAAAGCGTGGACGCTTCCCTATCGGATGCTCTGGTTTTTTTTGGCGCAACCGGAGATTTGGCTTACAAGCAAATCTTCCCTGCGCTGCAAGCGCTGGTGAAGCGGCGCAATCTGACGATTCCCATCGTCGGGGTCGCCAAGGCCGGGTGGAACCTGGATCGGCTCAAGGCGCGCGCGCGCGAAAGTATCACCGCGCATGGCGGTCTGGACGAAGATGCCTTCGCGAAATTATCGGCCTTGCTCCGCTATGTGGACGGCGATTACCGCGAACCGGCTACCTTCGCCCATCTGCGCCAGCTTCTGGGAAATGCTCAACGGCCTCTGCACTACCTCGCGATCCCGCCCAGCATGTTCGCCGCGGTCGCGGAAGGACTGGCGCATGCCGGTGCCGCGAAAGACGCGCGCGTCGTGGTGGAAAAGCCCTTCGGGCGCGATCTCGCGTCGGCGCGGGAACTGCACAAGATTCTTCATAAATTCTTTCCCGAATCCGCGATCTTCAGGATCGACCACTTCCTGGGCAAAGAGCCTGTTCAGAACATTCTCTACACACGGTTCGCCAATTCCTTGCTCGAACCAGTGTGGAATCGCACTCACATTCGCTCGGTACAAATCATCATGGCGGAGACGTTTGGGGTGCAGGGCCGCGGAGGCTTTTACGAAGAAGCCGGGGCCATCCGCGATGTGATTCAGAACCACTTGTTGCAGGTACTGGCGTTTCTCGCGATGGATCCACCCACCGGGGAGGACCACGACGCGATTCGCAACGAAAAAGCGCGCATCCTGAAAGCGGTCAGGCCGCTTACGCCGGCGGACGTGGTCCGTGGACAGTTTAAAGGTTACCGGCAGGAAGCAGGTGTCGCACCGGATTCGACCGTCGAGACGTATGCCGCCGTCAGGCTTTTCGTCGATACTTGGAGGTGGGCTGGAGTGCCGTTCTACATCCGGACGGGGAAGTGTCTGCCGGTCACCGCAACCGAGGTCATCGTCAGCTTCAAACGCCCGCCGCGAGATACATTTGAAGAAAAAGAGCCGGGCTTTCCAAATCGGTTTCGCTTGCGCCTGAGCCCCGAGGTTGTGATCGCGCTCGGCATGCGCGTAAAGCTTCCCGGCGAACGAATGGAGGGCGAAGATGCCGAGCTGATCGCGATGCATCAGCGCGGCGACGAGATGACGCCCTACGAACGCCTCTTGGGAGAGGCGATGCGCGGCGATCAGTCGCTCTTCGCACGAGAGGATGCGATTGAAGCCCAATGGAAAATCGTGGATCAGGTGCTGGACGACGCGACCCCGGTCCATGAGTACGGCCGGAACACTTGGGGACCGGCGGAAGCCGGATCGATGATCGACGATCCAGGCGGCTGGCTGAACCCGGAGTCTGCTGGAGTGGCGCCCTAGCCTCTCACACTACTTGGCGAGCAGTTTGCGGCTCGCCTGCAACTCCTTCTGCCGCTCCGGGCTGAGTTTCGGGTACTCCAGTTTCAGTCCTTTGAGCGCATCGAGAACGATCCGGGATACGACCAACTGGGCGTTCTCCTTGTCATCGGCAGGCACCACGTACCAGGGCGCGGTATGCGTGCTGGTGGCGCCGAGACACTCTTCGAACGCCCGCATGTACTCCTTCCAGTATTTTCTCTCCTCGACATCGGCCAGACTGAATTTCCAGTTCTTCTCCGGCGTATCGATGCGCTTGAGGAAGCGTTTGCGCTGTTCTTCCTTGGAAAGATGCAGAAAGAACTTGACGATGCGGGTGCCATTGCGGTGAAGGTGATCCTCCAGGTTCACGATGGAACGATAGCGGTCTCGCCAGATTGTTTTCGAATCCACAAGATCCGGCGGCAGGCCCTCGGCCTGGAGAAGGTCGGGATGAACGCGAAGGATCAGCACTTCCTCGTAATAGGAGCGATTGAAAATGCCGATCCGGCCCCGCTCGGGCAGCTTTCGCGCCGCATTCCACAGGAAATCATGGTCCAGCTCTTCGGCGCTGGGGTGTTTGAAACTGAATACCTGGCAGCCTTGGGGATTGACGCCCGACATCACATGCTTGATGGCGCTATCCTTGCCGGCCGCGTCCATGGCCTGGAAAATCAGCAGCAGCGCATACCGGTCGGACGCATACAGCACGTTTTGCTCGGCGCTCAGGTTGAGAACGTCTTCCGCAAGGAGCGCTTGAAACTTCTTGCGCGAGTGGTGCACGGGCTTCACGCTGGTCGGCCATTTGTCCAGGTCGACCTTCTTGCCGGGCCGGACACGGAAATCGTCGGGATCGATCTTCTTCATTGGTATCCTTAATGTTCAATCGTTGAGCCCTGCGGCTCGCGATCACAATAACAATATGGCATCTTGGCGAGCGTGGTTACGCAGGGACGAATCCCAGGATCCACGCAGCGATAAGCACGGAGCCCATCCTTGGTATTTGGTGATCTGGCTGACGGGCGTCGATTATTTTTCCACTCTGGGATACCAGCCGGGTATCGCGCTGCTCGCGGCAGGCGCGCTTTCCCCGATCGCGACCGCGGTTCTGGTCGCGGTCACTCTCCTGTGCGCTCTTCCCATCTATGGGCAGGTGGCCGGACGATCCTTTGCGGGATTGGGCTCCATGGCGATGCTCGAGAATCTGTTGCCGGGATGGTGGGGCAAGTTCATGGTTCTGGTGCTGCTGGGGTTCGCGACGACGGACTTCATCATCACCATGACCCTGTCTGCTTCCGACGCCGCCAGGCACGCCACACAGAATCCGTATCTGCATCCGCTGCTCGGCGATGCAAACGTGCGCGTGACCCTGGTGCTGCTGGCCCTGCTCGCAGCCGTGTTCCTGAAAGGCTTCGCGGAGGCGATCGAGCTGGCAACGGCGGTCTGCATTCCTTATTTAGTGCTCAATGCGGTGGTGCTGATCCGTGCCCTGGTCGAAGTCGGCACGCATCCTCTGGCGTTGCCCCGCTGGCAGAGCGCGCTCAGAACGGAGGGCGACTGGACGCAACTGGCTATGGGAGCGGTGATTCTCTTCCCGCGGCTGGCCCTGGGATTGAGCGGCTTCGAGACCGGTGTGTCGGTGATGCCTCTGATTCGCGGCGAGGCGACCGATTCCAAACAGAGCCAACCCCGCGGCCGGATTCGGAACACGCGCAAGCTGCTGGCTACGGCCGCGCTGATCATGAGCGTGCTGTTGCTCGTTTCCAGTTTCGTTTCGGCCGTGCTCATCCCGGAACAGGCCTACCGGGAAGGCGGCCCGGCCAGCGGACGCGCGCTCGCCTACCTGGCGCATCTGTATCTGGGCAACATCTTCGGCTCGGTCTACGACCTTTCGACGATCCTGGTGTTATGGTTTGCAGGCGCGTCGGCCATGGCGGGACTGCTGCACCTGGTACCGCGATATCTGCCACGCGTCGGCCTGGCGCCGGAGTGGGTTGCCTATGCTCGTCCCCTGGTATTCGTATTGTTCGGCTTCGACGTCGTGGTGACTCTGATTTTCCGGGCGAATGTAGAGGCCCAAGGCGGTGCCTATGCCACGGGAGTGCTGGTCCTGATGCTCTCCGCGGCCGTGGCAGCCTCGATTTCCCTGTGGAAGGAGCGCTCGCATTTGCTCAGCCTTTATTGCTGGGGTGTGGTCGCGGTCTTTGCCTATACCACAGCGGCCAACATCGTTGAGCGCACCGACGGCATCATCATCGCCAGCTTCTTCATCCTGTTTATCTTGATCGTGAGCGGCATCAGCAGATACTGGCGTGCCAGGGAAATCCGCGTGGGTGGCCACCGTTTCGCGGACGCGGAGTCGGAGCGGCTGTGGAACCTGCTGGTGGATAAGAAGGTGAATATGGTGCCGATCGGCAGCCTGAAGCCCAGAGCGCGGACCGCCCGAACCGCGCTTCTTCGCCAGCACTACCGTGTGAAGGGTCCGCTCGTGTTCGTTCATATTCGCCTTTTGGATAATCGCAGCGAGTTTCTATCGCCGCTGGAAATTTCGGTGAAAGAGGACGGCGGTGAGTATCTGGTGGAAGCATCGCAAGCCGTCGCCAAGGCCAACGCGGTGGCCTATATCAGCGAACTGTTGCATCCGGCTGCGATCTATCTGGGATTGAGCCGGCAGAACCTCATGCGGCAGTCATTTCGATACTTCCTGTTGGGCGAGGGCGAGACCGGGCTGATGGTTTACACCATCTTGCAGCACCTCTGGGAAACGACTCCCTGGGAGGACGAGCGCCCGTGCCTCTTTCTGATGAGCGATTAGACCCGCCTACGACTTCGCCTCGAAAAACCGCTCATCTTTGCTGAGCGTTTCGAGCAGTTTCTTCATATCGTCGGCGTGCTCTTCTTCCTTGGACAAGATCTGCTCCATCGCAATGCGGGTGGTGGGATCGTCATCGCCCAAGTAACGAATGATCTCGTTGTAGGACTCCACCGCGATCCGCTCGGCGACCAGATCCTCGCGAACCATGTCCAGAAGGGTTTTGCCTTCGACGTATTGCGCGTGGCTGCGGGTTGCGAGCCCTTCCGGATTGAAGTTCGGCTCGCCGCCCAATTGAGTGATCCGCTCAGCCGCAATATCCGCGTGACCTTGCTCTTCCTTGGCGTGCTCGAGGAACTCCTGGGCCACGGCCTGGGCGTGAATCCCGGTGGCCATGTAGTAGTGGCGCTTGTACCGCAACACACACACGATTTCCGTCGCCAGGACCTCGTTCAAAATGCGGATCACGGTTTCCCGGTCGGCTTTGTAGGCGCTGGTGACTGCGCCTTGCTCCATATGCTCGCGGGCGCGGCGGCGCAGTTCCTGAATGTCGGTCACAAACGGCTGGCTTTTTGCCGGAGCAGGGTTGGTTGTCATGGCTTAGTATTAGAGTCCTCCCCAGGCAAACCGTTTCATATACAGCTCTTTCCCTGGCCTCCAGAGACGCCAACGGTTACGAAAGCCAGTGTTCTCTGAACGTTAGCCGTAATCCCGGCCTCACTATATATCGTGCTACGATACATGGGTGGACCTTACACTGCACGATTACCGCGAGCTGGCTGAGTTTCGGTGCCAGCTGCGGCAATTCCTCCGGTTCAGCGAGACGCGCGCCCGGGAACTTGGAATAGAGCCGCAACAGCATCAAGCTTTACTGGCGCTCAAGGGATTGCCCACAGGCTCCCATCCGACGATCGGAGAGCTTGCGGATCGCCTTGCGCTGCGCCACCACACCACGGTGGAGTTGGTCAACCGGCTGGAAACGGCCGGTTTCGTCAAGCGCCAGCCGGACCCGGATGACGGCCGCCAGATCCTGCTCCATCTAACGCCCCAGGGAAACGCCAAGTTGCGATCATTGTCGCTCGCGCATCGCGACGAGCTACGGGTGAAAGGTCCTGAGTTGGCCAAGTCCTTGCGCACCGTCCTGCGCGGCAGTGAAAGATTTCACGCCGCATGAGCGATCACAGCGCTCATCATTCAGGCGGACACCCAGCTGGCGAACTGCTGGGCGATTTCACGGTCACGCCTCGGGTTCTCGTCTTGTCGCTGCTGGCAATCGCGATTGGACTGCTAAGTACAGGAGTCGCGTTCGTGCTGCTCCGGCTCATCAATCTGTTCACGAATCTGTTCTACTTTCATCGGTGGAGCATCGCACTCGTCACGCCGGGCCAGAATACACTCGGCGGTTATGCGGTGCTGGTTCCCGTGGGCGGGGCGTTGATCGTCGGACTGATGGCCCGATACGGCTCCGAGCGCATCCGCGGTCATGGAATCCCCGAGGCTCTGGAATCGATCCTCATCTACGGAAGCCGTGTGCAGCCGCGACTAGCCGTATTGAAACCGTTGTCGGCGGCGATCTCCATCGGATCCGGTGGCCCCTTCGGAGCCGAAGGTCCGATCATTATGACCGGAGGCGCGTTCGGGTCGATGATCGCGCAGCTGTTCCATCTGAGCAGCGCCGAACGTAAGACGCTCCTCGTAGCCGGCGCCGCAGCCGGGATGTCGGCGACCTTCGCCGCGCCGCTGGCGTCTGTGTTTCTCGCGGTGGAGCTGCTGCTGTTCGAATGGAAGCCTCGCAGCCTGATTCCCGTGGCCCTGGCCAGCGCGACGGCGGGCGCGGCACGCCGGTACATCCTCGGCCTGGGGCCCTTGTTCCCGGCTCCGGCGCATCCGGCGTTCATCGGCCCCGCAGGCCTGGCCGGTTGCGTGGTCGCCGGACTCTTGGCCGGATTGCTTTCAGCGGTGTTGACCTTGGCTGTTTATGCCGCCGAAGACGCATTTCAGAAACTGCCGATTCACTGGATGTGGTGGCCGGCGATCGGCGGCTTGGTGATCGGAGCCGGCGGTTTGATCTTTCCGCAGGCTCTGGGCGTTGGCTACGATACGATCGGCGCTTTGGTTCAAGGCGACGTGCCTGGAACAATGATTGCCGGAATCCTGCTGGTGAAATCCGTCATCTGGGCTGTGGCGCTCGGGTCAGGAACTTCCGGCGGCGTCGTGGCCCCACTGCTGATGATGGGCGGCGCGCTGGGCGGCTTGGAAGCGATGTTTCTTCCTCACATGGGCGTTGGATTCTGGCCGTTGATCAGCCTGGGAGCGGTTCTCGGCGGGACCATGCGGGCTCCGCTTACGGGAATCGTATTTGCGATCGAGCTCACTCACGATTTCAACGTACTGCTGCCGCTGCTGATTGCGAATGTGCTGGCGTACACGGTCAGTGTCCTTCTGCTGAAGCGATCGATTCTGACGGAGAAGGTGAGCCGGCGTGGTTTCCATCTGAGCTGCGAATATTCGGTGGACCCTCTGGAAATCCTGTTCGTCCGTGAAGTGATGCGTACTACCCTCGCCGCGTTCGCCGCTGCCACCACGGTGGAAGACGCTGCCAGCCATCTGCGCCCCGAGCATTCCCCTCGCGGCCAGCATCTCTATCCGGTGCTCGATTCAGAAAACCGGCTGGCCGGGGTGATCACGCGCAAGGATCTCCAGAAACTCGCAGCCGAGCATGATGGAGCCAGAAAGATCGGAGAGTTCGTTCGCTGCGTGCCAGAGGTCGCTTACGCGAACGAGTCTCTGAGGGCGGTTGTCTATCGCATGGCATCCAGTGGATTCACGCGCATGCCCGTCCTCGATCCAGCAGAGAAGGGGAGACTGGTCGGCATGGTTTCGCTGCAGGATCTGCTTCGCGCGCGCGTCCGCAATCTTTCGGAAGAGCGAGATCGGGAGCGAGTCATCCGCATCCGGCTTCCGTTCCGTTCCGCAGAGACTTCCAGGAAAAGATCCTAAGAGGCGCGTTGCCATGCGGGCCACGCGATGAAGGCTTTTATCAGCAAGACCGCTGCAATCACGGTCAAGGCTAGATAAACGCAACGAACGAACCGCCGATCGCGCATGCGCCGGTTGATCGCCCGGCCGAGAAAGATCGCGACGAAGACGCCCGGCAGTGAGACCAGATAGAAGCGGTTAACGGCCGGGGTCCACAGGCCGCCGAACCAGTAGCCACCCATGCCCGCCAGGCTCGCGGGAAGAAAATAGGCTTGCAGGGTCGCTCGAAAATGTTCCGGCGACCACCGGCGCAGCGAACCATAGATCGCCAGCGGAGGGCCGTTCATACCGTAGGCGCCTCCCAGCACCCCCGCGGTGAATCCGAAAAATCCCGCCAGACGGTCGTCCTTCAATTCATGATTGCGCCTGCCTGCCAGGGCGTGCAGGGAGAACGCCAGCACCACCAATCCGAGAATCGCCTCGACGATGGGCTCGGGCAGCGTCTTCAACAGGACGAGTCCCACGGGGATCCCCAGGAACGTCGGTATCACCAGCCACAACGCGCTGAGCGCGTGGACCCTTCGCCAGTCCTGGATAAGGATGACTAGTGCGACGGTGATCGAGACGAGCACCGCGGTGGGCGCAGCCACCTCGATCGGCATGACCAGCGCAAGCAGCGGTACCGAGATCAGGGCTTCGCCAAACCCGAAGGCGGAGCGCACGATGGTGGCGGCAAACAGGATCAGGATCACTTGCGCCGTGATCCAGTGGACTGGCATCATTCGAGCTTACACTGGATGGCGACGGCCGCCCGTAGCCTGCCAGTCTTGCCCATGCTAGTTCGGCCTAACTCGTTCATTGTTTTGTCCCGATCGACGGGTCTTCTCCTTCTGGTTCGGCCCCTGATTTCATGGCGTGCTGTCGCGGACTGGGTCTCATCCGACAAGCGAGCGGCTTGGAGATCGCGTCCGCCTAGAATATGCGATTAAACATAAGCGGTCACGTCGGGTGAGTTGTGGCCTAGCGGTTTGCTCACTGCCTGCAGTTCCATGCCCCCGGCAAGCAATTGCGAACCATGCGTGTGCCTGACTGCGTGCAAGTTCGAGCTCGTGGGCAGCTTGAGCCGTTTGCGAGAAATTTGGGTCACATGCGGTGCCGGTCGATGCCGGCTACGGCCCGCCAAAACTCGACAAGAACGGCGCGCAGGAGATCGACTGCAGCGGCGCGATCGTCACCAATTCCCGATGGCTAACGGCCCTGGGGCGCATATGGTTGTCAAAGAATCATCGGAGATTGCGAGCAGGCTGACTGGATAGCGCCGATATCCGCTCATCGACAAACCGGGCTCACGTTGTCAACCCGTGATTTTACTTAGCCAGTTTGGTTGCTCAAGACTGGTACTAGCGCGTCATTGTCCGTCCACCGGGGGGAGAGTAGTCTGGGTTTGTAAAGGAAAACCAAATGAAACGAATCTTCTTCCTCTCCACTTTGTCCGTATTCGTCGCCGGCTTCACGGCCAACGCTCCCCTGGCGCTAGCTGACCAGCCGGACCATAAAGTCGTGATTTGCCACATCCCGCCTGGCAACCCGGACAACGCCTTTACGATCGTGGTCGACTACCACGCCGTCACCGCCCACTTGGATCATGGCGATTACCTCGGCGAGTGTGACGTCCTGCCGATACCACTGTAAACTGGGCACGTTCGAACGAACTCAAACTTAGAGTCCGTAAGCGGCCTGCAAAAAGAGTCTGCTCCTACAGTGAGAGCATCCGCCCTCGTTCTCTCTTCGGCTTGCCCGCACGCCTTCCTCTGACGACCGGAGTAGCATTGGCGAATCTTTCGGGTTCGGCTGCAAACGTCACGGTAACTCTGCGCGATGAAACGGGCGCTCCGCTGCCGGGACGGCCCCGGGAATCCCCGGTTTTCAAGCCGTCCTCCGGTGAATTTCAAGACGACCGCCGCAGCGTTGGCACCTGCTGGCAGCGGGTGTCCCGCTCACGGACGTGAGCAAGCGCCTCGGACACGTCACCCCGCATGTGACTGCGACGGTCTATGCGCATGCGATGCCGGGCCATGATGATCTTGCCGCGGCGGCCTGGGAGAAGTTTCAGAATGCTGGGCGGATGAAGGAGCCCAGCATCGGAAAGCCTGCGAAGCCGCAGCGCGTGCGCAAGTCAGCCTGAGAATCGCTCGAATATACGCTATTTTATTTCTACTTCTGGATAGTCTTCGATGTATTCTTCTCCGTTACAACCGGAGTACACGACGGTTCGCGCCGCAAAGTCGACGTCGTAGCGGACAACGCCCGCACGCCACGAAGCAGCGAGGAATTCCGGGAATGTGCTTTGCCCCGCCTGATCGGTTCGCAACGCTTGAATAAGCCCATCACGGTTGAAAACCGGAACGTCCGCGACGCCTGATATCAGTGGAGTACCTTGGTTGACGACAGGTCCATCATTCGTGAAATACAGACTCTGGCATGAAGGCAGAAACCAGACGTTTCTTGTCACGCCCGCCCGCCGCAGCGCCTCGGCCAGATACGGAAAGCCCCCGACCTTCGGCCGGATGGTCATTGCCAGCTTCTGGGCAGCCTGAAGGTTGTCAATTGCCTTGCTCAATGCATTCTCCTCTTCTGTAGTCGCGCCATTTGCCGACGGTTGGTTAGGTAAAACGTGAGTCTACAAAAACTTTGTTCTTTAAGCTTGTGGCGATGGGACAAGTGAATAGCTGGTGCTGCGTCCGCCTTTGGGGTTCTGGACGAGGACACGTCGATCGATGAGTTCGAGGATGTCCCGATGGGCGGTATCTTGTGAACACTTCGCGAGCGCGGCGTATTTCGAGGTCGTGAGCTTGCCGTCAAATCCGTCGAGCAGGCGGTTGATCACCAGCCGCTGACGGTCGTTGAGTTTCACATCCTTGATGCGGTCCCAGAACCGCGCCTTCTCAAGCACGGTGCTTAAGGTTTCCTGGGCTCCGTCGATGGCGCGTCCGAGACAGCCAAGGAACCATTCCATCCACGGCGTGATGTCCATGGTCCCTTTCTGCGTTTGTTCCAGGATGTCGTAATATGCGTTGCGCTCCAGCCGGATCTGCGCCGACATGCTGTAGAACCTTTGCGGGCTATGCTCTGAGCGCGCGAGAGCCATGTCGGCAATCGCGCGCGCAATGCGACCGTTGCCGTCGTCGAAAGGGTGAATTGTGACGAACCAAAGATGCGCGAGTCCGGCCGCGAGCACCTGATCGATTGGCTTGTCGCCTTCGAACCATTTCAGAAATGTTCCCATCTCGCGGTCAAGCCGCTCCGCCTTCGGTGCTTCGAAGTGAATGTGTTCTTTCCCGAGAGGACCGGACACGACCTGCATCGGTCCCGTTTTGTCATCGCGCCAGCCCCCAACCTTGATCGCGGACATGCCGCTCCGGCCCGTGGGAAACAGCGAGGCATGCCAGGCGAACGGCCTTTCGGCCGTGAGCGGCTGGTCATAGTGGCGCGTAGCATCCAGCATCATTTCGACGACGCCTTCGACGTTGCGGTCCGCGGGTTTCAGCGCCCCGATGTCCATGCCGAGGCGGCGGGCGATGGACGAGCGGACCTGTGCGGCGTCGAGTTTTTCGCCTTCGATTTCGCTGCTCTTGAGGACGTCGGCAGTGAGAGTTTGCAGCACGGCTTCCTGCTGAAGGCTGAAGCCGAGCCCTTCCATGCGCCCGATCAGGCGGCCCTGCCGGTGACGGGTGGAGACGAGGGGTGCGGCGACCCTTTTCGCGCTCCAATGGAACCGGGGCCAGTCTTTGAGTTCATGGATATACATTCTCCGCACTTCCTGCGGAGATTATAACCCGGAAGCGCCACATCTGGCAAGGCATTCTCCGCTTATCGTGCGGAGAATAGGTCGATTATTCTCCGCATCGGCCTGAGCAAGATACCGTCTGTACCTTTGCGGCCCATAGCAAACCCGGGATAAGGGGTCGTTCCTCCTGATTTCCGTTTCCGATTCGAGCGGGAAAGTATGATCTATTAAGTGTTTGAGGTCGTCGGGCCAAGCAGGGCTCTTTACCCAGGCGGGACCATCACCGACTGAGTCTTGTTTCAACATCCAACGAGGTTTCAGAAATGCCCGAGCTAGGAGATCCGCTATTTAAGCAATCGGCTAAGGCTGCACGCCGAGGTCTTGAGGGGAGTTGGTTTGCCTACGCTCAAGGCTATAAACTTGCCGGCGATGAGCTGGCCGCATTGCGGTCAGAATCCTCGTCAGAAGCTGACGCCTACCCGGTCGTATTCCTGTACCGGCACTTCATCGAGCTGGAACTCAAATCGATTTTCGCGCTGCTGTGCGTGTTGCGATCCGTGCAGGATGGGGAAACCAATTCCACAGAGCGGGTTAAGGCTGTGCTTCCCACCCACGATTTGATTAGGCTCTGTGAAAGATGTCGCGTGCTTGCCAACCATGTGAACCTACACTTTGTGGGCTTTCCTGAGCAGTTCAACGCCTTCGCCGCCTGTGTGAAAGAGCTTGCAGATCATGACCCAGGCTCGTTTTCATTCCGTTATCCGACCGATAAAGAATTGAACCCCACGTTGACCCGGCTAGCCGGAATAGACCTTAAGCACCTTAAAGCAATGGTCGACAAGATCGGTTCCTTCCTCGGCCACTTTCGTGCTGCTGCGCAGGCTGGGCTGGCATACATCGAAGTGGAATATGATTGGACCGAGGAAGAAGATCGCGTATATGCGAAGGACTTCACTGGACAAGATGAAGCCGAAGCGGAAGCGGAGAGTGAGGAAGAGTGAAATTACTGAAACAAAAGAGGGACGTTGGTAGCGCTAACGGGAATCGAACCCGTATTTAAGCCTTGAGAGGGCTCCGTCCTAACCGTTAGACGATAGCGCCATTCTTTTGATTATACGATGCCGCGAGGAAGCTAATACGTCTCCACCGCGGGGTTCTTCGGTTCCCGCGATCGCAGCCGCAGATGGTAGACCAGCGCTCCCGTGCCGAGCGTGACCCCGGTCGCCAGCGCGATGTAAGGCTTCAGCACGATCCCCTGGTACGTCATCCACGTGCCTACCAGAATGAATAGCACCGGGAACAGCGGATACGCGAAGCTCACCACCCGCAGCTTCTGCCACCCGGGGCGCTGCCTCCGGAACAGGAGCATGGCGATCACGCTCATCACGGTGAAGAAGTTCAGCGTGATGCCGATATAAACCACCAGTTGCGGAAATGGCGTCAGCGTCATCAGCATGGTGCAGATCGCCTGCGCCACAATCGCCGCCACCGGAGTATGGAAGCGCGGATCCACCTTGCCGGCGATGGCCGGAAATGCTCCGTTCCCCGCCATGGCGTAATAGACGCGCGGGCCGATGGTCACCATCGCGTTCACCGTCGACATCAGCGAGAGCGCCATCAGTCCGGCGAAGATTCCGGCGACCTCCGGTCCGAACAGGCGCGAGGCGGCGAACGCGCCCACCGCTTCTTTCCCCTTCATGTCTTCCAGCGGAGCCGCGTACAGAAACACGAGATTCAAGAGAAGATAGAGCACCGTGACCAGCGCCGTGCCGACCCCCAGGGCCCTGGGCAGCGTGCGTGCCGGCTGGCGCAACTCCTCGGCGACGTAGGTGGCCGCATTCCAGCCGCTGTAAGCGACGTACACCCACACCAGGCTGATGGCGAACTGCGCGATCAGCGGTGTCGACACGTCGCGTGTCGCGGTCATGGCGAAGTTCGCGGTGTGGCCATCACCGATCGTGAATCCGAGCACGATGAAAGCCAGCAGCACCAGGACCTTCGCGCCGGTCAACACGTTCTGCACGCGCGCCACGCGTTGCACGCCGAAGATGTTCAGCACCGTAAAGACCGCCACCAGTCCGCAGGCGACGGCTTGCGCGCCTCCGAATCGGATGGCCCACTCGCCCGATCCCAGGATCACCGGAGCGTTCTCCTGGCTCAGGGCAGGGAAGAAGTGCCCCAGGTATTCCGAAAAAGCGAGCGCCGCCGCGGCGATGGGCGCGGAGAATCCGGCGAAGAACGAGGCCCAGCCGGTCATGAACCCCCAGGTGGGACCGAAGGCGCGCGTCAGATATACGTATTCGCCGCCGGAGCTGGGGAAGTTGATGCCGAGCTCGGAATAGCAGATCGCGCCCAGGAACGCCACGATGCCACCCACGACCCAGATGCCGAGAACCAGGTTGGGTGAACCGAGCTGGCCCGCCAGGAAACCGGTTCCGGTGAAGATCACCGTGCCGATCATGTTGGAGACCACCAGCGCCGTGGCGCTGAACAAGCCCAACTGGCGCAGAAGTCCGGCTTTTCCGGCAGTCACTACTTCATTCTACGAGTTGAGTGCTGTTCCGGGTTACGCGCCGTGGCACTTTTTATACTTCTTACCGCTGCCGCAGGGACAGGGATCGTTGCGGCCGACTTTGCCAGATGGCGCTGGCGCCGCTGCTGTGGCGTGTTCCGCATCTTCGACCTCTTGCTCGGGGTCATCCGCCGCAAACACGGGATCGAGCCCGGCGAGCCTCAAGCGCTCGTCGAGCGCGAACATCACCAGCTCCGCCTCGCTGCTCGACAAATGGGCAATCGTGTCGATTTTGCGCAACATGCCGCGGATGCGGCCGCGCGTGGTCTCGCCTGGCATCGCCAGCGCGTAGGCGAACAGAGCATCCTCGCGGAGATCCTCCAGGTCGTCTTCACGCTCGAAATAGCTGGCGATTTTGTCGATGTAGCGTGTGAGCTGAAAATATCCCGCACCGCGAATGGCTTGCCGGAGGATTTCCTTGTGACTGTCATCCAGATGCGGCGGAAAAAAGCGGGCATAGGGCTTCCACAGCGAGCGCCACATGGATTCGAGCGCTTTGGCGCGCGCCACGACCTTTTTATCAGGGCCGTCCTCGTCATACAGAGCCTGGAGGGCGCTGCTTACATCGTCCCGGTCGGCGACCGCGTACAACCCGACGGCGGCGCCCCCGCGTTCGGCGATATCGCGCGAGGTGTCCGTCAGGACCGCGAGCATCGCATCGCGTATCCCCGCGTCTTCCGTAGCGTCGGCCAGCGATTCCCAGGCGCGCCCGCGAACCTTGGCGTCCGGATCGGACTGTGCCAATTGGACTAGAGCCGCGCGCGTCTTAGGATCGAGCTCCTGATTGAAGTAGCTATGTGCTGCGGCGGCGCGGGTCTCCGCATCCGGCGACGCGATCAATTGCATCCGTTCCGGCTCACTGAGAACTTCGAACGCCGGCAGTTCCCGTTTGGAGTACTCGGCCATGATGTCGAACGGTATCGGCTCGTAGGAAGGCGCGGGCTCGCCCAGCTCGTCCAGGGCGTGCTGGAGATCGCGGCGCAGCTCGATTTCCTCCGCGGGAATCTCGGCGAGCATCGCTTCGAGCGCGGGCCGCGCGGCAGGATCGTGATACAGCTCCAGACACAGCGCGCCATCGCCCGCGTCGAACTGCAAGCGATCGAGCAGCAGCGCCAGCACGCGCGGATCGCGCACGCCGAGCCCAGCCAGCAGGAATGCGATATCGGAGCCTTGCTCTTCGCCCAGCTCTTCGTAGAGTTTGAGGAGTGGCTCGACGGCGCGCTCGCCGAACGGAAGCAGCGTTTGGACCAGTTCGTCGTTCACGTCGTCGTGAGTGCGGCGTACCGCACCGATCAGAAAATCGAGCGCTTCCGGGGTGTTCCAGTGATGAAATAGATCGACGAGAAGCGGATCGAGATCGATGCGGTCCTGATCATGCGGACCGCGTGCGAACGCGAGCACTTCCTGGGCGGCTTCCGCGCCGCTGTCAAGAATGGCCTGAATCAGGCGCTGGTCGACGCCCAAATGGCCTTGCGCGGCCTCGCGCAACAACTCCCCAGCACTGGCCACTGGCCGCGGTTACTCTTCTTTCACCACGTGCACCGGGATGTCGATGGATACATCCTTGTGCAGGCGCACGCTCACCTGGAAATCGCCCAGCGTCTTGATGGGTTCTTCCAGATGGACCTTCTTGCGGTCGATGGTATAGCCCAGCTTCTCGAGCGCCACCGCCACGTCGTTGGAGGTGACCGAGCCGAACAGTTGATCGTTTTCGCCGGCCTTCTGGTGAATGGTGACCGATACGTCGGCCATGATCTTGCCCAGATCCTGCGCTTCCGTCACCAGCTTGGCATCGCGGCGGAGGTGCGCCTGGCGCTGCTGCTCCACGATCTTCTTGTTGGATTCGGTGGCTGCCACGGCCAGGTTCCGAGGCAGCAGAAAATTGCGCGCGTAGCCGGCGGCGACTTTCACCATGTCGCCGCGCTGGCCCAGTTTATCGATGTCTTCTCTCAGGATGATGTCCATGGGGTTACCTATATCCGCTAAATCGTCGTCGCGAACGGCACCAGCGCGATGTTGCGCGCCTGCTTGATGGCTTCCGCCAGCCGCCGCTGATGGGGGGCGCACACGCCCGAAATCCGCCGCGGCGTGATCTTGCCGCGCTCGCTGATGAAGGAGCCGATCAGCCGGACGTCCTTGTAGTTGATGTCGTCGATTTTATCCACGCAGAACCGGCATAGTTTCTTGCGCCGGAAATACTGCTTCTTTCCGCCCAGGGCCTTGTCGCCGCCGGTGGGTCTCGATGAACCGCTAATGGGTCTTCCGCCTCGTTGTTCCGCCATAGTGTCCTCTTACGATTCCTTGGTCTCCGCGGCGGCCGCGACCGCGTCGGGCACGCCGGGTGCTTCGGCAGCCGGTGCCGCGGGTACGGGTAGCGCCGGCGCAGCAGGCATCGCTGGCGCGGCTGGTTGCATCGGTGCCGCCATCGGTGGTGGCGCAGGTCTGCGGGCGGCGCGTTTGTCGCGCTGCTTCTTCCGCTTCTCGATCTTCTTGGCTTTTTCGTCGATGCGGACCGTGATGAACTTGATCACCATGTCCGTCACGCGCATTCGCCGTTCGATTTCCTTCACCAACTCGGGCGAGGAGCTGAATTGGAACAGCACGTACACGCCCTCATTGTATTTCTGCACGCGATACGCCAGCTTGCGGGTGCCCCACTTGTCGGCTTTCTCGACGGTGCCTTTTCCGTTGGTGATCAGCTCCTTGAGCTGGCCGATATACGCGTCCACTTCTTCTTCCGGCGCGTCCGGCTTAACGATGAACAACTCCTCGTAGACTCTCATTCTTCCTCTGTATTTAAGCCTTGAGCGCGACGATTATATTTCGTCATGGCCTGTGCGGCGCCCTCGGCGATTATGAACTCAACGGCGTCCGCTGCGCGGCCCACCGTCTCCTCCACGTCTTGTTTTTGTGCCCGCTTAAACGGCGCGAGCACGTACTGCGCTCCCTTAACCGGATTTCCCGGGACATCTTCAATGCGGTCGATCCCCAGGCGAACCCGCGTAAACTCGTTGGTTCCCAAACTGCCGATCAAACTCTTCACTCCCTTGTGTCCGGCGGCCGATCCGTTCAGCCGGATCCGCAACGATCCCCAGGGAAGATCGAGCTCGTCATACACCACGATCAAGCGGTCGGGTTTCAATTCGTACCGCTCGAGCAGCCCTCGTACCGCCGGACCGCTCAAATTCATATACGTCTGGGGCTTGGCCAGGGCGACGTGCTTACCCCCGGTTTCCCCTAACCCCACGAACGAGGTATTTTCTTTCCGGCTGACTCGAATCGCGTGCGATTCGGCGAGCCGGTCGATCACCATGAAGCCCAGGTTATGCGGCGTGTTCTCGTATTCCTCGCCCGGATTGCCAAGGCCAACAACGAGAAACTCGATGGAGTCCGCCATACTGGCCCCTGGCGTCCGGCCGCTGGCCCCTGCCTATTTCTTCTTCTTCTTGTCGTCGGCCGCTTCTTCTTCCTCTTCCTTCTTGCCCTTCTTGATGACTTCCGGTTCGGCCACAGCCGCCGGCGCCACCTCGGCTCCCGCAACCGGTGCCGCCACTTCTTCCGCCTTCATCGTGACGATGTGCGAGATCACCGCTTCGGGCGGGCTCAACAGCCGCACCGACCCGGGCAGGGGAACGTCGCTCGCGCGCACGGCCTGGCCGATGACCAGCTTAGATACGTCAATGCTCAGGAACTCGGGGATCTCGTCAGGCAAGCACTCGACTTCGATTTCGCGCGTGATCACTTCGTGCAATCCGCCCTGGAGCTTAACGCCTTCCGGTTCGCCCACGGTATGAACGGGAACCTTCACCACCAGCCGCAGGGTCAGATCGATGCGCTTCATGTCGACGTGCAGGATCGTGTCCTTGACCGGGTCTCGCTGCCAATCCACGATCATGACGGGTGTATTTTCGCCGTCCTTGATCGCCAGGTGAAAAATGGTGTTGTGACCCGTCTTGCTGCGCAGGATCCGGACCATTTCCTTGGGATTGACGGCAACCGCGACAGCGTCCTTGCCGATTCCATAGACCACTGCAGGCGCCGAGCCAGACGCGCGCAGCCGGCGAGCCTCGTTTTTCCCGCGTAAACTCCGCGGCTCGGCCGCGATCGTGATATTGATTGCCATGTTCTTAATCTCTTTCTAGACGAATAACGTGCTGACCGAGCCATCCTCGTGGATCGACTGGATCGCTTTGGCGAGCAGCGGCGCGACCGAAAGCTGCTTGATGCGGTCGCAATTGTCCGCCTGCCCGCACAACGGGATGGAATTGGTCACCACTACTTCCGTAATCTCCGAACTCTCAATTCTCTCTACCGCCGGTCCTGAAAGCACCGCATGCGTCGCACAGGCCCGGACGCTTCTGGCGCCCTGCTCGAGCAACGCTTCCGTCGCTTTCACCAGCGTCCCGGCCGTGTCGATCAGATCGTCCACGATCAGACAGTGCTGCCCGGACACATCTCCAATAATGTGCATTACTTCGGCCACATTCACATCCGTCCGCCGCTTATCGATAATCGCCAGCGGCGAACCCATGCGCTTGGCGAACGCCCGGGCGCGCTCCACGCCGCCGGCGTCCGGCGAAACCACCGTCAATCCCTCGCCGCCCAGTTCACTAAAATAATCCACCATCACCGGAGCCGCGAACAGGTGATCCACCGGGACGTCGAAGAATCCTTGAATCTGAGCTGCGTGCAGGTCCAGCGCGAGAACACGGTCGGCACCCGCCCGCTCAATCAGGCTCGCCACCAGGCGGGCCGAAATCGGCATGCGCGGCCGGTCCTTGCGGTCCTGCCGGGCATACCCATAGTAGGGTAACACTGCGGTGATGCGTTCCGCCGAAGCGCGTTTCAACGCGTCCGTCATCAGCAGCAGTTCCATCAGGTTCGTGTCCACCGGCCGGCATGTGGGCTGGACCACGAAAACGTCCGCTCCCCGCACGTTTTCCTGGATTTGAAGGTGCACTTCCCCGTCGGAAAACTGCTTCACGTTAGCCACGGCCAATTGGCATCCGAGTTCATAGCAGATCTCTTTTGCCAGGACGGGATTGGCGTTGCCCGTGAAGACCTTGAAGTGATTGAACCTCATTTTGCGTACCGGCTTTGCAGCGGCCATAAACTTTGGTCAGTCCGAATGTGCTGGCGCAATTGCCGCTGCCAGAGCCGTTGAAAGCTCCTGCGGTTGACCAACGCCGCCGGCATGACCAGGTACCTCCCGAACACCCGATTCCCCTTCAACACTGCCTCTGCGCGATCCCGTTCCGCGCGGGAATGAAAGACCGCGAAAATCGCCGAACCGCTCCCTGTCATCCTCACGCCAGCCGCGCCCAAGTTCGACAGCTTTCGCTCAATAGTCTGGAGCTGGGGAAACTGGCGAAAGACGACTACCTCGAAATCGTTCGCGCTGAACGGACTCGCCGCCCCTGCCGAGTGCCCACTCGCCAACACTCGAACAAAGGCTTGGAACTCATTAATTCTACTAGACGAGTCGCTGGCAGTCAAACCGCGCCCCATATGGGAATCGAGCGCCTGGTAAGCCGGCCCGGTGGCCACGTGCAGACCGGGAGAAATGACCAGGATCGGCTCGGGCTTTAGGTCTGGTATTTCATAGACTTCGGTGCCCCGGCCGATGCCTACCGCCGTGCCGCCGGTCAGGAAGAAGGGCACATCGCTGCCCAAATCCGCGGCGAGCTCCGGTTTCACTCGGCCCCCAGCCAGAACCGGCAGCGCCATGAGAACTGCGGCCGCATTCGAGGATCCCCCTCCTAATCCGCCCCCCATCGGGATCTGCTTCCGCAGGCGGAAGTGCACCCGCGCGTGGATCTTGAGGGCATCCAGCACGGCTTGCGCAGCCTTGACGACTAAATTGCCGGGGATGGCCAGCGGGTCGTCGATTGAAATGTTCGTTCGCCGGGCCGGTTCGTATTCGATGTCGATGGTGTCGGCCAGCGAAATGGTCTGGAAGACGGTCCGCAATTCGTGGAAACCGTCGGGGCGCTGGTGGAGCACGCGCAGATCGAGGTTGATCTTCGCCAGGGATTGGATGGTCGCCCGCCGGCTCGGCATTTAATTTGAGCTTAGTAGTGGAGGAGCGTCTGCACGTCGTAGCCGGGGAGCTTGTCGCGGCCCTTCAGCCCATCCAGCTCAATGACGAAACTCAATCCGGCTACTTTGCCGCCGAGTTTTTCCACCAGCTTGGCGGCGGCCGCGGCCGTTCCGCCGGTAGCCAGCACGTCGTCCACGATCAGAACATTGTGACCCGGCTCGATGCCATCCTTATGAACTTCGACGGAGTCGGTGCCGTATTCGAGCGCATACTCGACGCGCTCGACGGGCGCGGGCAGCTTCTTGGGCTTGCGCATTGGCACGAAACCGGCGCTCAGGGCGTAGGCCACGGCAGGTGCGAAGATGAATCCGCGTGCTTCGATCCCGACTACGCGATCGATCCCATGGCCGGCATAATGGGCGCGCAGTGCGTCGATCACCGCGCGCAGACCGCTGGGGTGCTTGAGCAGCGTGGTGATGTCGTAGAACAGGATGCCCGGCTTGGGATAATCGGGAATCTCGCGGATCAGACTCTTCAGTTGATTCATTCCGGGGGCTGGTTTGGCGGATGTGTTAGCGGATATCAAACCCTTCAATTCTAGCATCGACGTTCTTATCCAACGGGACCTCTTCCACCTCGACGCCGCGCACTTCCCCGGACATCGGGCCCTTCCGGAGCCGTGCTTCGAAATCTTCCAATAGGCGCGCCGGGCCCGCGGCGTAGGCTTCCACGCGGCCGTCCGATAAATTCCGGACCCAGCCCTTCAGTCCTAGCTCCCGCGCGACGCGCACCGCGAAATAGCGGTAGCCCACGCCTTGCACCTGTCCCGATATCCAGAATTTACGCGCTCGCATATCGGTCCGGCCCGCGATTTTACTCGAATTCCTCATATCCAGAATGCGCCGCCCACGTTCTAATTCTGAATCAGGACACACAGGCTCGCCGGGGTGGTCATGGCCTTGTCCGCGAGCATTTTGATCACTTGTCCGGGATAAGTGGCGCTGTGCTCAAACGTCTTGGTACACGACTGGATCAGCTTGATCACATGGTCCACGCCAAAGGCCGACTGGTGGAAGCCCGCCATGCCGATCAACAACGTTTTCGTGATGGCATAGTAGGCGGCCAGCAACATATATTGCGCGGCGAAAGGCGATGGAACCCGAGGATCGCGAAGTCTCTCGTTACTTTCCGGAAGCCCGTACGGGAAGAGAGTCCGATGGGCGTAGTTAACCAGGTAATGCTCGAGTATGTGCTCGTGCCGGCTCATGAGCGGAACATAGTACTGCGAGTGCGCTTGGGCGTAGCGGCTCCCGATCTCCTCCATCGTCGATTTCGACGTCCATTGGATGCCGCTCATGAACTCCCGATAACATTCGAGGAAACGCTGGGGGTTGGAGTCCGAGCTGATGCGGGCGACAATCAGGTCCAGCACGAGTTCAAGCTGAACCGCCGGCGAAGGCTCAGGACAGTCCGTCAATAGCCCGTCCATGTCGATAGCGTCCGGCGCGTCGCCCCTTTCCAGCGTCTCGATGAAGTATCCGAGCATCAACAGCCGCTTCCAAACAGGATCGGAGCGGTTTTGCAGGACTGAAATGGCTCGGCGCCGGACGTCCCGGAAAGCGCGAAATGGTTCAGAAGAATCCTTCAGGAAGGATGTATCCAGCGAAGGAATGCCTCCCAGGCGGATGGAGGCATCGTCCTTGTACTCCGGTTCCTCAAACTCCATCGGCTGAGGGTCCAGAAGAGTGACCCTGGCTGCTTCGGGGCAAGACAGGTCCAAGGATCGCTGCAATACGTCATCGACCCTGTTCATGACGCGGGGATAGGTGGCGCACATGTTCGACAAGTAGGCCTCGCCCAGCCGCTGCTGGATCGAGCAGAGGCCCTCGGACAAGAACCCGCATTCCGCCCCGTTGAAGACGATCCTGGCATAGTCCTCGTCGTTGGAATGTATCTCATTGATGGCAATGAGAGTATGCATTGCGGTTCCCAGCACCGGGTCGGAACAGCTTTGGTATTTGTCGTAGGTGGGCTTGTCGACGTGCACGATCCAGCCGACGCAGCAGGTGTCTTCGCAGGCAGAACCGATGCAGTGAAACGCGTCGAAGCAGCCTGGCTGGAGCAGTTTCGCCGGCTTCATCGATTGAGCATAGCACCTGCCCAGCGTCTTACAGCCGGAACTGGCGTCCGCGAGGCGAGAGGCATTTTTGCGGGAAAGACGTTCATAAAGGATGTATTACATTTTTTGGAAACTTCTGACGATAACGCAACTGTGGATGTGTTTGTCGCCCGCCAAGCGATCTTCGACCGCAACCGCAAGGTCTGGGGTTACGAACTCCTGTTTCGGTCTGGCTCCGGCCAGGCGCACTTCGACGGTACCGACGAAAGCCTCGCGACCAGGCAGGTGATCTCCAGCAGCTTGCTGGCCATCGGCTTGGATAATCTTCTCGGTGGTAAGAAGGCGTTCATTAACTTTGGCCGGGAAATGCTCTTGCAGGAGTCGGCTGCCTTCTTGCCCAAGGAGAAGACGGTCATTGAGATCCTGGAGAATGTTCAGGCGGATTCCGAAGTGATGGAGGCGATCCGAGGGCTGCGGGCACTGGGCTATCGGATCGCGCTGGATGATTTTGTCTACGGCTCGCACATGGAACCACTGCTCGATGCTGCAAACCTGGTCAAGGTAGAGATGGCCACACCCAGAGCGCAGCAGGAAGCCATGGTCCGTGACTACCATGCGCGAGGCCTGCAGATGCTGGCCGAGAAAGTGGAAACCCCGGAAGAATTCCGTTGGGCGCATCAAGTGGGATATGACTACTTTCAGGGATATTTTTTTGCACGCCCGACGGTCATACAAGGAAAACAGATACCGGCGGTGAAGCTCAACTGCCTGCGCCTGCTGCGGGAAGCGCATCAGACAGACATCGATTTCGACCGTCTGGCAAAACTGATCAGTCAGGATGTAGCGTTCTCGTACAAACTACTTCGTTACGCGAACTCTGCCCGCTTTGGGCGTTCCAGCAAAATCCAGTCGGTTCGCCGCGCGCTGGTCGTACTGGGAGAGGATGGAATCCGTAAGTGGGCGTCGATCGCCGCAATGCCGATCGTGGCCCAGGATAAGCCGAGCGAGCTGATTACGCACTCCCTGGTGCGAGCCCGGTTCATGGAACTGCTGGGCCAATTCATCGGCGCTGGCGTCACGGAAGGGGCTTTCCTCATCGGGCTATTCTCGCTGCTGGATGCGCTGCTGGATCTGCCGCTCAAAGAAGTCTTGGCCGAGCTGAGTCTGGAGCCCGCCGTGGCTGCCGTGTTACTCGACGAGGCAGGACCCGACAAGAACCCGCTGGACACGCTTTATAAGTTGGTGGGCCGGTATGAGGCTGGCGATTGGGACGGCGTGAACCACCTCGCAAATCATGTCGGGATTTGCGAAGCGCAAATCAGCAAGGCATACTGCGAAGCGCTTCCCTGGGTGGATGACGTGCTGCGCAGCGAATAGCGCCGCGGCCTTTCCTGGTCGATTGAGTCCAAAGTTCCGAACAAACTCCGCTTCTAATTCTTTCCGGTACAGCCAACGCAGCCGGGCATCGCCTCGGGCGGAACCTGCCAGTGACTCTGTAGGTTTATGATAGGTGAAGATATTGGAACCCTGGCAGCAACCTGCCACGTCCAAAAGATGGAGGCGCAAAATGATAAACCGCGCCGGATCGCCGATTCGAAGGGCCGGAGCGCTGTTCTGTGCCCTGCTTCTTCCCCTATCTATAGGGTTTGCCCAGGCACCGGCGGCGCCTCCGCCACTATCGACTGCCCCACAACAGGCTGCTCCGTTACTATCGCCGGATCAGTTGGATAACCTGATTGCGCCGGTCGCACTCTACCCCGACCCACTCCTCAGCCAGGTGCTGGCCGCAAGCACCTATCCGCTGGAGGTCGTCGAGGCGGAGCAATGGCTTCAGCAGAACAGCAATCTTCAAAGCGGGCAACGGATGGACGCCGCCAAGCAGCAGAACTGGGATCCCAGTGTCCAGGCGTTGGTCGCGTTTCCGGATGCGCTGAAGGTGTTGAGCAACGATATCCGCTGGACCACGGACTTGGGGGATGCCTTCCTGGCCCAGCAATCCGACGTGATGGGCGCGGTCCAGGCGATGAGAGCCCGGGCCGAGGCGAACGGCAGGCTGGCGACCAC
>Ga0075522_10000242_pt1 | contig 37486 bp, 36 predicted proteins | sample NGEPerA_FD_74796 | JGI IMG/M metagenome (GOLD analysis project Ga0075522, IMG submission 74796) | Arctic peat soil microbial communities from the Barrow Environmental Observatory site, Barrow, Alaska, USA - NGEE PermafrostL2-A | ecosystem: Environmental > Terrestrial > Soil > Wetlands > Peat ... | reverse complement strand
TCGATGCGGCATTCGCGGCGGTAGTAGCTGTTGCGATAACCGTTGTCGCGCCCGGCCTGCGAACCGATGATGGCGCCGACGGCGAGGCCGCCGACAACACCGGCGGCTATCGCGCCGTCGCGCGCCTGCGCCGGCGTCGAAACCGCGCCAACTGCGATCAGCAATGCCGCGACCGCAATGGGAATGATTTTGTTCATGGGTGTAAGTCCTCTCTGGAAGGGGTTCCTTGGCGCATGACAAGCCGCGGCACGGCAAATTGTTCCGGCCCCGGGCTCCGCCGGGCGTTCAACTTTGTTTGCGGAACGAAGCGCGCGCGCGCCGGGTTGATCCGACGAACATCGCGCGGCGTCACGCCGGCGCTCAGGCAAAACGATAAAAAACGATAAAGGAATGCGGATATGTTAGCGGCTGAGATGATTGGCGGTGCATTACTGTTTCTTTTCTTCGCGGCGGCCGCGACAGGGTCGGAAGCCGGCCGTTAAGCCGGCAATGGCTATCGCGGAACGAAGATTGCAGCATCTGTCACGATGATCGTGGGCTGAATCGGAACGAACGATGCTGGACAAAAAACGCCGATCGGCGAGGACCGGACCGGAATTTTTGAAGGTGGATTTACGCAAAAGGCGACTATTGTCTTAAAAGCCGGCAATGGATTTCATTTCGCCTTAACCAGAAACCCAAGGTTTTACCGCCGTTAATATACAAACGATAACTGAGCTTTAGGACGGACGGCTGGTAACAGAGCCATCCCGAATGTACCAGTTTTACACCTGCCTGACCCACGATCACGACTGGCGCCTCGTTATCCTGGCGGCACTGGTTTGTCTTTTGTCGAGCGCCGCGGCGATCGGCCTTTTCCATCGCGCGCAAGCGGCAACCGGCCGCCCGCGCATGGTCTGGCTGACGGTCGGGGCCGTGGCGGGCAGCTGCGGCATCTGGGCGACGCATTTTATTGCGATGCTCGCTTATTCACCCGCGCTTGGCGGGCGATACGAGATCGCGTTGACCGTCCTCTCGTTGCTGATCGCGGCGTTGTTCTCGATCGCGGGCTTCGGCGTTGCTCTGCTCCGCAACACGCAGGCTCAGGCCGCTATCGGCGGCGCCGTCGTCGGCCTCGGAATTGCCGCGATGCATTACACCGGTATGCATGCGCTCGAATATTCGCAATTCATCGTCTGGAATCCCACGTTCATTGCCGCATCGATTTTGTTTGGCGTCATTTTCGGAAGCGCGGCCGTTTCGTTCGCGGTCCGGACGGACACATGGCTCAATTCGGGCATTGCCGTCGGTCTGCTCACGGTCGCCATTGTCGCGATGCACTTCACCGGCATGGCCGCTATCGAAACCATTCCGGATTTCGCCAGCCTGCACGGCACGGCGTATCTGTCGCCGACGCTGTTTTCGCTGTTTGTCGCCTGCATTACGACACTCCTTCTCGGCATGTGTCTGGTCGCATCACTGAGCGACCGGCGCTGGAAGGGAACTTTGCAGCAGCAGAAAATGCTGCTCGACACCGCGCTTGAAAATATGTCGCAAGGGCTTGCGATGTTCGATATGTCAGGCCGCGTAACTCTGCATAATTCGCGTTATGCTTCCATGACCGGTTTGCCGGACAAATCTTACTTTGGGCGCATGCTGCTTGACCTGCTGCGTCAACGCAAGATCACCGGCCATTTCTCCGGCGATCCCGACAAGCATTTCGAACATGTGACCTCCACCATGCGCGAGGGGAAATCCAATATTCGCCATGTCAGGGTGGCCGATCGCACACTGCGGATCGTCGAAGTGCCGATGAAAGACGGGGGCTGGACCGCTACGTTCGAGGACGTCACCGAATGGCTGGTGTCGCAGGCGCGGATATCGCACATGGCGCACCACGACGCGCTGACGGATCTCGTCAATCGTACGCAACTGATCGAAGATCTTCAGCATGCGCTTTCGGCGAACCGGCTCGCCGGCACCAATTTGGCGCTGTACTTTATCGATATCGATCGCTTCAAGAACGTCAACGACTCGATGGGGCACGACGCCGGCGACATCGTGCTGAAGACGCTGGCGGACCGGCTGCGTGCGCTGACAGCCCCTGCCGATATTGTCGCGCGTCTTGGCGGCGATGAGTTCGTCGTGGTTCAAACGCAAACGCAAGGCAGCGACGAAGCGAAATCCTTCGCGGCACGGATTGGCGCCGCGATCATGATGCCAATCGATATTGGAGGCCAGTCACTCGTCGCATCGATCAGCGTCGGCATCGCGATGGCGCCGCATGACGCAACGACGCCGGAACGCCTGCTCAAATGCGCCGATCTGGCGATGTACAAATCGAAAACCGATGGCCGCAACTGCGTACGTTTTTTCACGCCGGATCTTGACGCGGAATTAAACGCACGCACCGCGCTCGAGCGTTCTATCCGCCGCGCGATCGAAAACGATGGTTTCGAACTACACTATCAGCCATTGATCGCAATGGATGACCGGAGGATTACCGGCTTTGAGGCGCTCGTGCGCATGGTTGGAGAAGACGGCACGCTTATCCCGCCGATGGAATTCATCCCAATGGCCGAAGAGTTGCGTTTGATTGACCGGATCGGCGTCTGGGTCTTGAACGAGGCCTGTCGCGCCGCCGTGACCTGGCCTCATTCGATGACGATCGCGGTCAATCTATCTCCGCTCCAGTTTATGAATGGGGACATCGGTTCGGTCGTAGCAAGTGCGTTGCAGTCGACCGGGCTTGCACCACACCGGCTGGAATTGGAAATCACCGAAAGCCTGCTGCTCGGAGACACCAGTGCGATTCTTGAACAGCTCCGCAAGCTGAAAGGCATGGGCGTTTCAATTGTCATGGATGATTTCGGCACCGGCTATTCGAGCCTGAGCTATTTATGGAAATTTCCGTTCGACAAGATCAAGCTCGACCGCAGCTTCTTGAAGGGCTCCGGCAATGCCGGCCGCGACGCCGCCACCGTGGTCAAGACCATCGTCGCACTTGGCCGCGAACTCAATATGCGCGTAACGGTCGAAGGTGTCGAAACCGAAAGTCAGGCCGCCTTTATCGAGGACGTCGAAGGCGATCAGGGACAGGGCTATTATTTCGGCAGGCCGATGCCGGCATCGGACATTCCGGCGCTGATCCTGGCGGAATTCCGCGCCAGTATCGCGACGAAGTCAAAGGCGGTCGCTTAGCCCAAACGAACTCGCCAGAATTTCCGCCCACGCCACAGGTTCGTGGCTTCCAGTAATAAAACGCCGATCGCCCGGCGCACTTTTTTTCAGGCTCTAACACACCGCATTGAACCGCGCCGGAATGTGTGCCTTCATCCGCGCCCCGAACCTATACCAAAGGTCTCTGACGCGATGGCCCTTACGCAAATCGCCATTCTTGACGACGATCATGTAATCCGCATGGCGCGCTTTGCGCTGAGCGGACCTGGCGAGGTCACCGAGCAATATGTGCGCGATTTTTTTCTGCCCGAGGACATGGACCTTGCGCGGGTGCTGAATGCAGGGCGCGGCCTGCATGAAGCCGACGGCGTTTCGCTGATCCCGATGGCGGCCAAGCACGACATCCGCTGGGGTAGCGACGCGGCCATCGTGATTTTCCGGCGTGGCATTGTTGATGCCGCGCTGATTGCCGTAAATCCGAAGCTGAAACTCATCCAGCGCATCGGCGCGCGAGCCGACAGCATCGATCTTGCCGCCGCTAAGGCGCGCGGCGTTGCCGTGTCATGCCTGCCACGTCCGACGCTGCAATACACTGCCGAGCATGCGATCCTGCTGATGCTGGCCTTGTCGAAGCGCCTGCTGGAGGCCGATCAACAGGTGCGCGCCGGCCGCTGGGACCGCGAACGCGTTCATCCCGAACACGGTGTTGCCTATAACTGGATTGGGCTCGCGCCGATCGGCGGCCTGTTTCAAAAAACCGTCGGCATTATCGGGCTGGGCGAAGTCGGCGCACTCGCCGCCGGCATGGCACGTGGCTTTGGCGCCCGTGTTGTCTATTGTAACCGTAGCCGCCTTTCTACCGATCAGGAGCAACGGCTCGGCGTCGAGTTTCTTCCGCTTGAGCGGCTGCTGGCGGAATCGGATTTCGTCTCGATGCACGCCAACAACCTGCCGGAAAACAAAGGTCTGATCGGCGCCGCGACTTTCGCGCAAATGAAGAAGACGGCGTTTTTCATCAACACCAGCCGCGGCCGCATGGTGGACGAGGACGCGCTTTATGCGGCGTTGAGCGAAGGCGTCATCGCCGGCGCCGGTCTCGACGTGCATTTCGAAGAGCCGCGCCCGACGCCGACCCGTTTTGCCGACATGCGTAACGTCATCATGACGCCGCATCTGGCCGGCGGCTCGCGCACGGGCATCGTCAACGAAATCGAGGCCATTCTGGACAATTGCCGCGCGGTGCTGGCCGGCAAGCCGATCAAATATCAGATGAGCTGAGGGGACGCGCTGGGCAGCTTAATTGCTGGGCGCGTCGGCGATGCGTTCCCAATGCAATTCGCGATGCTGCATGACGCCTTGCCAGAGCCGCGGCTTCTGCGTCAGCACCAAATGGTCGCCCTCAAAGCGAACGAAGCGGGTCTGGTCGCCGCCGACGCGTTTGGGGTCGGCGGAAGCATCGACATGCGTCACCAGCGTCTTGCCGTCGAATTCGTAATTGCCGCAGTAAGAATTATATTCGCGTACCGTCTCGCCTTCCGGCAGTTCGCGGCGCGCATCGCATAACACCGACATCATCCGCTTGTCGGCGTAGAACACAAGCAAGCCGCGCGGCTTTTCGCCGTAGGGCGGGTGCATCGGGCGCCCCTCATCGTCGTGCGCCAATGTCTTACAGATCCGCCAGGTGCCGACGATATCTCTCATGTCTTATGCCTCTGAAAAACGCGGTGGCCGCCCCGGCGATAGCCGGGACGGCCTTGAAAGGAGAAATGGCGTTATTCGACCTTAAGGCCGAGCTTCTTGATCAACACCGCCCATTTGCTTTCTTCGCGCTTGATGTTGTCGGCATATTCCTGCGGCGTGCTGGCCACCGGCGCGCCGCCAGCGGCGACGATGCGCTTGTTGAAATCCTCCGACGTTACGATCTTGCGCAGTTCCTTGTTGAGCCGATCCACTATCGGCTGCGGCGTGTGTGCCGGCGCGACCAGCCCGTAATATTGGACGATGTCGAGCGCCGGAAATCCGGCTTCCGCCGTCGTCGGCACGTCCGGGATCGCCGATAGCCGCTCGGGCGAGGCGACCGCGATGGCGTGCAGCTTGCCGGCTTTGATGTTGCCGATCGCCGGCGGCAGCGTGTTGAACGCCAGATTGACGTGGCCGCCGAGCAGGTCGTTGGTGAGCGGGCCGGTGCCTTTGTAGGTGACCACGGTAACATCGGTCGCGGTCGCCGACTTGAATTGCTCGGCGCCGAAATAATTGAGCGTCGGAGAGGGCGGCGTGCCGATGGTCACCGTGCCGGGCTTGCTCTTGGCGAGCGCGACGACGTCCTTGAGCGTCTTCACCGGGACCGCCGGATTGGACATGATGACGATCGGGATCGAGGCGATCAGCCCGATCGGGGCAAAATCCTTAGCCAGATCATAGCCGGTGTTGCGAGGAAGGCTGGCGCCGGTGACCAGCATCAGCAGCGTATAGCCGTCCGGCGCGGCCTTCGCGCCATCGCGCACGCCGATCACCGAGCCGGCCCCCGGCCGATTGATGACCAGAACCTGCCCGCCGAGCGCCTCGGTCAGTTTCTGTGCGAGTACGCGGCCGACCGTATCGACGCCGCCGCCCGCCGGGTAGGGGACGATGAGCGAAACGGTTCGGGCCGGGTAGTCTTCGGCCGCTGCCGGCGTGAGCAGCCCGCCACCGAGCAGAACTCCCATCGCCAGCGCCGATGTGAGACGCAGGACTCGGGATTTGATAAATGACATACGCGATCCTCCATTGCTCCGGCTGCTCGGCACATCGACTCACATTCCGAAGCCGGAATGGCCGATGGATTCGGACATAGGTCCGGCTGGCGCCGTTAGGGCAAGATGCTGCCTGTTTGTCCGCCGGGCGGCAACCGGGGGGGCTCTTGCCGTAAGCGCGGCTGGCACCGTGGCGGGCCGCAATAGAAAAAGGCGCCGATCGCTCGGCGCCTTTTTTATTTCTAAGGAGGTTTGCGGATGGGCTCTTACGCCGGGATCCGCTCTTCGACCTCATGCGGCTCGCGCAGCACGTAGCCGCGGCCCCAGACGGTCTCGATGTAGTTCTTGCCCGAGGAGGCATTCGCCAGCTTCTTGCGCAGCTTGCAGATGAACACGTCGATGATCTTGAGCTCCGGCTCGTCCATGCCGCCATAGAGATGGTTGAGGAACATCTCCTTGGTGAGCGTGGTGCCCTTGCGCAGCGAGAGCAGCTCGAGCATCTGGTATTCTTTGCCCGTGAGATGCACGCGCTGGCCGGTGACTTCGACGGTCTTGGTGTCGAGGTTGACCACCAGGTCGCCGGTGTTGATGACCGACTGGGCGTGGCCCTTGGACCGACGCACGATGGCGTGGATGCGGGCGATCAACTCGTCCTTATGGAACGGCTTGGTCATGTAGTCGTCGGCGCCGAAGCCTAAACCTTTGACCTTGTCCTCGATGCCGGCAAGGCCGGAGAGGATCAGAATGGGCGTCTTGACCTTGGATACCCGCAAGGAGCGGAGAACCTCGAAACCCGACATGTCGGGCAGGTTCAGGTCGAGAAGGATGATGTCGTAGTCGTAGAGCTTGCCAAGATCGACGCCTTCTTCCCCCAAATCGGTGGTGTAGACGTTGAAACTTTCCGATTTCAGCATCAGCTCGATTGATTGAGCGGTCGCGCTGTCGTCTTCGATCAATAAAACGCGCATGCCAGTCCCCTATCTCGCCGCAACCGGGCCTAAGGTCAGCGCCGCAAAGGCGGCGAGTGTGAAAAAACGCGGTGGGACAAACCGATTCGACACTATGCGGACATGGTTAACAAAACCTGATTCTTGAGTGCAAGCATTCGCTGGCGAATGCAAGGCGAATCGCCCTAAGATGTTGCTCAAGAGTGGTTTTTTAGCCACGTGACGCTTCGTGCTCCAGTTTCGGAACCGGGTCTGACCGGCCCCTTCGAGTGCTGCCCCCTGGCGGTAACCGGCAGGGCGAATCGTTCCGTCCAAGTCCCAATTTCGAATCCATTGGACGATGACCCAATGATTAACGACCCGGGTAAACACGGAGTTAATAGCGGGCGTTTGCCGGTAATCCTAAGGGCGGGTTTACGGCATTTTGTGAGCATGCTGGCGATGCGGGAACCGGACTCGAACCGCGAAGCGGTTCGGGTGAGGGGTTACGGGCGACAGAGAGTGTTAGACCCCGTCACCCCAACCCTCTCGCCAAAAGGGGAGAGGCAGTCGTCAGAGTTGGGCGCGTGTTCCGAGATTCATAGCGGCAGCAGATCGTCACGATGAAAGCCCTCGCCGAACAAATCGCTGAAATTGACGGGGTCGAGATCTACGGCCGCGTCGTGGGCGTGCGCGGGCTGATGGTCGAGATCGCGGGCCCGATCTACGCCATGTCGGTCGGTTCGCGGCTGACGCTGGAAAGCGGCAACGAAGGCGGCGTGCCCTGCGAGGTGGTCGGCTTTTCCGGCAAGTTCGCGCTCGCCATGCCCTATGGCGATCTTGAAGGCGTGCGGCGCGGCTGCCGCGCCATCGTCAATTCGTCGGCCGGCAGCGTGCGGCCCTCCGACCTATGGCTCGGCCGCGTGCTCAACGCCATGGGCGAGCCGATCGACGGGCTTGGGCCATTGCCGCCGGGGCCGGCGCCTTACTCCTTCCGCAACGCACCACCGGCGGCGCATCAGCGCATGCGCGTCGGCAATCCGCTCGATCTCGGCGTGCGCGCGCTCAATACGTTTCTGACAGTGTGCCGCGGCCAGCGCATGGGCATCTTCTCCGGCTCCGGCGTCGGCAAGTCGGTGCTGCTATCGATGCTGGCGAGGAACGTGTCGGCCGACGTGTCGGTCATTGGGCTAGTGGGCGAACGCGGCCGCGAGGTGCAGGAGTTCATCCAGGACGATCTCGGTCCGGCGGGCCTTGCCCGTTCGGTGGTGGTGGTGTCGACGTCGGACGAGCCGGCGCTGATGCGGCGGCAGGCGGCCTACCTCACCATGGCGATCGCCGAACATTTCCGCGACGAGGCCAAGGACGTTCTGGTGCTGATGGACTCGGTCACGCGCTTCGCCATGGCGCAGCGCGAGATCGGCCTGTCGGCCGGTGAACCACCCACTGCCAAAGGCTATACGCCGACGGTATTCACCGAACTGCCGCGCTTGCTGGAGCGGGCGGGGCCGGGCACCACCGAGCAGGGAACGATCACCGGCATCTTCACGGTGCTGGTCGACAGCGACGATCATAATGAGCCAGTGGCCGACGCCGTGCGCGGCATCCTCGACGGCCACATCGTGATGGAGCGCGCGATTGCCGAGCGCGGGCGCTATCCGGCGATCAACGTGCTCAAATCGATCTCGCGCACCATGCCGCGCGCCGCGGATCCGGCCTACCTGCCGGCGATCAACCGCGCCAAGCAGGTAATGGCGACCTATTCCGACATGGAGGAACTAATCCGGCTCGGCGCTTACCGGCCCGGTTCCTCGGCCGACGTCGACGAGGCAATCGCCTTGCACAAGCCGCTGGAGGAATTCCTCAGCCAGGGCAAGGACGAGGCGACCTCGATGGCCGGCGGCTACCAGCGGCTGGAAGAGATCCTGAATGGGTCAGGTTCTGGCTCGGAGCCGGACGGCAAGCCGGTCTGAAAAGTCGTCGGTATCCGGCTCGGGATAAAGAGAAAACTAACGATATTGCCGCACAGTCCAAGTTCTGTAGGTTGGGCTGAACGGTCCGGGGCGTCCCGGCTGGCGGCAGTCGTTGCCGCGCTTGGGGCGCATGTTCGGGGCTTCGGGGGAGTATTTAGTCGATGAAGTCACGTGAAACCCTTATCCGCCTGAAGAAATTTCAGGTCGACGAGAAGCGGCGCAAGGTCGCGCAAATCGAGGCGATGATGGCGGAATTCGACCGCATCGCCGCCGAACTCGATCGCGAGATCAAGCTCGAGCAGGACCGCGCCGGTATCCACGATCCCGCCCATTTCGCCTATCCGACCTATGCCAAGGCGGCGATGACGCGGCGCGAAAATCTCAAACGCTCGAGCGAAGAATTGCGCGCGCAGCTCGACGACGCCAAAGCGATGCTGGGCGAGGCCTTCGAGGAGCTCAAGAAGGTCGAGATGCTGGACGAGCGCGACCACGCGCGCGAAAAAGCGGAAGCCAATGCGCGCGAGCAGACCGAGCTCGACCGCATCGCCGCGATGCGCTTCACCAGCAACGGCGCGCACGCTTAAGAACTGCGGTTTAATTCGAGATTATTAGAACGGCGTCCCTTGTGGCGTCGTTTTTTCGGCGTTTCAAAGTCGGTCAATTGGCTTGTGGCGGAATGAACGTATATACCGTCGAAGTCTCATCATAACCGGTGACCTGGCATTTTGCATTGGTGCGCGGCGTCTTACCGCGAAGGGTGACCTGCTTTTCGTCGGCGGATATCTCGCCAAATACCTCATAGGGCAGCGCAGGGCAATTGGTGGAATATTTGTAGGCCTTTCCTTCGTAGCGGGTAGAATTCTTCGACCCGCTGAAAAGGATCGCTCCTTTTCGGATGCCGGCCTTCTCATGATCGGCCTCGGGTAACTCCATCACGAATTTTCGAACGGCGCCGTCAGCAGATAGCGAAACAATCGATCCGCCTTGCGACCAGCGCGACGAACCGGGCGGGAGGGGAGGAAGCTGGCGTACAGCCACAGTTGGCGCATCGTCGGCGAACCTTTTCAATGTGTCGACAATGGCTGAAATGGCTCTTTGATCGGGCTTTGTGTGACAAGTGTCGCCGAGCGCGGCCGCAATCAAATTAATGGCGGCAGGGTCGCCACGCGGCGCGCCCGTCTGGAACGCTGCGGCATATCCGGTCGCCCAAGAAATCATCATAAGCGAGCGCAACAATTTCTCGCCGTTCGCCGGGTCCTTCAGGTCTGCGAGAAATTCACCGCATGTATATTTTTGCAGACTCACATTCGTCTGGGCGAAGGCGGGCGTGGCGGCAATGATTGCCAACAGAGCGCATTTAATCGCGTATTTTATGATCGTCATTGCGGAACATCCGTATAGAAGCCGTAAATGAAATAGGTTCCCCAGGAACCGCCGGCTTTAAGCGTTGACGATACGCCGGGAAGCGATGGGGTCGCATCAGCAAATTGGTCCGCAGCAGTCTGCGCCGCTCGCGCGGCTGCCGAGCCGTACTGTTTGTCGCCAATATCATTGACTCCTTTCGCGAGCGCGACACCTATATCGACCCCGCCGTACACAGCCGTTGCGTATGACGCACCCACGGCGCAGCCAGGGATCGCAGTTACGCCGCCGGCCAGCAGCCCGACGCCCGCGCCGATGATACAGCCTGTGCCGGCCGCCGCGCCCGTGATGACGATGCCCTTGATCCCTTCCTTGAAGTTAGCGTCCGTCTTCACAGAGTCATTGGCGAATTTTACACCGCGGGAAAGGCGATCTAATAAATTGCTGTCATCGGCTTTCGGTATTGTCCTATTAAAGCCGGTTACCGGCGACGAAGGCGCAGTCGTCATGGATGCGCCTGCTTTCGGGGAGGCTTGGGCCGGCGAAGTCAAGGCCGACAAAGTGACAGAGTTATCACGCAGGAACTGGATCTGCTTCGCGGAAAACGTGCCGGTCGGCTGTTGCGGACCCCCAGTGTTGGCGGGCGCTCCGATAGATATGGGCGTGCCGATCACAACGGCTTTGCCAATCTCGATCGGCTTCGCGGAAACAGGATCGATTGTCGCAGGATCGAGTCCAAGAGCTATCGCAGCGAGCTTGCGGTTCGCTATCGGTTGCGATGTGTCCGCCATGACGTTGCGCAAACGTTGATCTTCGGTTGGTTGCATCTTAGCCGGCGCACCGGTATTGGCCGGCGCGAGGCCGCTGCCGATGGCGACCTCTGCCAACTTGCGTTCGGTCGCCGTCGGCGACGCGGTAACCGACGGATTGCCGGCGCCATTTGGGCTGGCGAATGCGCTGTCGATTGCCTGCTGTCCGGCGCGTAGATAAGGCTCAGGCTTTTTGTTGGGATTGGCGTCGAGGGCCTTCTGGGCCTCCGGCGAAAACGCGTTGTCGATGGCTTGCTGGCCGGCGCGTAGATAGGGCTCGGGCTTTTTGTTGGGATTTGCGTCGAGGGCCTTTTGGGCGTCCGGCGAGAATGCGTTGTCGATGGCTTGCTGACCGGCGCGTAGATAAGGCTCCGGCTTCGCACTGGGCGCGACGATCTGTGAAGACGACGCTGGCGTGTTCTCCACGCTTTTAACCGACGCTGGATCAAGCCCCAATCCGATCGCGGCAATTTTTCGGGCGTCGAGCGATTCCCTTGAGTTGTTCAAGACGGCGCGCAACATATCGTCGCTCGATTGCGGCTGAGTATAGGTACTCTGCAGCTTCAGTTTTCCCATCGCGATTGCCGTCAGTTCTCGCTCTGCTTTTGTGGGCAGACGTTTTTTTTCCTTGTCGGCGGCTACATTCGACGGGCCACCAATTGTGTCGGGGTCTCTGCCCAAAGCAATGGCCGCGATCTTGCGCATTGCAATTGATTCCTTGGGACTGTGCATGATTGCAAGTAATTTGCGGTCGGCCTCCGCCTCCGCCTTGCGTTTGGCTTCCACCTCAGCCGCTAATTGTCGGGCGCGTTCAGCCCTTTCTTTAGCTTCGGCTGCCTCACGTCGAGTGCGCTCAATTGCGGTCTTGCGTTCTTCCTCTTTCGCCCGCGCGGCTTGGCGTAATTCTTCGGCTTTGCGGTTGGCTTCTTCTTTTTGCTGTTTTTTGGCCGCCAATTGACGTCCTCTGGCCTCGGTCGCTTCGGCTTTCTTCCGCTCGATCTCTGCCCTGCGCTCGATTTCTTTCTGCCGCGCAGCCTCGCGCCGCTCCTGTTCGGCGCGGCGCCTGGCCTCACGCCGTTCCTCCTCGGCCCGGCGTTTGGCGGCTCGTTCTTCCGCAATTCTTTGCCGACGTTCTTGCTCGATCTCCGCAATCTTGGAATCCCAAGTGGATGCTTGTTCAGGCGTTGCACAACTCATTTGCCCGCGTCTTATGGTGCCCGGCCAGTCGCCGCGCGCAGTCCAGCAGACCGCTCCACCTTGGCAATAGAGTCCTCGACCGCAATCGAGCGTGTCTTGCGCGATGCAGGTGCCGCCGCTCGAACATTTATTTCCGGGCTGGCATGAGTAGCTGCCGCAATCGACCATCCCGTCCGGAACGCAAGTATTTGAGAATTGAGAACAGCGAGTTCCAACAGGGCAGGTTCCGCCGTTGCTGCAATAATCGCCAACCTGCTGTTGCGGGTTTTGCTGGCGTTGGCCGCCATGACAGTATGTGTTATAAATATTTGCCAAATCGCCGGCGCCGCCGGAATAGACTCCCGGGCCGCCCATGCCTGATAGCAATTGATTCATAATGCCCTGGCAGTCGACCTGAGCTTTGGCGCCCGTCTGCAACCCGAGAATGAGAAAAAAACCAAATACGATGGCACGCATTGCTTAGCTCCGCTAACGCGCATCAGGCAGTTGCAGGAAGTAATAACATATCGTTATGGTTGATGGGAAGGCCCTCCCGCATTTTTCGTAGGCGCATCGCCGCGATGCGGTTTTCCACCAACGGTGCGCATGCTTAAAGAGTGCCCGGCGATATTTGAATTTCAAACGTCGCCCCTCACGGGCGCCGTTTTTTCGTTTTGCGGGCGGGCAGCGCCAATTGCGGCAGCAGCTTGACAGAGCAGGGACGAAACTATCGCGGATACGCCATGAGAGCGACGCAAAGACAGCGCAAGGAGATGGAGAATATTTAACTTCCGTTCGAACGCGCGCGCGAATACCGAGCGGGCGGGATCGACAGTTGACTGGGATGGTTGCGATGAAGCGTTTGTTTGCTTTTGCATTCATGGCCGCAGGCGCGGCGTTCGGTGCGCTGCCGGCGCAAGCCGCCGACATGCCCGCGCATCGCAAGGCGCCCGCGGTTTACCAAGCGCCGGAGCAGCAAGCCTACGACTGGACCGGATTTTATCTCGGTATTAATGGCGGCTACGGCTGGGGCCGTTCGAGTTGGAGCGATCCGGCCGTCGGCGCGGACTCCGGCAGCTTCAATCAGCGCGGCGGCCTGCTCGGCGGACAACTCGGCTATAACTGGCAGGTCGGCAAAGGCGTGCTCGGCGTGGAAACCGATCTCGACTGGATGAATCTATCCGGCAGCACGGCCGGCGCCGGCGGCGTTTGCGCCACCGATGGCGGCGGCCAATGCCAGACCAAACAAAGCTGGCTCGGCACCACGCGCGCGCGCGCGGGTTTGGCGTTCGGCCGCTGGCTGCCTTATGTCACCGGCGGCGTCGCCTACGGCAACATTCAAGCCGTGCAGCCGACCGGCACGTCGACCGTCACCAATACTGGCTGGACCGCCGGTGGCGGCCTCGAATACGGCTTCACGCGCAACTGGAGCGCCAGACTCGAATATCTGCACATCGATCTCGGAACCGCCACCTTCATGGGCGCGGCGTCCGGCACCAATACGCTTTCGGTGCCGGTCACCGACGATCTGGTGCGCGCCGGGCTGAATTATCACTGGTAAGCGCGCGTATCACTGGTAAGCGCGCGGCGTTTCGTTTTGTCACCGCAAATGGGTGAACGATGAAGAGGACAAGCACCGGCCGGTTATTCGCCGTGACGATCGGCGGCGCGCTGGCGGCGGCGCTGTTTTGTTCCGCCGCCGGCGCCCAGAATATCGGGCACGGCAAACACCATCCGGCCAAGGCATCGAATACGGAAGACGCGGCGAAGAAAAAGGCCACCGACGAAGCCTATCAAAAAGCGCTCAAGGGTATTCCGGACGCGACGCGCAAGACCGACCCTTGGGGAAGCATGCGCTAAAGCCGGCGGAATTATTTCTTGCCGTCCGCTTTGGCGCGCAGTTGCGCCAGTGCCAGGTCGAGCTTGGCAAGGTGCGCTTTCAGCGCCGCGATTTCGGCCTGTGCCGCGGCGAGATCGCGCGCAGCGGTGGCGAGCTTGCCTTGCGTCTCGCGCGTATGCTTGGCTAGCGCCTGCTGCAAGAATTCGGTGTTGGCTTGCAGGCAGCCGGTGCGGCGCTCAATCTGCTTTTCGGCCATGTAGGCTTCGAGACCGCGGATGTCTTGCGCCAGCGCCGGAGTGGTGAGCAGGATCAATAACAGCGCGACTATTTTCATTCAGTCATTCGCGCCTTCGCGCACATAGGGATGATATCGCGGGGTCCACATTTTTTCGCGCACGGCGGCTTCGATACCGGCAGCGCCGACTTCGGAAGTCAGCCCCTCAACGTGCGCCTGCTTGCCGACGGCGATGGCGACCGTGATTGCCACCTCGCGCAGCGCGGTTACGGGCGGAAGTAAATTGGCATCCGGATTGCCGCGCGCCGGCGACATATCGGCGAGCGCCTTGGCGGCGGCCATGAACATGCCGTCGGTGATGCGGGTCGCATGCGTCGCGATGGCGCCCAAGCCGACGCCGGGGAAGATGTAGGAATTGTTGCTCTGATCAACGCTGAACGGCTGCCCATTGCGCGTGATGGGCGGGAAGGGCGACCCGGCGCCGATGACGGCGCGGCCATCGCTCCAGCGCTCGATGTCGGCGGGTGTCGCCTCGGCGCAGGAGATCGGGTTCGACAGCGGAAAGATGATCGGGCGCTGATTGTACTTGGCCATGGCGCGCACGACGGTTTCGGTGAAGGCGCCTTTTTGCGCCGAGACGCCGATCAGCGCGGTCGGCTTGGCGTTGTAGATGACGTCGAGCAGCGATATGCGCTTCGGGTTGCCGGTGTTCCACTTGGCAAGCGCCGAACGCGATTGCAGGAACGGTTTTTGGAACGGCTCGATATCGGCCATGCCCTCGATCAGCAACCCGTCTTTATCGACCAGATAAAACCGCCGCGCCGCTTCCTTGGCGTCGATGCCGGCATCGGTCATGGCGTTCATTAGCAAGTTGGCGATGCCGCAGCCGGCCGAGCCACCGCCTAAAATGGCGATGCGCTGATCAGAAAGCGGTACGCCGGTGACGTTGATGGCGGCGAGCAGCGCGCCGGTCGCCACCGCGGCGGTGCCCTGGATGTCGTCGTTGAACGAGCAGATGCGTTCGCGGTAGCGGTCGAGCAGGCGGGTGGCATTATTTTTGGCGAAGTCTTCCCATTGCAGCATGGCGTGCGGCCAGCGCTCGGCCACCGCATCGATGTATTCCTCGATGAAGCTGTCGTATTCGTCCCCGCGCACGCGCTTGTGCCGCCAGCCGATGTAAAGCGGATCGTTCAGGTTGTCTTCGTTGTCGGTGCCGACATCGAGCAGAATGGGGAGCGCGGTCGCGGGGTCGATGCCGCCGCAGGCGGTGTAGAGGGCGAGCTTGCCGATCGGAATGCCCATGCCGCCGGCGCCCTGATCGCCGAGGCCGAGAATGCGTTCGCCGTCGGTGACGACGATGGCTTCGGTCTTGTCGAATAGCGGGTTGGCGAGAATTTGTTTGATCTGGTCGCGGTGCGGGATCGAGAGAAACAGGCCGCGCGGCTTGCGGAACAGGCGGCTGAAGGATTTGCAGCCGGCGCCCACCGTCGGCGTGTAAACGATGGGCAGCAACTCCTCGACGTTCTGCCCGAGCAGCGCGTAATACAATGTCTCGTTGGTGTCCTGGAGGTCGCGCAGGAAAGCGTAGCGTTCGAGGTCGGTATGGAATTCGCGAAAGGCTCGCAGCCGGCGAGTTACCTGTTCCTCGATGCCGGCCACGGTTGGCGGCAGCAACCCGTGCAGGCCGAAGGCGCTGCGTTCCTTATCGGTGAAGGCGGTGCCTTTATTGAGGCGCGGATCGGCGAGCAGGCGGTATCCGAATAATTCGGCCGGCAACGTGGTGGGTTGGCGTCGGTCGTCGTCAAGTTTGGTCAGCAAAGCGTTTCGTCCCGCGTTCGTTATGCGGGAGAGTAGCACAGCCGGGCGGCGCGCCGCATTCGCTAATTGGACAATTAGAAAGCCGCCGCCAGTTCCTTCGCCCCGGGCGACTGCGAGGCGCGCTGCATCTTGCCGTCGATATCGGCAAACAGATTGGCGACCGTGCCGGTACGGCGCGCCACCGGATTGCGCTCATAGCCGTTGCGCTGGAAGAAATTCGCGGTCGGCACGCGCGCGCGAAAATCCGCCGGCATGGTCACCATGTCAAGGCCAGTCGAGTCGCCAGTCAAATTCATCAATTCAAGTTCGGGCGCCCGAAGCGGCAGGTCATAGCCTTTCATGCGCGCGAAGTGCACCGAGTTCAAAAGCTTCTGCACCTGCACCAGCGGGCCGATGTCCATATCGAGCACGATGGCGTGAGTGCCGATGCCGCCGGCGGTGTTCTTGGCGAGCTTGTCGTAGTCGCTCCAGCGCTGCGGCACCGAATGCGCGTAAGCGATCATGCGCTTGACAGCCTCGATCTTGCGCGCCATCGCGCGCTTGGGTTCGCCGGTGAGGCTTTTTTCCTTTTGCCGCAGGCTGGCCAGAATAAGCCCGCCATGTTCGGCCAGCATTGAGACCGAATTGGTCGAGAGCAATTGATTGTAACCGACCGCCGGCGAAATCGCCGTCGCGCGCTTGGGCGAGACGCCGGCCTGCGTGTCGTAGGTGCCGTTGCCGCCGGTCTCGAAGGCATAAACGCCGACGATCTGATCGCGCGTCAGGCCGGCGGCCTGCGCCACACGGGCATAGGCGCGCTTGAAGGCGAGATCGTTGCGCGGCAGGTCGGGCACGAAGCCGAATTGCATTTGCGCGTTGCGCAGGAAATCGGCGATCAGCGGGATCGGCGCTCGCTCGCCCGGCTGGGGTCCTGGCGGCGCATTGGGATCGAGCGGACGGGGCGGGCCGTCATAGACCGGCGGATGGTCGAGCACATAATCGTCGAGAGCGATCCGCTCGTGCGTGCGCCGCTTGGCGTTGCGGACGCGGCGCTTGGCGGCGACGTCTTCCCAATAGGCTTCGGCCGTCTGTTCGTAAGGGTCGTGCGCGGCGTGCCAGGCGGCGAGCCGCGACGGGTAGTCGGCGCCGGCGCCGATTGAAATCTGCGAATAGCCGGGCGCGCAGCCGAAAAGCAGCGCGGCGATGGCTGAGACGAAGGCTGTGCGGGCGAGAGAATTCATCGGTCCGGCTGCTTTCCGATTCGGTTTCTCACCACCCTGCGGACTTCGCGCGGCGACGCAAGGGGACAAATGTACTCAAAAGAAACAAAAAAACGCACCGGCAATGCGGCGCGTCAAGGCTCGGGGGAAGCGGTAACGACGGCGCCGCCGTCAGCGGATGGTGGGCGCGTTGTCGCGGCTGGTAAAGACGACCGGAGCGCCGGCCTTGTAAACGGTCGGGCCTTGCGCCGTCATGATATCGACGCCGAGGTTAAGTTCACGCGCCGAGATCGCGATGACCGAGATCAGCAGCGCAGCGCAGAGGCCGACCACCACGATTTTCAAGTGGGTCGAGCGGTCGGCGGTATACATTGACCAGTTCATGGCGTCCTCCAAGGTCACAGGCATCAGTCGCGCCGGCCTTGAGAAAGGTTCACTTGTTCGTGCCATTAACGTAGGGACGGCGCACGGGTTCCGTGAGGCGCATCACGGAACGGTGAAACGATGTGAACAAGATGCGGGAGAGGGACTTAAGGCGGTGATTCGATGGCGAAAAGTTTGCAGCGCGCCACTCATCGTCCCACCGCGCGCGCTACTACGCCTTTGTTTCGCCACCGTCCGGCAGGGCGTCTGTTGATGAAACGCCATTTTCCAGTCACCGCCACGTTTGACGTAGCCGCTCGAGACCAGCGCCCGGTAGGGCGCACCATCGGCACGTTTGGCGCTGGCCTGATAGGTCAAAAGCGCGACGCCGGGCGCGGGTTCGACGAAGCCTTTGAATGCGATGTCGAGATCGTGCCAGCGCGCGCCATCCTTGATGGTGTCGGCAATGTCGCTTTGCCAAAGGCGCCGCTCATCTGCGTGAAGGCGATAAGGCAGGTGTCGTCGAGGTTCTGCCGATAGAAGGCGGCGTCGCCGTTCCAGAACTTGCGTTCCAAAGCGATGAGATCGTCGCGCCCGGTTGTCTGTGACGTCATCGGAATACCCTCCTGGCTCTCGCCGTTAACGGCAAGGCGCGGCCGGATGTTCCTTTCTAGGAGTCGGAACCGCTCAACTGGTGCTCTTCGGCGATGCGCTCGAAATTCTCCGCCATGCTCTTGATGCGATAGGAGACGCGGCTGTCGTTTTCGACCGGCAGCGTGCGGATGACGGTATACTTTCCGCGCGCGGCGGCGTTGCCGAACGTCGGTTCGTAGAAGACGTTCTGGCCGGCGGCGAATTTATGCGTCATGGGACGGGCTCGACTTCTTGTTGTTGGGCCGGCGGAAAGAGGCGTTCGGCCTTGAATGAAAACGCCCGGCTGGTGAAAGCCGGGCGTCACGTTATTCGCGCCGATCGGCGATCAGGCGTTCGACAGATTGCCCGCCGCCTGCTTACCGCGCTCGGTGATGATTTCGTAGTTGAGGCGCTGGCCTTCGTTGAGCGTGCTCATGCCGGCCTTTTCGACCGCGCTGATGTGCACGAACACATCCTTCGAGCCGTCCGCCGGAGTGATGAAGCCGAAACCTTTTTGGGTATTGAAGAACTTGACCGTACCTGTCGCCATCGTGGCACCTTTTGCGTCTTGCGCTGCTTTAAGTTGGGATGCGCTTAAGGCGGTTGCCGCCTCAAGCGATCGAAACTTCCGAGTTTTTGGGGTGCGATGTTAGGCGCCCAAAAAGGGGCAGCGGAGCAAGGCAGTACCGAAAACCAGTTTCAACGTGGTTTTATTATATGAAATGACGAAAATCGTCAATCAGGCACGGTCTTAGGCGGCTTTCGCTTTCTTGAGCGGATAGGCTTCACTTTCGTAGAGCGCGCGAATGTCCTGATGGCCAAAGCGCTTCTCGTTGATCTCGATATAGGCGCCGAGCAGAAGCGGCTCGGGCAATTCCTCGACCGCGAAGCGAATGGCCTCGGCGGCCTTGTCGAAACGGCGATAGCGCAGCTTGCTGGCAATCTTGCGGTTGCGCGACGGAAACAACTCCGCCGGTGCGGTAAAATCGAAATTCTGCATGACAAATCTCCAAAACCGGGCGTCCGGACCGAATGGGCCGCGAGTGCACGGGTCAAGACGGAAGGGGGTGAACCGGTAGAGTGCATATAGGCACTAAATCGCGGCTTTCCAGAGGCAGCGGCCAATTAGGCCAAGCGGGACCGCATTATGCTTAAGCATTGCCGATCCGCCGCGGTCGCGCAGTTAGACGGCTGGCCGGTTCACTGACCCCGGCGCGGCGCCCGGCGCTTACGCCGCCGCTTCGATCGCCTTATGAACGGCCTGCATGAGATCGTTCGCCCGGAACGGCTTGTACAGCGTCAAAGTCGCGCCCGCTTCCAGCGCCATGCTTTCGAACTCCGGCATTTCCGGGCAATTGCCGCCGCCGAACATGAATCCGGAGGCTGCGATGATCGGCATGCGCGGGTAATGTTCGCGAACGGCTTTGGTCGTCTGCAAGCCGTCGATGCCGGTCATGAACAGGTCGACGATGACGACATCGAATTGTCTTTGCTTGACGGCTTCAACGCCGGCCATACCGCTTTCGGCCGTAATGGCATCGAAGCCGTTGGCTTCGAGGATGATCTTCGCCGTTCTGCGGACGGCGTCATCATCGTCGATGATCAGCGCGCTTGCCATTGGGTTCCCCGCACAAACGATTATGAAGCCGCGGCGGCACCGCCGCCCGCGCTCATGGTCTTTTGGATGGCCTCGGCGAGACGCTCGGGCCGAAACGGCTTTTGCAGACAAATGATGTCGGAAAGATAAGGAAGCATCGACATGTAATCGAGCGCGGTGCGGTCGGATAAATTCAGACTGACACCCGACATGGCGATGATGGGCAGATTTGGCGACATTCCCCGCAAGGCCTTGATGATTTTCACACCATCCATGCCGGGGAGATAAATGTCGATGATCGCCAGATCGATCGCGGTGTCCTTGAATTTCTGCAAGCCGACGACGCCGCTCTCGGCTTCGACCACCTGGCAATGATAGGCCTGCAGCATGATTGAGACCGCCAACCGGACATGGGGCTGGTCGTCGATAAGAAGAACGCGCATCTCGCTGAATTTCCTTATCGGCGTACAGGTCGTGGTTAACGATCCGTTACTCTCACGGAAGGATTATTGGCGCATAAATCTTGCATAACCGTTTCATTTTACCCGAGCCGCCAGCGGCGCATTGCTGACGGCCAGCGGAAAGGTATTATTTGCAGCAAGCGATTGCCGGAGCAGTTTGGCGAGATCCTGCTTGCGATAGGGCTTCACCAGCAAAAGCACGCCGCGATCGAGCCGCCCGTGATGGACGATGGCGTTTTCCGTATAGCCTGACGTGAAAAGCACCTTGAGCGGCGAGCGCCGCCTGGCGATCTCCTCGGCAAGCCGACGGCCGTTCATCGGGCCGGGAATGATCACATCGGTGAACAGGAGATCGAACGCCGCGCCGCTATCGACGATGGCGAGCGCTTCGGCGGCATTGACCGCCGACAGCGTGGTGTAGCCGAGGCCCTCAAGCTGCGTCGTAACCGAGGACAGCACCAGCGGATCGTCCTCCACCACCAGAATGGTCTCGTTGCCGGATTCCAACTGCGGCGCCGTTTCCGAAATGGTCGCGGGCGGCGAGTCCGCCTGCGGCAGATACAGCTTGAACGTGGTGCCGTAACCTTCCTCGCTGTAAATTTTGATGTGCCCGCCGGACTGCTTGACGAAACCATAGACCATGCTCAGGCCAAGTCCGGTGCCGCTGCCGACGCCCTTGGTGGTGAAGAACGGTTCAAAGACCTTTTCGCGGATCGCCGCCGGAATGCCGGTGCCGGTATCGCTTACCGCGATCATCACATAAGAGCCGGGCGAGACCTCGCTGTGCTGGCTCACATAGGCCTCGTCGAGAATGACATTGGCGGTCTCGAGCGTCAGCTTGCCGCCCTCCGGCATGGCGTCGCGGGCGTTGATCGCCAGGTTGAGGATCGCGGTGGAAAGCTGCGCCGGATCGATCAGGGCCGGCCAGGCGTCGTCGCTGAACCGCGTCACGATTTCGATGTCCTCGCCCAGGGTCGGACGCAGCAACCTCGCCGATTCGGTCGCCACCTCGTTGACGTTGGTTTCACGCGGCTGTAGCGGCTGCTTTCGTGCGAAGGCGAGAAGGTTGCGGGTCAACTCGGCGCCGCGGTCGGCCGCCTCGCTGATCAGCTTGGCAATTGACGCCAGATGCGGCTTGTCGGCGACGGCGTCGCCGAGAATGTCGATGGTGCCGGTAATCACCGTCAACATGTTGTTGAAGTCGTGCGCTACGCCGCCGGTCAGTTGCCCGATGGCATCCATCTTCTGCGACTGGCGTAGCTGCTGTTCGAGTTTGTTGCGCTCGGTGATGTCGACCAGCGCATAGGCAATGGCGCGAACATGGCCGTCCTCGTACATCGGCGCGGCGTCGAAACTGATATCGACGGTCGAACCGTCTTTGCGCCTGCGCTGAACCCGGACGTTGCGCAGTGTTTCGCCGGAACGTGCCCGCCCGATAAGATCGTCATACTCCGCCTCGCCGCCTTGCGGCACCAGGGCGTAAGGCCGGCCCAACGTCTCCTCGGCACTGTAGCCGAACATCTGCTCGGCCGCCCGGCTCCACACGAGCACGCTTCGATCGGCGCCATTCAGACAGACGATCGCGACCGGCGAAGCGTCGATGACGGCGGCGAGCGTTTCCTTGGTCTCCCGCTCGGTCTGCGCCATGCGGATCTGTTCGGTGATGTCGCGGCCCATAAAATAGAATTGTTGATCGGCTTCCGACCAGACCCCGGACCAATCCAGGGAGATGACGCGCCCATCTTTGTGGCAATAGCGGCACTCGAATTGCCGCAGTTCCTTGCCGCGGCGCGCCATGCGCATCTCGTTCCGCGTCTTATCGAGGTCGTCCGGAAATATGAAATCGATCGCCAGATGGCCGGTCATTTCTTCCGGCCGGAAGCCGATAGTGGCCAGCGAGCACGGACTGACCTCAACGAAGCGCCCGCGCCGGTCGGTGACCAGGATCAGATCGAGCGACGTATCGAAGATGCGGCTGCGCTGCCGCGTTTCGCGTGCGAGGGCGTCCGACTTCTCCCGCAATTCGCTCGCCATGCGCGTGAAGGCGGCGCCGAGCGCGCTGATTTCGCGGCCGCCGCCGGCGGGCGCCTCGATGGCCTCGCCGCGCGAGAACGCGTCGACCGCCTTGGTCATTCGTTCAAGAGGTCGCGTCAACGAACGCGCCATCAATGCGGCAAACCCCACGGCGCAAAGGGCCGCGATCAGCCCGCCTGCCAGACTGGATTCACGGACCGCGGCGGCCGGCGCCATGACCTGGGCATAAGGAACGGTCTCGATGACGGCGATATGCGGCCCGCGCGCCAACTGGGCCGTTTCCCAGCCGACGCCGAACTTTTCGCCGGCGGCATTCTGGGCGACTTGAGGCCGAGAATTGTCGGTCGTGAGATGTTCGAACGCCGTTAATAATTTCGAGAAGTCCGGAAAGCTGTCCTGAATTCGAGCCGGCTTGCCGAGTTCGAAGGCGAATTCGCGGCTGGGATCGGAATGGACAAGATAGTCGCCACGCTCGTTGACGACGTAGACCCCCCTGCCGTCGCGGGCGTTCGACCGGATACTGGCGAATGCCGGGCGTAAATCGACATTGATGATGACAATTCCGAAAGGCTCGCCATCCGGCGTATCGATGGGGGACGCGGTCTGCAACGTCGGAACATGCGGCGTTTCAATGACGCCGTGTTCGCGGTTTAGCTCGATCGGCGAGACGTAGACCTGTCCCGACGATAGCGCGATCGCCTTTTTGAAATAGTCCGTGTCGCCTTTGCTCTGAAGCTCGGCGTCCGGCACGACCCGGATCGCGCCGTCGGGGCCGGAGCGATCGACACGGATGAGTTCGCGGCCGCCGTTTTCGACGCCGATTAGCCGGAATTGAGCGTAGTTTGGCTTGGCTTTGAGTTCGGCCACGAAACGCAGGCCAAGCACCCGCCGCCACTCGCTTTCAACCGCGACGGCGGTGGGGTCGGTCCGGCTGGCAATATGCGCCTTGACGATTTCCGCAGCGGCAACCGCGGCGCTGAAACCGAGCGCGTCGGCCCGCGCGCCGCGTACCGCGCCTTCAAGTTCGACGGCCAGCAGGTGCGCGTGCGTATCGATCCGCTCCAGTTCGTGCGGCTCGACCGCCGCCGAGACGTTTATATAAGTGAGCAGGCCGGCAGCGGTAGCCGTCATCAACACGAGGCCGACCATCGCGACGGTCAGGCGGGTCGATAGCTTCATGGAAATGCTCCGCATGGTCTCGACTGCGCGCGAACGCTGGATGCCGGCCGGCAGAGCATCGTTTCGCCCGCCGCGAATCACCAATTCGCTCGTGCAATGGTAGCAGCGTCAGGTTGCAGGACCGGATTTTGCGTGCGTTATTCAGTGTAAATCCACGCCGAATTCGCTCGGAATAAACGCGAATAAGAATAAAATGGCGCACGCGTGCCGCACGCGGTCGCTTTGCGCTGCAACCGCGAGGCGCAAAAGCGCAGGCTTAAATGCTGCCGACCGTCTTCAGCCGTGCGCGCGGATGAATCTCGCTTTGCGAGATCACCGGCGTCTGCGCGCGGAAGCGCTCGACGATGCCGCGCACGAAGGGACGGATGCCGGCCGAGGTGACCAGCACCGGCGCTTCGCCCTCGCGCGCCGCGGTCTCGAAACGGTCGCGCACCAGGCCGATGAATTCCGACAGCTTCGATGGCTGCATCGCCAGTTGCCGGTCGTCGCCCTGGCCGATGATGGATTCGGCGAAGGACTGCTCCCATTTCGACGACAGCGCGATCAGCGGCAGGTAGCCGGTGTGGCCGGTATATTGCGCGCAAATCTGGCGCGAAATGCGCGAGCGCACATGCTCGGCCAGCGTGACCGGGTTGCGCGAATGCGAAAGGCCATCGGCGATGCCTTCCAGGATGGTCGAGAGATCGCGGATCGACACGCGCTCCGACAGCAGGATTTGCAGCACGCGCTGGATGCCGGAGGTGGTGATGAGCGTCGGCACCAGATCCTTGAGCAACTCGGCCTGATCCTTCGGCAGTTCTTTGAGCAGTTTCTGCACTTCGCCGTAGGACAACAACTCCGACATGTTGCCTTTGAGCAATTCGGTCAGGTGCGTCGATAAAACGGTGGCGGCGTCGACCACGGTGAGGCCCTGCATCGCCGCGTCTTCCTTGAGCGAAGCGTCGATCCAGGTCGCCGGTAATCCAAAGGTCGGCTCGGTCGTATGCGTGCCCGGCAGCTTCACCTGGCCGCCGGCCGGGTCCATGACCATGTATTGTCCGGCCCAGACCTTGCCGGTGCCGGCTTCGACTTCCTTGATCTTGATAACGTAAGCGTTCGAATCGAGCTGCACGTTGTCGAGGATGCGCACGGCCGGCATCACAAAGCCCATTTCGGCGGCGAGCGAGCGGCGCAGTGCCTTGATCTGTTCGGTCAGGCGGTCGGTGCCGTCAGGCGAATTGACCAGCGGCAGCAGCGCGTAGCCGAGCTCGACCTTGAGGTCATCGATCTTGAGCGCGGTCGAGATCGGCTCGTCGGCGGCCTCGGCGGTCTTGACTTCCGTATCGACTTTCTTCTTTTCCGTTGCCGCCAGCAGCTTGGCGCGGCGGTCGAACACGAAGGCGAGCGCGGAAGCGCCGCCGCCGAGCGCCAGGAACGGCAGCATCGGAATGCCGGGGAGAAGCGACATCACCAACATGACGCCGCCCGCCATGCCGAGCGCTTTCGGATAGCCGGACAGTTGCTTCATCAGCGCCTTGTCGGCCGAGCCGGAAATGCCGGCCTTCGAAACTAAGAGGCCCGCGGCAGTCGACACGATCAGCGCCGGCACCTGCGTGACCAGGCCGTCGCCGACGGTGAGCAGCGTGTAGGAATGCGCGGCATCGGCGAACGAAAGTCCCTGTTGCGCGATGCCGATGATCATGCCGCCGATGACGTTGATGAACACGACCAGCAGGCCGGCGATGGCGTCGCCGCGCACGAATTTGGAAGCGCCGTCCATGGCGCCGAAGAAGCCCCCTTCGTCCTCCAGCGTCTTGCGGCGGGCGCGCGCGGTTGCCTCGTCGATCAGGCCGGCGGACAAATCGGCGTCGATCGCCATCTGCTTGCCGGGCATGGCGTCGAGGTGGAAGCGGGCGGCGACTTCGGCGATGCGGCCGGAGCCCTTGGTGATGACGACGAAGTTTACGATCACCAAAATAGCAAAGACGATGATGCCGATGACGAAATTGCCGCTCATCACGAAATTGCCGAAGGCGGCGATGACGTGGCCGGCGGCGTCGGGGCCTTCGTGGCCATGCGCCAGGATCAGGCGGGTTGAGGCCAAGTTGAGCGACAACCTCAGCATGGTCGAGATCAGCAGCACGGTCGGGAAGGCGGAGAATTCGAGCGGCGTATGGATGAACAGCGCCGTCATCAAGATCAACACGGACAGGGTGATCGAGATCGCCAGCGCCAGATCGAGCAGCACCGGGGGCAGCGGTAGGATCAGCACCACCAGGATGGTGAGCACGCCGATGGCGAGGCCGATATCGCCGCGCTTGAGGAAGTTGCCGATGTCACCGAGGCTGGGAATGTTGCCGCCAGCGGATGCAGGCGTAGGTCCGGGTGTGGCGGCGGCGATGGTGGTGTCGGTCATGGCGGCTCAGGTACCGGACGGCGAAAAGGAGAGCGATCCGGCGACAGGCCGACAGCCCGGCAAACTTTGCCCAGTTTATGGTTAGCGGGAGGTTAACGGCGGCGCCGGCTGGGGCCGGAAGTGCCTTTAATGACAAGAAAAAACCCTCTCCCCGGGAAGGAGGAGAGGGCTTTGGCGCAGACCGCGCCGCTTGCCAGGTTTGGAAGGATCAGCCCGGCAGCATGACGGTGTCGATGACGTGGATGACGCCGTTCGACTGCATTACATTGGCGATGGTGACTTCGGCCTTGTCGCCCTTGCCGTCGATGACCCAGACATGGCCGTCCTTCATCTGGAAGGTGAGCTTGTCGCCCTCGACGGTTTTCAATTCAGCCTTGCCGTCGCCGGCCTTGATCTTTTCCATCAGGTCCTTGGCGGTGATGCGGCCCGGCACGACGTGATAGGTCAGCACGCTCGTAAGCTTCTTCTTGTTCTCGGGTTTGAGCAGCGTATCGACCGTGCCGGCCGGCAGCTTGGCGAAGGCTTCGTTGGTCGGCGCGAAGACGGTGAACGGGCCTTTCGACTCGAGCGTCGGAACCAGACCGGCGGCCTTGACGGCGGCGACCAACGTGGTGTGGTCTTTCGAATTGACGGCGTTCTGCACGATGTTCTTGGACGGATACATTTCCGCGCCGCCGACCGTCTTGGTCATTTCCTTGGCGAAGGTCGCAACCGGCGCGGTCGCGGTGACGCCGAAGGCCAATGCCAGCGCGGCTCCGGCCAAAGCGGCTTTGTGAATAAGCTTCATGATCAACTCCATTGCTCTTTTTGCCGTCCCCGTGCTGGAGACGTCAGAAGCTACGGAGCCACTCGCGGGGCGGATGCCGGCTCAGGCGTTCACAGAAGCGTGAGTTTGCCGGTGGCAATCACCGGGCCGGTCGGCTGCCCGGTGGGCGAGCCGCCGGGCGGCTCAAGCGACACTGCCAGCACGGCATCACGCACGGCATGCGCCAGCATTTCCTTCGGAAGTACCAACGTTGTTGCGCTGTCGGCGCGCAACAGGCCGAGCGGGCGCGGCTTGCCGTCGGCCGGGATCAGCCACAGTTCCGGCGCGCGCGTGGCATCGGCGGTGTAAGCGGCGGGCACTACGGCAATGCTGCCGCTGTTCTTGTCGAGCGTGGCGACGAAATGGTGATGGCCGCCGCCATCGATGGCGGCGATGAGAGGCGGCTGTTGCGGCGCGTTGCCGAGATAGATGAGCGCGCCGATGCAAGCGGCGGCGAGCGCGCCGATGACAAGCGTCAGCCCGCGCCAGAAAGCGAGGCTTTGCCACAGGCTTTGCTGGCGGGCGGGCAAGGCGGCGGCAATGGCGTCCCACACGGCCGGCGAGGGCGCGACTTCCGCGATTTCCGTCGCCCAGGGCGACAGGCGCTCTTCCCATTGCACGACCAGCGCAGCGAATGCGGGCTCGCGCGCGGCGCGCGTGCGCGCTGCCGTGCGTTCTGCGCCGTCAAGCACGCCGAGCGCCAGTTCGGCGGCCAGCATGTCGTCGTCGCGCATGCCGCTATGGTCGAAGGTGTCGCTCATAGCCCCGGGCCCGCCTCCAGACAGGTTTTCAGTTTCATCATCGCGCGCCGGATGCGGCTTTTCATGGTGCCGAGCGGAATGCGTGCGCGTTGCGCCAGGTCCTCATAGGTATTGCCGTCGAAGAAAGCCCCGCGCAAAGCGGCGCGTTCATCGCCGGCAAGGCCATCGAGGCAATCATGCAGGCGGGCATTTTCCTGGCTCATTTCGAGAGCGTCGTCGGCGCGCGGCGCGCTGTCGGCGATTTCGGCGGCTTCGTCGATCGGGTCCATGGCGCGGCTGCGTCTGGCCGCGCGCAGGCGGTCGATAGCGCGGTTGCGCGTGATCGCAATCAGCCAGGTCATCGGGCTCGCCCGGCCGGCTTCGAATTCGCCAGCCTTGCGCCAGACCGTCACATAAACCTCCTGCAAGACATCCTCGGCCTCGCCGCGTTCGCCTAAGATACGCAAGGCGACGCCAAAAAGCTTCGCGCTGGTCAGCCGGTAGACGGCCTGCAAGGCGGCGCGGTCGCCGGCCGGAATGCGGGCGAGGGCTTCGGCGATGAACTGGCGGTTGGCGTCGAGGTCCATAGGGCGAAGACCTTAACGCGTCAGCTTCGGAAAGTGATGCATTCCGTGCGGCGTCAGCGGCAGCGGCTCGATTTGTGTGACCGCCGAGATCGGGAGTTCACCGTATAGATGCGGAAACAGCGCACCGCCGCGCGAGGGCTCCCATTTGAGTGCATCGCCGAGCCGGGCGGTATCTACGTATAGCAACAGCAGGTCTTGATGACCGGCAAAGTGTTTGGCGGCGGTCTCGGCGACCTGATCGGCGGTTGAGAAGTGAATAAAGCCGTCCGCCAAATCGACCGGCGCGCCGCGAAAAACGTCCACGCGCTCGGCGGCGCGCCAAAGCGCCTCTGGGCAGATTTTGTAAATGATTGCCGGAGACGGATTTTGCATCATTAAATTACGTCACATCACAGAATTGCGATTGTATTGGTGCTTGTTTGCACGCGCTCCATCCTCATATGCGGGGCAACATATAGGACGAATATGCGCAAAACCGAAGACTATCTGATCGAGACGGCGGATCGTTGCGTCCGGCTGGCGCGCGCCGGCCGCGCCATTGCCGACGATCTCGAGGTCATGAGCAACGATCTCATGGCCAAGGCGGTCGCGCTCGATACCGCCAGACAACGCGAAGGCAAACAGCTTGACGGCAAACAGATGCCCGCGGGCCACAAGTCGGCGAGAAAATAACGCTGCTCTTCGCACGACAAGCAAAAAAGCCCGGCCGCTGTGCCGGGCTTTTTTATTGGCGCTATTTGCTGGCGGCATGGAATTCGCACATCTTGTCGGCGGCGCTGCGCTCGCCGACGATGATCTCGCCGCGCCAATAACGCAGATCGGGATTATCGGCGGGCGGCTCGAAATGCGTCATGTCGCGCCACTCCTTTCCGCTGCGCCGGCGCGCAACGCCGCCGCCCGCACTCACCAAGGCAATGCCGCCGGCGATGTCCCAAATATTGGGCGAGGCAAAGCGCGCGGCTTGCAACAAGCCGGCCGCCACCATGGCGCATTCGAGCGCGGCCGAACCGGTCTTGCGCGTTTCCCAAAGTCCGTCGCTTTCCGTCGCCGCCGGCACGCCGATCAGACGGCGGCGCACCGCCGGGTTGATCTTCGGCGTCACGTCGGCGCCGTCGAAACGTAATTTGCCGCCGGCGGTGGCGTGATAGACGCCGGAACGCAGCGCGTGGCTGATCGAGCACCACAAGACGCCGACCACGGGCTTGCCCTTGTAAAGCACGCCGATGGACGCCGAGAACAGCGGAAAACCATTGACGAAATTGGCGGTGCCGTCGATCGGATCGACCGCCCAGATGAAATCATGGTTGCGCGCCGGCGGGGCGTCCATTTCTTCGCCGATGATGTCGTGCTCGGGGAAATATTTGGCGAGCCGTTCGCGAATCATGGCTTCGACCTCGTGGTCGACCTGCGACACCGGATCGCGCCAGACGTCGTCTTTTATGCCGGTTTTGTAGCGCACGGCGAGCAGGCTGCCGAGCATCTTGGCGATTTCGGCGCCGGCGATGCCGGCGAGTTCGACCGCGAACGATTCGATCTCGTGCAGGTATTCGCGCGACAGCACGTCGGCATTTTGTTCATTTGTGTCGGCAACGTTCATGCCGCGTCCGCCTTTTTTTCCGGCGTCTTCTGCGCGGGATGCTTGACCGGAATCAGAACGCGGATTTGCTCTTTTTCGCACGCGATCTCGACGGTTTGTTCGGCTTTATCGGCCTCGAAAAACTCGTCGTCGAGGCGGTAGGGGGCGCCACGCCAGGCGATGATGACTTCCGAGGCCTTGCAATTGGTAACCGGTGGCTTGTCGTCTTGCGGAGCGTCGATCCATCGCACCAGCGCGTCACGCTGATCGATCTCGAATATCACGGCGTCGAGCTTGTCGTCGCTGACATCGGCGGTCGCGGCGATTGGCAGGCCGGGGCCGGTGAAGGCGATGTTGCAAATTTCAATCCCGAGCACCGAGTGCTCGTAAGTCTTGCCGCCGATCTTCATCGTCACATCGATCGGTTTCGCCTTTTTGATCGCCTTTTGAAAAGTATTCCGGCCCTTGCGCAGATTGTCGGCGCCTTCCGGCTTCTTGCCCTTGGTCGCCGCCTGTAGAAACTTTGGGAAAACGCCGACGCCGAAACCTTCCAGAAACAGACTGGTGCCCCAATGGCCGGTGGCTGAACCGAGCGTCACAGGACAACGGCGCGCGATATCCCACATTTCGACCAGTTCCTGCGGCGTGCCGGCAATGCCGAGCGAACGGGCAAAATTATTCGCGGTGCCGAGCGGGAGAATGGCAACCGGAATCGACCGGTCGGGCAGGGTGGTCAGGACCTGCGCCAATGTGCCGTCGCCGCCGGCGGCGACTACGATATCGACCGGCTTGTCGAAGGCGCTTTTGAACTTATCGTCTTTCACCGAGACGTAGCGCACGTCGTAACCGGCGAGTTTGAGGGCAGCGACGATGCTGTCCTTGTCATGGCCTTTCGTCCCGGCCGTCGGGTTGTGGCACAGCAGCACCTGCATGGATGCGATAACGGCGCGGCCACGGGGTGGTTCCGCCGCAATTTTGGGCATCCCCAGAAAGAAAAACGCTGGGTGCAGGGCGGCGACGCTAAATTTCCGAAACGGAGCCGGACCTAGGCCGCCCCGCGCAAGTGCTCGCTGCCGCCATGCGGGGGCGGGATCGGCGCGCCATCGGCGGAATATTCGTTCAGCTTGTTGCGCAGTGTGCGGATCGAAATACCGAGAATATTGGCGGCATGCGTGCGGTTGCCGAGACAGTGCTTGAGCGTCTCCAGAATGAGATCGCGCTCGACTTCCGCCACGGTGCGGCCGACCAGATTGCGGGTGACATGTTCGGCGGTCATCGCCGCCTGTTCGGCGACGCCGGTGCCGCGCGCGGCATCGAGCCTCGCGCCATCGGGCGAAAGAATGCCGTCGACGCCGATCTCAGCGCCGCTCGACAACAGCACAGCGCGATGCAGCGTGTTTTCCAATTCGCGCACGTTGCCGGGCCAGCGATTGATGTTGAGCGCGCGCCGCGCCTCGATCGAGAGCGGGCGCACGGCGAGCCCGTTGGCTTCGGAATATTTCTTGATGAAATAGGTCGCCAGTTCGCCAATGTCTGCCGGACGTTCGCGCAAGGCCGGAATTTTCAGGTTCACGACATTGAGGCGGAACATCAGATCTTCGCGGAAGTGACCTTCGCGCACCGCCTCGGCCAAATTGCGGTTCGACGTCGCGATGATGCGGATATCGACCGGCACCGGCTTGCCGCCGCCGACGCGGTCAATCACGCGCTCCTGAATGGCGCGCAGGAGCTTCGCCTGAAGGCGCACGTCCATTTCGGAAATTTCGTCGAGCAGCAGCGTGCCGCCATTGGCCTCTTCGAATTTGCCGATGCGGCGGCCGAGCGCGCCGGTGAAGGCGCCTTTCTCGTGCCCGAACAATTCGGATTCCAGCAAATTTTCCGGGATCGCCGCGCAATTGACGGTGATGAACGGCTTCTTGGCGCGTTGCGAGCGGGAGTGCACAAAGCGCGCCAGTACCTCCTTGCCGGTGCCGCTTTCGCCGGTGATCAACACAGAGGCGTCGGAGCCCGCGATCTGCTGGGCAAGCTTGACGACGGAAGCCATGGCGTCGTCGCGGTAGATCATGTCGCGCGTGTCGTCGGTGACGGCGGCGAGCACAGCGGCGATCAGATCGGGATCGGGCGGCAGCGGGATGTATTCTTTGGCGCCCGCATGAATGGCGCGCACGGCGGCGCGCGCATCATTGGTGACGCCGCAGGCGACGATCGGCACGTGGATGCGTTCGGCCTCGAGCCGCGTCACGAGATCGCGGATATCGAGCGATACGTCGACCATCAAGAGGTCGGCGCCGCGGCCGGAGCGCAGCACCGCCAGCGCCTGATCGTTCGAATCGGCGTGGGTGACGGAGGCGCCCTTGTCCATGGCGATCTTGCTCGCGATGGTGAGCTGGCCGCCGAGCGTTCCGATGATGAGTAGCCGCATGGCTTTATCCCTTTAGTGCTTCGCGCTTTCTTGTTTGCGCTAGTTCTTATCCGCCTTGATGATTTCCGTCATGGTCACGCCGAGCTTGTCCTCGACCAGCACCACTTCGCCACGCGCCACCAGTCTGTTGTTGACGTAGATGTCGATTGCCTCGCCGACCTTGCGGTCGAGTTCGAGCACGGCGCCGGGGCCGAGCTTTAAGAGTTCGCCGACGTCCATCTTGGCGCGGCCGAGCACAGCGGAAACTTTGACCGGCACGTCGAACAGCGCTTCCAGGTCGGCGGCGCCGCGATGAACCGAATCGGTGTCTTCCGGGGCCAATGCGCCGGCGTCGTCGACCGTTTGCACTCCACCGCCTTCGAGGTCGGGCAGCGGCACCTTGGTTTCGTCGTCACTCATCGCGTCGGTCTCCGAAAAGCATGTTTAGTTGAGCGGTACGCTGCGCGCGGCCACGTAGCGGGCGACCATCTCTTCGATCGCGGCGACAGTCGCGGCGCGGTCACGAATGACGCCGCCGTCGGTCCATTCGATGCGGCAATCGCCGGCCGCCATTTTGTCGTCGGGCTGCACGGCGAGGCGTCCCTCGAAGCCGCGCGCTTGCGCGATTTCTTCGAGCTTGGCCTTGGCAGGTTCGAAAATCTCCGCGCCGACAAAGACGGCGATCTGCGGTGTCGCCACTAACTGGCGGAAGGCTTCCGTGGCGAGCGCGGAAATCTCGGCCAAAGGCTGCTGCGCGATCAGATCGGGCGCGAGTTTGCCGGCGACCGCGATGGCGACCTGCACCGCTTCGGTCTCCAGCCGCGCCTCAATAGTCGTGAGGCCGCGGTTGATGCGATCCAGGTCGTCGGCGAGCCGGGTCAAAGTCTTGGCGATTTTCTCGTTGGTCTCGGTGCGCGCCTGCTCCTGCCCCGCCTCGAAGCCCTTGCGATGCGCCTGCGATTCGGCGTCGGCCTGCCGGCGTTCGAATTCAACCATGGTGATCGTCTTCGGCTTGGCGCCGCCGGCGAAATCCTCGTCGAACATATATTTGGCAGCAGGCTTCATTTTTTATCCTAGTAGATTAACTCGTCGTCGCCCTGGCTCTTGGCGATCAGGATTTCACCCTTGGCCGCCAAATCCTTGGCGATGTTCACGAGCAGCGACTGCGCCTCGTCGACGTCGCGCAGACGCACCGCGCCGAGCGCCTGCATGTCGTCGACCAGCATCTTGGCCGCGCGCGAGGACATGTTCTTGAAGAAGAACTCGCGCACCTTTTCGGTCGCGCCCTTGAGCGCGATAGCAAGCTTATCTTTGTCGATGTTGCGCATCAGCGTTTGCGCCGAGCCGGCGTCGAGCTTGATCAGGTCGTCGAAGGTGAACATCAGCGCCTTGATGCGCTCGGCCGCATCCCGGTTTTCCTCCTCCAGCGACGTGAGGAAACGCGTTTCGGTCTGGCGGTCGAAATTGTTGAAAATTTCGGCCATCACCTCATGTGCGTCGCGCCGGCGGGTCTGCGACAGGTTGGACATGAATTCGGTGCGCAGCGTCTGTTCGACGCGCTCGATCACTTCCTTTTGCACCGCCTCCATCTTCAGCATGCGGGTGACGCAGTCGAGCGAGAGTTCCTCCGGCAGGATCGAGAGCACGCGCGCGGCGTGCTCGGGGCGCAGTTTCGACAGCACCACCGCGACGGTCTGCGGATATTCGTTCTTGAGATAGTTCGCCAGCACTTCTTCCTGCACATTGGCGAGCTTTTCCCACATGTTGCGGCCGGCCGGGCCGCGGATTTCGTCCATGATGCCGGCGATGCGGTCGGTCGGCAGGAATTGTGCGAGCAGGCGCTCGGTGGCGTCGTAGTTGCCGAGCAGCGCGCCCGAGGCCGACAGGCGACCGACGAATTCCAGCAGCAATTGCTCGACCGCCTCGGCCTCGACCGTGCCGAGCGAGGACATCACGATGGAAATCTCGCGCAGTTCGTCGTCGTCGAGCAGGCTGAAGATGGCGCCGCCATATTGTTCGCCGAGCGCCAGCATCAGGACGGCGGCGCGTTCGGGGCCGGTGAGCTTGCGCTGCGTGGTCTTGACTTGCGCACGGCTCGCCAATTCGGCCATCAGGCCGCCGATATCCTCGCGCACGGCGTCGTCGCCGGAGGCCTTTTCTTTTTTATTGTAGGCGGATGGCATTTAGGCCGCGTCCTCGTGGAGCCAGCTACGGATGATGGAGACCGCTTCGTGCGGATTCTTCGAGGCCAGTTCGCCGACTTTCTGCACCGACTGGGCGTGCACCTGGCCCTGCACCTGCGCGACGTCGATCATCGCCGAGGTGCGGTTGGAGATGGCGACCGCTTCGTCGGAGCCGACGATGGCGATATTGGTGCCGCCGGCATTGGTGATGCTGCCGGAACCGCCGCCGGATTGAATGGGCTGTCCGTCGGCGCCGATTTGGACGCCGATGCTGGTGGCGCCACCAGGGCCACCGATCGCGCCGGCAACGCCGGCGATCCCCGCGCGGCCGGCGATATTAGGGTTTTCCGGTGTCACCACCCGGCGCACCAGGGGACGCACCACCATCAGCAGCACGATCAGGCCGAGCAGCGCCATCACGCCTTTTTCGGCGGCGCCCATGATGTCGTCTTTGGTAAACTGGAAGTATTTCATCCAGCCCTGCGGCGTTTCGATCGGCACCGGGGTGGTTTCGGCAAAGCGCAGATTGACTACCTCGACTTGGTCACCGCGCTTGGCGTCGAAGCCGATGGCGCTGCGTACCAGCGCGGAAATGCGGTCGATTTCCTCCTTGGCGCGCGGCTGGTAGACCATCTCGCCTTTGTCGTTCTTGGTGTAACGGCCATCGACCAGCACGGCCGCCGAAATACGATTGATGCGGCCGGCTTCCGTCACTTCGGTCTTGGTCGTGCGCGAAATCTCGTAATTGACGATTTCCTCGGTCTTTTTGCTCTGGTCCTTGTTGCGGTCGCCGCCGCTGGTTCCGTCCTGATTGCTCCCTGGCAACTGGCCGCCGACGGAAACCTGACCGCTTTCCTTGCCCTGCGTGGAGTCGGATTGCTCTTCGCGGGTCTGGCTCGAGCGCACGACGCGGCCATCCGGATCGAACTTGTCCGAGGTCTGCGTGATGCGGTTGAGATCGAAATCGGCGGTGAGCTGGACGCGCGCGTGGCCGGGGCCGACCACCGAGGAGACGATGCCTTCGACCTGCGAGCGCAAACGGTTCTCATAAGCGGACTTGCGCTCGTCGGCGCCGGCGCCGCTCATCGGATCGTCAGGCGAGGCACCATCCGCGAGCATGCGGCCGGTCTCGTCGACCACCGTCACGCGCTCCGGCTTCATGCCGTTGACAGCGGTCGCCACCAGATGACGGATGGCGCGCACCTGCTGCGGTTCGAGCTGGCCGCGCACCTTCAGAACGACCGAGGCGGTGGCTTCAACCTTGTCGCGCGAGAACAGCGGACGTTCCGGCAGCACCAGATGCACGCGCGCGGCATCGACGCGGTCGATGCTGCGAATGGTGCGGGAGAGTTCGCCTTCGAGCGCGCGCAGGTGATTGATGTTCTGGATGAAGGAGGTGGCGCCGAGCGCGTCGGACTTGTCGAAGATTTCGTAGCCAACGCCGCCGCCTTTGGGCAGCCCGCCTTCGGCGAGCTTCATGCGCAGGCGGGCGACCTTGTCCTTCGGAACCATCACGATGGCGCCGTCGTTCTTGAGCTTGTAGTCGATCGCCTGGCGTTCGAGGTCCTTGATGATCGCGCTCGAATCCTCGACCGACAGATCGGTGAACAACGGCACCATTTGCGGCGTCGTCATCTGGATCATCAGAAATGAGAAGAAGCCGATCAGCGCCAGCGTCACCGCGGCCATGGCCGCCAACCGCGCTACGCCGAACGACTTCGCGAAATCGAAGAAACCTTGCACTGGCTTGTCCCACCCGGCCGGCGCTTGCTTGCGCCTCACCCGGCAAGATTTGCCCAGTATATGGTTAGCGTCTGGTTAATGACATTACGCGTGCGCGACCGTCACGCATCGCGCGGCTAAACAATACGTTACGCAACCGTGAAATGTAGATTGCATTTTCGCGCGCGCAGACGAAAACGCCGGCGCGAGCGGCCGGCGTTTGCGAGATTGCGAAAATTGGAAGAGGGCTTACTGGCGGTACTGCTGAATACGCGTGGTGCGCAAGCCGGCGAGGCCGTGTTGATCGATCGAATATTGCCAGGAGAGGAATTCTTCGACCGTCAGCGTGTAGCGGGCGCAGGCCTCTTCAAGCGACAGCAATCCGCCGCGCACGGCTGCGACCACCTCGGCCTTGCGGCGGATGACCCAGCGTTTGGTTGTCGGCGGCGGCAGGTCCGCGATCGTAAGCGGACTGCCATCGGGCCCGATGACGTATTTGACCCTCGGGCGGTGGGGTTCGGTCATTGGTATACTCACAAAGACTCGACTGACTCTGACTGTTACTGGCCAAAAACTACAGGCCGCGACTTAAAATTTGCCTAAGCTTGTCGGGCCATATGGGAAAAGTTTGCCCTGTTTTCGCTAACCTTTTGGTTACGGATGGGGCGTGGGAGGTAGCCTCCTGACGGCATCTGCAATACCCTAACCGGCAATTATCCAGGGTGGGTTCCGGTAAATTGGGTGCAGGATTGAAAATCTTCCCGGCAACCGCATCGGAATGGCGAACGCGTGGCCGGTATGCCGCTACCCTCATCGGCGTGGCGCTGGGCTATTTTGTGCTGGCCAAGCTCGGTTTGCGGCTGGCTTCGATCAATCCGAGCGCCAGCCCGATCTGGCCGCCGACCGGCTTCGCGCTTGCGGCCGTGCTTCTGGCCGGTCCCCGCGTCTGGCCGGCGATCTTTATCGGCGCTTTCGCCGCCAACGCCACCACCGCCGGTACACTGACGACTTCAACGTTGATCTCCCTCGGTAATACGCTCGAAGCCGTAGGCGGCGGCATGCTGGTCATGCGCTGGTCTGGCGGGGCACACACCTTTGAGAGCCCAGCGCAGGTGGCGAAATTCACCACGTGGATCGGTGCGGCCACCGTCATCAGCGCAAGTGTCGGCGTCGTTACTTTATGCGCGGCGGGCTTTGCGTCCTGGTCGCAATTCGGTCCGGTTTGGGTCACCTGGTGGTTGGGCGACGCCGCCGGCGGGCTGGTGGTGACGCCGGTCATCGTCTTATGGGCGCGCTCGGGCTTGGTCTTATGGGCGAGTTCGGGCTTGCGCGGCTCCGACATGCGCGACTGGCAGGCCGCTGCCGGCGTGCTCGGCTTTGCGGTCGCCGTCGGCATTGTCGCGTTTAGCCCGCTGGTGCCGCAATCGGAATACTCAAGCCCGCTCGGCTTCCTGGCGATCCTGCCGCTGGTGATGGCGGCGCTCTGGCGCGGCCCGCGTGACACCGCCACGGTCGCGCTCATCCTGACCAGTTTCGCGATCTGGGCGACGCTGCGCAATGCCGGGCCGTTCGGCAAGATCG
>Ga0075522_10000241_pt1 | contig 37614 bp, 25 predicted proteins | sample NGEPerA_FD_74796 | JGI IMG/M metagenome (GOLD analysis project Ga0075522, IMG submission 74796) | Arctic peat soil microbial communities from the Barrow Environmental Observatory site, Barrow, Alaska, USA - NGEE PermafrostL2-A | ecosystem: Environmental > Terrestrial > Soil > Wetlands > Peat ... | reverse complement strand
CGAATACATGTCCAAATCGCCGATAGTGATGTTTCCAGAGTAATCGCCACCGTTGGTCATCGCTCCGCCTTCGTCACCTGCCGGCACAATAAAAGGTTCAGGCATCTGGGCCAGATGCAATGCGTAAGTGCCGGTGCCTCCGGAATCCCAACTGCTGACCAGCACGGTAAAAGTGCCGCTGTTGGTCGCCGTGTAGGCGATGAACTGGTCGTATTGGTTGGCTCCGGCCGTTGTTAGCAACGCTCCGTCTGGCCCATACAGTCTTAAATAGCCGAAGAAACCGGTCGAGCCCAATCGCAAATTGATATTGTCGCCCGCGTTAGCCGTGAAGGTGTAGGAATCAACTTCCTTATTGGTAATAGTTCCAGTCTGATTTGCTCCATTGATGAGAGTTTGTGCGCTGGCGACAAGCGGCAGACTGAACAGCAGAACAGCCGTCAGCGCGGCCAACGACATTGAATCAAATTTGGATTTCATAATAGCTAGTTGAGTGATCCATCCCCTCGGGCGCCAGCCTGCTGCACACCAGCAAGGAATGCCCTGCCCGATGGACTGAGAATTGAGTTTGTTTTTCATGGTTTTATTCGGATTGGGTTTTAATGATTCGTTTTCTTCGTCAAATTCTCACGCCGGCACGGTGACGCTGGCCGGCTGGCTCCAGAGGCCGACTTGGTTGTCGTCCAGGCGGTAGATGGCTTTGTAAGTCCACTTCACGGAGACGGCGGGGAAGGGTTGCGTGTCGGTGTAGCCGGGCGTGGTGTCAATGGTCAGCAGCACAAAGCCCTTGCCGTCGGCGCGATCCACCTGGATTTCGCAACTGTCCAGAAAGGCGCTGTTGCCGCCCCAGCCCCATTTCACATTCACCTGACTGCCCATGATGGCAACAGAAATGACCGGCTGAACGGTGGTCAAATCCGGCCCCGTCTGCGCGCTGCCGACAATGCCCAGATTGGTGGCGTTGGCGTCGGAACACAGGCCGCCGTCCTTGATGGACTGGACGAGCGCGAAGATGCGCGTGAGCGCGCCGGTGTTGACCGGCGTTACTCCGGCGGGCAGCGCGGGCGCGATGAAAACGGGTAGCGCCATCAACGCCGTGCCATCGCCATTCTGCGCCTCGGCGGCGGCATCCGTGGTGGCCAGCGCCCACGCGCGTCCGGCGGGCAGCCACGTTTGCAGGACATAAATGAGCCAGCCGCAATCCGCCACGGCACCGCTTGCTTGCGCGGCGGTCAGGCCGAGAACGGCGGCGAGGGCCGGCAGTTTGTTGGAGTAGTTTGCCAGCCAGACGATTTGATCGGCCTGACGGACGGGGTAGTAGGTGTTTCGTTTCATGGGCGGCTGTTGTTTGGAGGTTTATTCACGGTTTTTTGCTAAAATCGCAGAATTTAAGCGCAAATGGCCGGTTTTCCGCGAAATGGGGTGCGCCCCTTTTGGAAAGGGGTGAACTTTTTGCAGCAAGGGGCGCGGCACGTGGGAAAAGGGGTGATGCACTTGCGCCAAGGGGTGCGCCCCTTTTGGTAAGTGGCGAACCTTTTACGGCAAGGGGTGAATCACCTGCGGCAAGGGGCGACGCACTTATCACAAGTGGCGCAGCACTTGGAAAAAGGGGCACGCCCCTTGGCGTAAAAAATTCACCACCCGTCGCAAGTGCTAACCCTGCCGACAAATAATCCGCCGCACTATTGCGCGGTTGCGCGGTTGCGCGGTTGCGCGGTTGCGCGGTTGCGGTGAGACTGCTGAAGGTTACGAATCCAATCATAAGGGTTGAGATGAATTTTTGCAGGGCGGCACGGGCGGTGTCAAGGTTTTTTAACGAAAAAGTTAAGCCAGCCAAGGGATGATGCCTTTAACAAACAAATGGCTTTTAACCGCAGATTACGCGGATTACTTCGCGGATTACTTACGATTAAAAAACCACCCTCCGCGTAATCTGCGGTTCCAAAAATATTATTTATTTGTGAAGTGCATAATTGCATAATTCCAAAGCTGCCATGAATCTTCCTCCGAATCTTTCCCCGCAAAAAGCCGGTCCGTCTCAATTTGAACGAGTTTCACCGTTGCGCCCGGACATGCCCGCAGGCTAGATTCGGCCAGCAGGAGTTTCTGTGAAATTGAAAAACTGTTTCAAAACCGCCGCTTGGATTTTTTTTGTCTTACGGCTCGCGGCAAATTTTGCCCCCGCGCAGGAAACCAACGACATCCAAACGCCCGCAGAATTGCGCGGCGAGATTGCCGCGCATCTCGCGCAGCCGCGTTTCGACGGCGCGTTGTGGGGCGTGAAAATCATTTCGCTCGACTCCGGCCAGACGGTTTTTGAAGACCATGCCAGCCGGCTGATGAGTCCGGCGTCCAACAGCAAACTTTACACCGCCGCGCTCGTGCTGGACCGCCTCGGCGCGGATTACTGCATTCTCACGCCCATCCTCGCCACGGCCAGACCGGATGCCGACGGCGTGGTGCGCGGCGATCTGGTGATTGCCGGGCGCGGTGATCCGAGCTGGAACGCGCGCCACGCCGGGACGAATTTTTGGAATTTGTTTTCTCCGTTCATCGCCGCGCTGACGAACGCCGGCGTGCGCCATGTCACCGGCGATTTGATCGGCGACACGACTTTTTTCCACTCGCCGCCGAATGGCTCCAGTTGGACGGTGGACGATTTGGAAGATTCCGACGGCGCGGAAATTTCGGCGCTGACGCTCGCGGACAATTTCACCCAAATCCGCGTTGCGCCCGGTGAACGCGCTGGCGGGCCGTGCGCGCTGGCGATTGTTGATCCGTTCACCGGCCTGCAACTCGACAATCAAACCGTCACGGAAACGAACGGCACCGCGAGGCACATCGAAGCCCGGCGTTTTTTCGGCAAAAATGTCGTCCATGTTTTCGGCGCGCTGCCCGCCGGCGGCGAACCGGAAATGGTGGACATGCCGGTGCTGCGTCCGGCGGAATGGTTCACCGCCGCGCTGAAGGAGGCCTTGCGGCAAAATGGAATTATCGTGGATGGTTCCGCGCGTTCCGTGGCGTGGCCGTCGCCAATGCCGGCCGCAAATGTGAAATTGGGCGAAGTTGTTTCGCCGTCGCTGCGCGAACTCGTCCATGATTTCATGAAGCCGTCGCAAAACTTGGAGGCGGATCTGATTTTCGCGCACACGGGCGAAATGACCCGCGCCGCCGACGCGCCGCCGTGGCGGACTTCCGAGGACTGCGCGCTGGCCGCGCTCAAACAATTTTTGGCCACGAACGGCCTGCCCGCCGGCGACGTGCATTTTGACGAAGGCTCCGGCCTTTCACGCAACAACCTGACGACCGCGAATGCCACGGTCGCGCTGATGCAATTCATGACGAAACACCGCGCCGCGCAGGATTTCATCGCCGCGCTGCCGGTCGCCGGCGTGGACGGCACGCTGCGCCGCCGCATGAAGGACACGCCCGCGTTTCAAAATGTCCGCGCCAAAACCGGCACGCTGCGCTGGGCGAACGCGCTCTCGGGTTTTGTCACCACGGCGGCGGGCGAACATCTGGCGTTCAGCCTCATGTTGAACCGCTACGCCGCGCCGCCAGACCGCAGCCGCACGGCCGAACTGGACGACATCGCGGTGATGCTCGCGCGTTTCGCCGGACGCACGGATGATACGCTGGGAAAAATTTACGCGCCGTTCGGAACCTTGCTCGTCACGCAATTTGTGTCCGCGCCGTTCCCGCATCCGGCACGCGCCGCAGGCCACAAATATCACGACCAGTTTTATTCCGCCGTCGAACATTATTCCAACAGCACGGTGGCCATGTTCATCCCGAAAAATTTTCGCGTCACGGACAAAATTGATTTCGTCGTCCACTTTCACGGCTGGAACCACACGGTCGCCGGCACGCTGCCGGAATACAGGCTGGCCGGACAATTTGCCGCCAGCGGCAAAAACGCCATTCTCATTGTGCCGCAAGGCCCGCATGACGCGCCGGATTCTTTCGGCGGAAAACTGGAGGACACGAACGGCTTCAAAGTTTTCATGGCCGAGGCCGTGGAAAAACTGGCTGATAACGGTTTCGGCAGACCGGCAGGTCTGCCCTACCGGTGGGGCGGTGCTGCCGCGCCGCCGCAAATTGGCAACGTGATTATTTCCGGCCACAGCGGCGGCTATCACGTCATGGCGGCAATTTTAGATCACGGCGGACTGTCCGACAAAATCAAGGAAGTCTGGCTCTTTGACGCGCTTTACGGCAACGCGGAAAATTTTGTCGCGTGGCAGAAAAATGAAAACGGACGGCTGCTCGACATTTACACCGACCATGGCGGCACGAAGGAAGAGACGGAAAATTTGATGGCGGCATATAAAACCAACGGCACCAGTTTTTTCACCGCCGAAGAAACGAACGCAGTGCCGGAAGACCTGCGGACGAACAAAATTGTTTTTCTGCACACCGATCTGGTTCACAACGACGTGGTTTCCAAGCGCGATGAGTTTGAATGGTTTCTCAAAACAAGCTGTCTCCAAGACAAATGAACGCAACAAATATTTCTGGCGGAGCGCGGGCTTCAGCCCGCTTCAACGCCCATGACGGAGCGGCTGCGGAAAATTCCAACCCGCCTTCACTTTGGGCATTGAAGCGGCGTGAACGCCGCGCTCCGCTGGCGCCGATCCGATGTTCGTCCATTGCAGGGGACTTTGTAATTTGCATTTTCGCCGCGCTGCTGGCCGGCTGCCAATCTATGCCCACCCAAAAAAGTTGCTCCACGCGCCCGCCGGTAAAGCTCGGCGTCGAAGTCCTGTTTGAAAAACATCCGGATTTGCTGCGCGGCAAAAACGTCGGCTTGATCACGAATCCGACCGGCCTGGATTCCCGGCTCGACAGTGACATTGATCTTTTCCGCGCGCACGGCGTGAACCTCGTCGCGCTTTACGGCCCGGAGCACGGCGTGCGCGGCAATGCCCAGGCCGGGCAATTTGTGGCGTATTATTTTGACGGCCAGCTCAAGCTGCCGGTGTTCAGTCTTTATGGCCAGACGCACAAGCCGCCGCCGGACATGATGACGAACATTGACGAATATATGCGCTCGTTTGACACCAAGCACGAGGGCAAACAGGTCGAGGCCGGCATGATGAATTCCGTGGACGTGATGGTGTTTGATTTGCAGGACGTCGGCACGCGCGTCTACACTTACATCGCGACGATGGCCAACGCGATGCAGGCGGCGGCGGACGCAAACCTTCCTTTCATCGTATTGGATCGGCCCAATCCCATCGGCGGCGTGACGATGGAAGGACCAATTCTCGAATACCCGGAATACAGTTCGTTCATCGGGCTGTATCCGATTCCGCTGCGCCACGGCATGACCCTGGGCGAACTGGCGCAGTTGTTCAACAAAAAATTCCTGAAGAAAAAAGTGAAGCTCACCGTCGTGCCAATGGAAAATTGGACGCGCGACGAGTGGTTCGATGAAACGTCGCTGCCGTGGGTTTTGCCGTCGCCCAATCTGCCGACGCCCGGCAGCACGACGGTTTATCCGGGCCAGGTGATTTTGGAGGGAACGAATTTGTCCGAAGGGCGCGGCACGACGAAGCCGTTTGAAATGTTCGGCGCGCCGTGGATTGACGGGTTTGTGCTGGCGAAAAAGTTGAACGAACTGAATCTGCCCGGCGTGAAATTCCGCGAAGTCTGGTTCACGCCGACGTTCTCGAAATTTTCCGGCCAGCAATGCGGCGGCTGCCAGTTGCACGTCACCGACCGCGCGGCGTATCAGTCCGTCGCCACGACGCTCAACATTTTATCCGAGATAAAAAAACTTTACGGCGACAAACTGGAACTGCACGCGAGTTATTTTGACAAGGTGCTGGGAAATTCCAGCGTGCGCGCGGCGCTGGAACGCGGCGAGCCGGTGGAAAAAATCATCGCCGGCTGCCAGCCCGGACTGGCTGAATTCGCAAAGCTGCGCGCGCCGTTTCTTTTGTATCGATGAAAATTTATGCGTAGAAAGATCCCGTCTGATTGCCCGAGTGCGGTGGGACTCGTCGCGCTGCGACGAGTAGCGTCGCAGAGAAGTGGCGCAACGGAATTCAAGCGATCCGAACATTTCAAAAACCCGAATGCCCGCTGCGCGGGCAGATGTCGTCGCAGCGCGACAACATCCACCATCTTCGGACTATTGGTGCGCTTTGCGTTTTGCGCGGCATTGCTGATGGTTGCGGGCTGCGTTACCAACCGGCAAGCCGGCAAGTTTTTTCGTGCCGACAAACTGGCGGAAATGGACGCGGCGATTGAAACCGCCATCACCAGCCACAAATGTCCTGGCGGCGTGCTGTGGCTGGAACGCAACGGCACGGCGTATCACAAGGCCTACGGCAGCCGCGCGCTGGTGTCCGCGCGCGAGACGATGACCGAGGACACGGTTTTTGACATGGCTTCGCTGACGAAAGTTGTCGCCACCACGCCCGCCGTCATGCTGCTCATTGAGCGCGGAAAAATAAATTTGGACGCGCCGGTGAAGACTTACCTTCCCGAATTCACTGGCGATGGCCGGGAGTTGGTGACCGTGCGCGAATTGCTCACGCATACTTCCGGCCTGCCGCCGGACATCGAAACCAAAACCGACTGGCACGGCCAGGCTGCGGCGATTCAAAAAGCGTGCGCGGAAAAGTTGCAGTCGAAGCCCGGCACGGTTTTCAAATACAGCGACATCAATTTTTTCCTGCTCGGCGAAATTGTTCAGCGCGTGAGTAAAACGCCGCTGGAAACCTTTGTGCAACGAGAAATTTTCGACCCGTTGAAAATGAAGGACACGGGATTTTTGCCGTTGGAAAATATGCGCATAAAACTGTCCCGCATCGCGCCGACGGAAGTGGTGAACGGCCAGCCGTGGCGCGGCATCGTTCACGACCCGACGGCTCGCAAAATGGGCGGCGTGGCCGGGCACGCCGGGCTTTTTTCGACGGCGTCCGATCTGGCGCGTTACGCGCGGATGATGCTGCATCTTGGCGAACTGGACGGCGTGCGGATTTTCAAGCCGGAAACGGTCCGGCTGATGACGAGCATGCAGATGCCACCGGGCGTGAACGTGCTGCACGGATTGGGCTGGGACATCGATTCGCCTTACGCCGGACCGCGCGGCCGTCTTTTTCCAATCGGCTCCTACGGCCACACTGGCTGGACGGGCGGTTCGATTTGGATTGATCCGTTTTCAAAAACCTTCGTGATTTTTCTGTCGAACCGGAATCATCCGACGGAGGCGGGCAACGTGATTGCATTGCGGCGGAGGCTGGGAACCCTGGCGGCGGAGGCGGTTTCGGATTTCGATTTTTCCCGCGTTTCCGGCCAGCCGGATTCCGAACGTCCTTCGCCTGCGCGCCACCGATGACATTTTGCGCGGCCCGATGGCGGCGGACTGGTTGTGCTTTTGTAACAGTGGTTAGGATAATGTAACAATTAAACATTTTTAATGCGATATTTCAAAATTTTTGTTGCAATCGGATGACTACCGGCGTAAAACCGTTTCAAGTTTGAAAAACTTGAAACCAAAACCATGCCGGCCACTGTGGTTCTGCATGGAAATATAAAGCAAGAAGGAGCATTATGAAAAAAACCAGTATGATTGGCCGGATCCTGTTGTTAACCGCCGTCATGGCGGTAGTGGCTGTTCCATTGAACCTGCAAGCCTCGCCGTATGCGACCGGGCTGACCGTGACCAACAACGGTGCCGGCGTTACCAACGTTCAATTTTTCCTGAACGAAGCCGGCGGCAACGTCACCGTCACCTACGAGGATGGCAGCACCAATGTCAATTACAACGGCATCAACACCGGCACTAATTTGGGCAGGGGCCAATTCTCCTTCTCGTTGAACAACCACTCAAGCTACGCCATTTCAGTATTTAAAATCGGCAACGGCGTCCCGGTGCAAATCAGCGTGGACTCGTCCAACTTGGCGTATTTCCCGACCAGTCCGCGTGGCGTGGCGGTGAATCAAGATCCCAAGAATGGTAAGTGGTTCGGCCGGGTCTATGCCGGCGAAGGCTCCGCAGGTGTCGGCGCCGCCCCTCTCACAAAATATCACGGCCTCTACGCCATGAACGCCGATTTGTCGGACGCGTTGGGCCAGGGCACCAATGCCTTTGCACAGGGACTCTTTGGCCCCGAGAGCACCAGCGCCCCGTATAAATTGCGCGTCGCGCCCGACAACTCGCTGATGGTGGAAGACTTCTCTGGCAATGGCGCGCTTTGGAAATTCGCGCCGGATTTGAACAGTTCAAATGCAATCTTTTTGCAAACTCAACCGGCCGGCATTCACGGCGACATGTTGGGCACGCCCGACCTGTTGATGACTAATATCGGAGGCATCAATTATTGGACGCTCTGGATTTTCGATTCCGGCATGGCGGTGCCGTCCGGGACGACCTTGGGGCCGAACACGTCGGTTGGACAATACAACTGCGCCTATCGTTACGACATTGGCGCCTACTATACGACAAACACGGGGCCCTATCCCTACCCGCCGAATTACGCCTTCTCCATGGGCTTGAGCGGCATTGCCGAGCTGCGGACGGAGGGCGACATTGGCAAGGACGGAAAAATTATTTGCGGCTTCGAGCGGGCCAACCTGTCCAATCCCGACGTTCAGGTGCTTAGCGCCGACGGCTCGACTTACCTTTGGGATTCATGGAATGACACCGGCGGCGCGAGCGATCCTTGGAACGGGAGCACCAGCATTGGTTCAGCCGTTGGCGGATGCTATGGCGGCATTCGCGTGTCGCCCGACGGGCGCTATCTGTGCGCGGTGGATGTTGACAACGGCTTCACCATCGCCGGCCTGACCAATGGCGTTCCCGACGACTCCAGCCTCTTCGCCATAGCAGACTCTGCCACCACTTTTTATACGGGCGTTTCGGGCCAAACCGGCAACTCGCGCGGCATGGACTGGGACGCGGCGGACAATGTCTACGAGATCAGTTCCGGTCAGGCACAACTACGCATCTTTTCGCTGGGCGTCACCACCACTTGCATTACCAGCAATGACATCACCGGAACCAACGGCTCATTTCAATTGATTCTGCCGCAGTTTAGCGGTTCGGTGGTGGCCGCGCAAAACGGCTCGCAGAATTATGTTAATAATGCGCAACCCGGCGCACCCATTCCCGGCATCTTCACCATCACCCTCAACACGAATAACCTGTCCGTGCCCATCACGGTCAATTTCGCGCGCAGCGGCACCGCCGGTTATATTACCAATTACACGATGAACTTGGGCACAGACTCGCACGGCGCGGTGATTGGCACCAACAGCGTGACTTTCCCGGCTGGCACATATCCGGGCGCAGGCAACTGGCAGGCGAACGTGCAGATTATTCCGACCGCCACGCCCCTAAGCGGTCCGACACTGGGCGTGACCATGAGCCTTCATGGTAGCGCGCAAAGCACAGTAAGCACGCCAAGCACCGCGTCTTTGACGATTTCCAACACCGGCCCGCAGTTGCTCGTCATCTCTGCCCTGGCCAACGCAGCAACGATGAGCCGCAGCGTGCCCAACGACTATGCCGAGTTTGTCATCACGCGCTGGGGCGACCTCAACGGCCCTGGCAACGGCACCGGCGGCGTGAATCAAGTTTCATACACCGTCACCAATTTCACTTATTTGGGCACGGGCACATATCCAGCCGATTACACCGCGCAGGCGCAAAATTTGCAAACGCCTCCGCAAAACGGCCAGCCGGGTGTTACGATTGCCCCTGGTGCAGTTTCCGTTACCAATATCATCGGCAATCCCGTGGCGCACGCCAATCTCAACCAGGCGCCGAATGCCGTCACCATCAGCATTGAGCTGACCAACGCCATCACCGGCACTAACAGCACAAGTTCGGAAGGCTTGGCCTATGCTGTCACGCCCGCCGCCGTCACTCTGACGGAACTGGATAACACCATCGGTTCTGAAGTCGTTCTCTGGTCCGATGCTCTGACGAGTTCGTCGGACAGCACCAATTGGACATTGACTTTCGCGGCGACAAACCGCGCCGCCGCGCCCACGTTGCCGGTGGTTATTCGGAATTACACCAACGATGAAACTGCTATCTTTAACGGCGGAACCAACGATTTCCGCGTTGAATTCGGCAATCCAATTTCGGCCGATACCGTTCCGCCATCGTCATACATGGCCGCGCACGGGTTGACCACCGCGTTGCGCATGACCGTGAACAAAGACGGCGGCAATTCGCAGGCGGGCGTCAACCTGTATCCGCAAGGCACCAACTTTGCCGGTAATTATGCCTTGCGCTTCAGCATGTATCTTTCAATGTATTCGGGCGCAAACAATAATCCATTCGCCGGAACTTATCCTTTTGAGTTTGCGCTCTTTGGTGTCAACCATAGCGGAACCAATTGCAACTGGCGCACCGCGTTTAGTATTCCTGCAGGCGCCACCTATGACAGCCCCACCAATGCCGACGGCGTGTGGTTTGCAATCAATGCTGGCTGGGGTTCGATTACGCCGGCAGATTTTGACGCTTTCACCTCCCCGGCATTGCCCAACGGTGGCGTGACGGCCGACTACCAGAGCAGCAGTTCTGCGCAGGAAAGCGGCGTTTTCAAATCTCCACCTTTCACTTCGATGCAGGCCGGAGCCAAGGCGGGCGGCCAGCCGATTGACCAGTGGGTGGATGTCAGCGTTGAGATCACCCGCCAAACCAACGTCAGTGTGTATTTGGATCGTTCAAAGGTTATTCCGTCCTTTGTGCTCACCAATGGCGGCGGCAATTATGTGAGCGGCGTGCCGATGCTCGGTTATCTCGATCCCGTGCCTGACGAAAGCGACAGCAGCGCGTTCGTTTATTATTCCAACGTTCGTGTTGTCGAGTTGTCGCCTTATATCACGGCTCCTCCTGTCAGCCTGATCGCGACGCAGGGTGCCAATGTTAGCTTCACCTCCTCCGCGTGGCTTGGCACTGCGCCGGTGAGCAATACTTGGTATCTCGCCAGCACGCCGACAAACCCGGTTACCGCATTGCAGACCGACGTTGGCACCACCAACCTCACCAGCACGCTCGCGTTGAACAATGTGCAGGCCGGCACGAATTATCTCGCCGTGTTCAGCGATGTCGCCGGCTCGGTCACGGGCGCGGTGGCCCAGATCGAAGTCATTATCGGCCCGACGAATCAAACCGCGGGCGCGGGCAGCACGGTGCGATTCGTGGCGATTCCGAACGGACCGTCGGCACCAACCGCTTACCAATGGAAAACCAATGGCGTCAGCCTCGCAAACGGCAACCATTTTGTGGGTGTGACCACGGCCACGCTGACGATCACCAACGTCCAATCGTCCGACGCGATAACTTACTCTGTGGCCGTGACCAACACCGCCGGCACCGTGTCACCGTCAGCCACCCTGACGGTCATCGTGTCGCAGCCGCCGACGTTCTCCGGCGTTGCGCTGGCGGGCACCAATGCCGTCCTGTCATTCACGTCCCCAAATGGATCCGACACCACGGGTTCATTTACCCTGCAAAGTTCCGCCAACGTGCAAGGTCCTTACACGGCCACCGCCGGCACGATTACCGGCAGCAGCGGCTCGTTCCTGTTTACCGTGCCGCTGACGACGAACACCACGATGTTCTACCGGCTGAAGCACAATTGAGCCACTGCGCCCGAAGCTGGGCAAAACACTCTGGGCGTCGCGTGGCGGCACCCGCGTCACGCGGCGTTCCTTTTGAGTGTTATTGAGAGAAGTTTTGAAATGACTTTAGGAATAAAATGAATATGCGAAATTTTTTTCTCCGCCGACGGGCGCGTTGTGTTCCGGGTGCAGGCGCATTCACTCTGATTGAACTGCTCGTGGTGATTGCCATCATTGCAATCCTGGCGGCAATGCTCCTGCCGGCACTCGCCTCGGCAAAGAGGAAAGCCCAGCAAGCCCAGTGCTTGAGCAATAAGAAGCAACTCGCCATTGCCTGCACGATGTATAGCAATGACTTCAACGGCTGGCTAGTCCCCAACGCGATCTTGGGGGGCGATTCCGCCTACGGCTGGTGCCATAGCTTGAACGGCGAAAACTGGACATATCAGATTGAAAACACGGATCCGACCCAATACACCACAAATTGTCTGGCCCCCTATATTGTCAAACAAATCGGGGTCTACAGGTGCCCCGCAGACAACATCCCCTCCGACCCCGACCCCTCCGGCAACGGCATTCGCATCCGTAGCATTTCCATGAACGGCCAGATTCTGGGCGGTTTAATGTCATATTACCCTGGCGACTACACGCAGTCTGGCACTAAGCTGAATGCCTATTATGTCTATAACAATGGCTGGCCACTCATCGGCAAAGAGAATAGTTTCACGCGGCTGCGCCCAGTGGACGCCTTTATTTTCGCAGATGAAACCATGTGGACGCTCAACGACGGCTACCTGCAAATGGGCCTAAACAGCCCAGATTTCCCGGATTGTCCGGCCAGTTACCACGGCGGTGGCAATGCCTTCTCTTTTGCGGATGGTCACGCAGAGATCCACAAGTGGAAAGGATCGCTCAATCCCGGCGCGCCCTACGCCTATGGTAAGCACAACACGCATTGGCCAACCGGCGGCGGGTTGCCAGCTTTGAGTCCGGCGGACCCAGATTGGCAATGGTTGAAAATGCACGCAGATGCCAAATAGCAGATTTCCTATAGCCAAAACTTTCAGAGCGGACTCACCTGAAGTCCGTTTTTTTCTTTTGCGGAAGCGAAGGATAAAATTCCTTTCTCCGCCGTCACGCCAGCAAACGGGTCGTTGGTGATGAGCAGATTTCCATCCACATCCAGATAATCCGTCAATTCCGCCAGGTGCGCGGCGGCGCTGATGAGCACGCTCGTCTCAATCATGCAGCCGATCTGCGTTTTCAATCCGGCTTTGCGCGCGGCTTCCAAAGTTTCCCTGGCCATGCTCACGCCGCCGGTCTTGACCAGCTTCACGTTGACGCCATGAAAACATTCCGCGCAACGCGGAATGTCTTTGATCGTGTGACAGGCTTCATCGGCGAAAATGGGCAGTGGCGAACGCTCCTTGAGCCATTTCAAATCCTGGTCACCGGCATCGCGCGGCATCGGCTGCTCCACGAACTGGATTTTCTTGTCCGTGGCCGCGAGCCATTCCAGCATCCGCAGCGCGTCCTCCTTGGTTTTCCAACCTTCGTTCGCATCCACGCGCACGGGCTTGTCGGGCGCGGCGGAGCGCAGCGCGGCAAAATTCTCGCGGTCGCGCGGGTCGCCGACCTTGAGCTTGAGCACCGGATACGGCGCCGCCTCCAAAACCTTTTTGCGGATGATGTCCGGCGCGTCAATGCCGATGCTGAAACAGGTGACATGATGATTTTCGCGGAAGCCAAGGCCGAGAAAATCGTGCAGCGGCTGGCCCGCGCGTCTGGCCGCGCCGTCCAGCAGCGCGATGTTCAACATGCACTTTACGGCCACCGGCAGGTCGGAAATTTTTTCGAGATGATCCATGCTGCCCGGCACGTCGGCAAAGGTGATTTGGGAGGCATCCAAACTCGCTAGCGCCGGCAAAACCGTTTCCACCGATTCGCCATACAGGACGGACGGCGCGGCCTCGCCGATGGCGTGGACGCCGTCGGCGTCGGTGAGTTCCACAATGACGGTGCGGTGCGTGCCGGAGCCTTTTCGGCTGGCGATTTTCCACGGATTGGCGAGCAGCAGTTCGCACGGACGGGCAATCAGTTTCATTTGAAGATTCAAGCAGATTTCCACGGTTTTGCAATCTGATTGAATTGACTTTCATCGGCCAAAAATCGCGGCAAAATCACCGCATGGCTGGCCGGCAACAACTCGTGGACTCGGCGCTTGCGGCGGTGCTGAAAAAATTTGCGCCGCTCAAATTGCGCGCCGGCGAACTGGCCGTGACGCTCGTGGATTTGGACGGCGGGAAAAAATCTCCGCCCGCCGGCCATCGCGGCGACGAAAGCATGTATCCGGCGAGCGTGATCAAATTGTTTTATCTCGTCGCCGCGCACCGCTGGCTGGAAGACGGGAAAATTTCCGACACGCCGGAACTGCGCCGCGCGCTGCACGACATGATTGTCCACTCCGGCAACGAGGCCACCGGCTACGTCCTCGACGTGCTGACGGACACGACGAGCGGCCCGGAACTGCCGCCCGCCGAACTGGCGGCCTGGCATGAAAAGCGTAACGTGGTGAACCGCCATTTCCACTCGCTCGGCTACACCGAAATCAATGCGAACCGCAAGACGTGGAACGATGGTCCGTATGGCCGCGACCAGCAGGCCGTGGATCAATTCACACCGGCGAGAAATTCGCTGACGACGAACATGACCGCGCGGCTGCTGGTTGAAATTGCCACGGACCAATGCGTTTCTCGAAAACGTTGCGCCGAGATGCTCGTCTTGATGCGGCGCGATTTTGCGAATCCAGATTCAACGGATTATCAAGCCCGCGAGTTCACCGGCGCGGGCCTGCCGTCCAACGCGAAGCTGTGGTCGAAGGCCGGTGACATGAGCGCGGCACGCCACGATGCCGCGATTGTGGAACTCGCGGACGGAAGAAAATTTGTGCTCGTGATTTTCACCACGCGGCCCGACTGCAAGGAAATCATTCCCGAACTCACGAGGCAGATCGTCGCCGGATTTTGAAGTGGCACAGGCATCTCGCCTGTGTGTCCATTTCCGGCTGCGCCCAACATCAGAAACTCACCGGCAAGATGCCTGTGCCACTACCGCACTGCGGATTCGGTGATAATCAAATCACCGCGTTCGCCGTCCAGTTTTGCGGTCACGCCGACGGGAATCGTCGCGTTCAAATCCACGTGGCCGAACGGCAGCCCGGTCACCACCGGCACGCGCAGTTGCGACAGCCGTTCTTTGACCACGTCCGCAGCCGACTGCCGATATTCGCCGCCCGGTTTCACCTTCGGGTCGCGGCAATTTTTGTTCACGCCCACGGCCACGCCGGCGACCTGCGAAAAAATTCCCGCGTTCAAAAGCTGCGTCAGCATCCGGTCCAGGCGATACGGTTTCTCGCTGATGTCCTCGAAAAAAAGAATTTTGCTTTTGAACGACGGCTGGAACGGCGTGCCAAGGCTCGCGCAAATCAAGGACAAATTGCCGCCGATCAACCGGCCTTCCGCGCTGCCGCCGCGCAAAACGGAAACGGTTTTCCCAGCGTAGCCGTCACTGATGCTGCCGGCCGGCTTTGCCTCCATCACGGTCCGGAAAAAAGAATTTCGGGCGAACCCGGGAACTTTCGGGTCCGCCAGCTCACCGTTCAACATCGGAGCGTGGAAAGAAACGAGGCCGGCCTTTTGCATCAGCGCGAAGTGCAGCGACGTGATGTCGCTGTAGCCGGAGAAAATTTTGGGATTGCGCCGGATCACTGCGTAGTCGAGCCGGCCGAGAATCCGCGCGGAGCCGTAGCCGCCGCGCAGGCAGAGGATGGCCTTCACGCGTTTGTCGGCGAACATCGCCATCAAATCCGCCGCGCGCTCACGGTCGGTGCCCGCGAGAAAACCCAGCCGTGCGCGGACGTTTCTGGCAAGCTTGGGTTTGAAGCCAAATCGTTCCAACGCCGCCGCCGCGCGGTCCACCGCCTTCGGGTCCGGCGGCGCGCTGGCCGGCGCGACCATGCCGACGGTGTCATCAGGATTAAGCCGTTCCGGTTTGAGCAGAGTTTTCATGTTTCGGAAATAATTTTTTCGGCGGAAAATTTTTCAACGCTTCGTCAATCGCCCTGCCCGGCGGCAGGCTGGCCTGTGGCCAGGGCTGATTGCTTCTCCATCCTGGCAAAAGTGTTGTTACAAAAGCGCAAGAAAAGCGACAACTTTTTCTTTCCGTTGGTCCGGCGCGGGCCGTAAGCTCAAGGCCGTTGAATTTTAGGCGGAAATACAAATAAAATCATGGCTGCCAATCCTTCCACCACGACGACGGACACTCAACGGCTGACTTCGCTCGACGCGCTGCGCGGCTTCGACATGTTCTGGATTCTCGGCGCGGACTCGTTTGTTTATGCGCTGCATGAGATGAGCGACAACCCGGTTACGAAATTTTTGGCGAAGGAACTCGACCACGCCGAATGGAACGGCTTTCATTTTTACGACCTGATTTTTCCGCTGTTCGTTTTCATCATGGGCGTCTCGACGGTTTTTTCGCTGACCAAAATCATCGGGCGCGAAGGCCGCGCCCCCGCCGTGAAGCGCGTTTTGAAACGCGGCGTGCTGCTGTTCGTCATCGCGCTGATTTATTCCGGCGGTTTCACAAATCCGTGGCCGGACATGCGGCTGATGGGCGTGCTGAACCGCATTGCGCTGTGCTACACGTTCGGCGGACTGCTGTTCATTTTCTGCAATCTGCGCGTGATGATGGCGGTCGCCGCCGCGCTGCTGCTCGGTTATTGGGCGCTGCTGGAATTAGTCCCGTTTCCCGACGTGCGCCCGACGCCCGGCGGCCTGGCGGTCATCACCAAGGAGGCCGGTTTTAATAGTGTGTCGCAGCTCAACCTGGCCAGCACGAACCGGCTGCGCGGCTCCTACGTTCAGGGCGTCAACCTGACGGATTATCTGGATCAAAAATATCTGGCCGGCCGGAAATATGACGGCACCTATGATCCCGAAGGCATTTTGAGCACGCTGCCGGCGTTCGCGACCGGGCTGCTGGGAATTTTCGCCGGGCTGCTGCTGCGCAACAAATCCGTGCCGGATACGAAAAAAGTTCTCTGGCTCATCGGCGCGGGCGCGGCAGGCGCGGCGGTTGGCTGGCTTTGGGGAATGGAAATGCCCGTCATCAAAAAAATCTGGACCTCGTCTTATGTTCTGGTGGCGGGCGGCTACAGCGCGATGCTGCTCGGCCTGTTTTACTGGCTCGTGGACGTGAAGAAAAAATCGGCGTGGTGCCGGCCGTTCGTCTGGATCGGCATGAATCCGATCACGCTGTATCTGGTCAGCAATTTCCTTGGCGGGCTGGGCTATGAGAAGCTCGCGCGGCGGGTGGCCGGCGGCAGCGTGAACACCTTTTTCAACCATCATGTCGCCCATGGTTTTGGCGAACTCGTCATCTCGGCGGTGGCCGTGGCGCTGTTCCTCTGGTTCGCGCGCTTCCTTTATCAGCGGAAAATTTTCCTGCGGTTGTGACCGGCGGCGGCGAGATTTTTCTTCCGTTTGCCGGCACAATGCCACGCTTGTTTCAGCATTCGCAAAACCGGTCCGTGCTGGTTTTTCGAGTTCCAACGCCAATGCCGCTCAATGCTGGAGCAACGGTTTTGCAATTCGATTTTCTTAATCCCGCCACTTCCATGCCTCTGAACAGGACGTCGCTGGAATGGCCTTTTCTATTGGCTAAAATCACCATTCGACGCAGGGTTTCCAAGCTCAAAACATGATGCGCTGAACGGCAAAATTACCCGCATCGGGTGTAAAACCAAGGGTGAACTGGAGCCAGCGGTCGGGATTGAACCGACGACCTTTGCTTTACGAAAGCATTGCTCTACCACTGAGCTACGCTGGCTGCAAGGCGTTCGCAACATTGCCAGTTCAATGCAAAACCGTCAAGGCGGAACGCGCTAACCGGTTATCACCGGCAAAAAAATCTCTGCCGCCGGCGCAAAGGCGCGCACAGTTGCAGCTTAAAACAACGAACGCGCCCGCTGTTTAGTGCGATTGCGACGCCCGAAACTTTTTGGTTAAAATCGCCTCATGCAAAAGAACCGGCTCGAAGCGTTCAGCGACGGCGTGCTCGCCATCATCATCACCATCATGGTGCTGGAATTGAAAGTGCCGCACGCGGTGGAACAAGTGTCGCACACCGCCGAACTGGCCGACCTGAAAGAAAAGTTGCCGGTCTTCTTGAGTTACATTTTGAGTTTCATCTATGTCGGCATCTATTGGAACAACCATCATCACATGTTCCATACCACCAAGGACGTCACCGGCGGAATTCTGTGGGCGAACCTGCACCTGCTGTTCTGGCTCTCGCTCTTTCAGTTCACGACCGGCTGGCTGGGTGAAAATCATCTCGCGCCGACGCCCACCGCCGTCTATGGCTTCGTGCTGCTGATGGCGGCCATCGCGTATTATATTTTGCAACGCGCCATCATCACCTCGCAAGGACGCGACTCCCTGCTCGCGGCGGCGATCGGCAAGGACTGGAAAGGTAAACTCTCGCCCGTGCTTTATCTCACCGCGATTCCGCTTGCCTTCGTGAGCGTGTGGATTTCCGACGCACTGTTCATCTTCGTCGCATTCCTTTGGCTCGTCCCCGACCGCCGCATTGAGCGCGTGCTGGTGAAGCGGGACAAGGAATGATTAGACCTTCAGCCAGCCACGAAATCCTCTGCCGCTGTAGTAAGAATCCGCACCGTTATGACCAACGAAGACGCGGCCATAGCGGCGATCACAATACAGCGCGCCGCCAAGTTTACGGATGTCCGCCGGTGTTTTCAGCCAGCTTGACCGCTTGGTGTCGAACTCGCCCAGTTTCTGCAGCTCGAAATACTGTTCTTCCGTTAAAACCTCGATGCCCATGGCTGCGGCCATATCCATGACGCTGCTCTTGGGTTTATGTTCCTTTCGCCCGTCCAGCGCTTCACGGTCGTAGCAAAAACTGACGCGGCCCTTGGGACTTTGCGCGGAACAATCAAAGAAAACGTATTCGCCCGACTTTTTATCCTGACCGACGACATCCGGTTCGCCGCCGGTGCGTTCCATTTCCGAGAGTGACCACAATTTTTCCGCATTGGCTTCCAGTTTGGCCTGGACTTTGGCCCACTCCAGACCTTTATGGCGGTTCAGGTTTTTCTCAAAACTGGCTTTCAACGTCGCAAGAAATTCTTCGCGTTGTTTGGGGGACAACTCCTTTTTATTGCTAGGGATGTTCTTCATATTTTTCAAACGCAACAGTCAAAACAACCGGCACTAATTCCACGAATTTTCGCGAATTGAATTCGGGTTAATTGGCGCAAGATTACTTCGTTTGAGCGGGTTGAAGTCGCGCCGTCCACGCCACCAGACTTTGAAGCAATTTACGGATGTGTTCCTTCGTATTTTCATCGGTCAATTTTCCTTCCCCGTCGAATTTGGTGGCGGCATTGCCGATCATCACTTCCGGTTGGTTGATGGGAAATACATTCAGGCCCACGAATACCTGGCGAAGATGATATTGCGCCCGGGCCGTCCCCAACATCCCCGGCGAAGCGCCCATGATCGCGACCGGCTTCCCCGACCAGGCGCTGTCGCCGTGCGGCCGCGTCGCCCAGTCAATGGCGTTCTTCAACACTCTCGGAACCGAGCAATTATATTCGGGCGTAACTATCAACAGGGCATCCGCCGCGCGAATCCGCTGTTTCAACTCTATGACTTTGGCAGGAGGATTTTTCTCCTCGTCCTGATTGAAAGCGGGGATGCCATCCAGCTCGAAGGTGTCGAATGTAACGCCGTCTGGCGCAAGTTGCATGGCGGCGCGCAGGGCGGAACGGTTATAGGATTCACGCCGAAGACTGCCAGCGATGCCAAGGATGGTGATGGGAGTGTTCATAAAGTGTTTCCTTTGCGTGCTGGGAGAACTGGCTCTGGCGCTTCCTTAAGCAGCGCTTCGAGATCGAGCGGTTCCGTGACCATGTTCAGTTCTCCGCCTGGTGTCCGTGGCCACTGCGACTGGGGCCGGTCCCAGTAAAGCTCCACCCCATTCCCATCGGGGTCGCGCAGATACAGCGCTTGACTCACGCCGTGGTCCGATGCGCCTTCGAGCCGGATGCCTGCCTGAATCAAACGGCGCAAGGCATCGGCGAGTTCCGCGCGGGTCGGATAAACAATCGCCACATGGTAAAGACCAGTCGCACCCCGATGGGGTGGCGAACCGCCCTCGCTTTCCCAGGTGTTCAGTCCGATGTGATGGTGGTAACCGCCAGCGGAAAGGAACGCTGCCTGGTGTCCGTGGCGTTGCGTGAGTTCGAATCCGAGCACATCGCGATAAAACGCTAGCGCCCGATCAAGGTCGGCAACCTTCAAATGAACATGTCCGATGCGGACTTCCGGATGAACCGGCTTTGACGTTTGATGTTTCATCGCAAGTTTTTCAGGCGGCGTGTGCCCCGTTGCAGAATGGTTTGTTGTCTGACCTGCCGCAGCGACACAAAGTCATCCGATTACGAATCTCATACGTTTTGCCATCGGATGAAACCACCGGGATACCTCCGCGCACCCAAATCGGGCCGCCGACCTTTTTGTCGGTGTCCTCGATCAGCCCGAGCGACGGTTCAAACTTCGGCTCGATGGCTTTGCCGGTTTCTCGATCCCACACCACCAACCTTCCGGCAGGACAATGAGCGGCCTCATACTCCGTCAGTCGCCGGGCTTCGGGATTGTCCGACCGTTTGACCAAATTCCAGATTCTGCCTTTCGGATCACAAAAGCGGGCGAACGCGCACAAGTTCTCCTGATCAGTGAGCACCATCGTCGGCCCTTCAATCGTCTCGGCTTGTTTTAGATAAGGCTCATGGCTGGCCGTTTCCGTGCCGTCGAATTTAACTTTCGTATGAGTGCCATCGCAGTAGGGTTTATTGGCGGACTGACCACAACGGCAAAGCGAGTATTGCACCTGCGCCGGATATTTCTTCCCTTCCCGGTAGTCGAGCGATTCGCCCTCGGCGTTGGTGGCAATCCATTGTTCACTCAATGGCAAATCGCCGCTGACGAGATACGGGCCGTCCTTGGTGACTTGAATCTTCATATTGGGCTGTTCGTTCTTTTTCATAGTTGGTTTCTACGCAATTGTTTTAGTTGGCCAATAGCCGACGGTGAATCGCTCGCGGATATGCTTCGGTGTTTCCAATTCATCAATCATGGCGATGGCAAAATCCTCCATCGAGATTTTACTCTCTCCATTCGGAAGCGTTAAGAGTTTATCCTTGCCAAGCCGGAATTTGCCGGTGCGCTGGCCGGGTGCAAACTCGGCGGAAGGACAGAGGAACGTCCATTCTAATTCGTTCTCGGCTCGCAGCAGGTTTAAGAACTCCCGTCCTCCGAGAGCTTCGGGTTTGTAAGCTTCGGGAAACCCAGGCGAATCCATGAGTTGAACTCCCGGCGCGACTTCAAGAGTTCCCGCGCCACCCACAACAAGCAGGCGCTTCACTTTCGACTGTGCAACACCGGCGAGCAAGATGCGCGGCTGGATCAATTGGAACTTCACTGAACTGATCACGGCATCATGACCGGCTGCAAATCTGACGACATCGGTCTGATTGTTCACGTCACCTTGTTGAAGCGTCAGTTTCGGATGGGGTTTCAGTTTTTCGGGATGCCGCGCGATGGCGGTAACCTCGTGGCCGCGCTGGAGTGCTTCCGCGACGATTCTGGAACCGACGTTACCGGTCGCACCGAAATGTGCAATTTTCATAAAAGAGACAGTCCCGAATAGCGACACAATTTTTCCGCCATGCGGCAAATATGTGCCGAAAATTTATCAGCGTCAATTCTGCGTTCGCATAGGTAGTGTCCTAATTTGAATTTCCAAAAGTGATTTAAGACTTGCCAGCCTTTGCGTCTTTGACGATTTGAACGCGCACGGCAGTTTCGGCAGAGACGACAGGCGGAATTTCCAGCACGGCAACGAAGCGCGTCCGTTCGTCTTTAGCACCGTCCAAATGACTCCATGCGTAAGCACGCTTGGCCTTTGGATGTCCGTATAGATCAAATACCTCAACATCACCTTGCCAAACCGTTTCGTCGCGAAAGACTTCATATACTGGCACAGACTCGCACCATGTCGCACCGCAATTGTGCAACTGCGACACGGCGACCTGAACTTGTGCAATGTAATCTTTTTTATTCACCGCAACGCTCGACCAATTCCGCAACCGTCCACGCGCTGTTTTCAACGCCAGCCGCTTGTGCGGGCGTCATGCGAATTGCGCCGTGAGTTTTCACGAAATTATAGTAAGCGAAATTCAGCGCGACCGCAGCCCGAAAATTTTCAAACTTTTTGCTGAATGCGTTTGTGAGGCGAGTCAGGCGGCGGCAGTGCATCCGCAACGTGTGATTCTGCTTTTCAACATGAGACGTGCAAATTAAATTAACGTCCGGCATACCGGAAATAATCGTTTTTTCGGTTTTGACAACTTCCGCCGGACTGTATCGGCCAGCCGCATTTTGCGTGAGATTGATGAATGAGTAGGTTTTTGAAATTTGGCCGTAGTCCACGTTTGCGCCAAACCCGCGCTCCATTGCATCGGCGTATGCGGCCAGAGAATCAGAGGAAACTTGAACGCGCTTTTTCATCCGCGCTGCCAAGTCAGAAATAAACATCTTCGCGTGATAGGCGCCACGCTTGCCGACGACGAAAGACGGAATCAGTTTCGTGTCCGCGTCCAGCGCAATAAACGTCCAGACATCGCCGTAAGCACCAACTTTGTCAGCGCGATTGCGCTTCGCGCCAATAAATCCCCAAATTTCGTCAATTTCCAAATTGGAACAATTCAGCCCGCGCATTTTTTCATCTTGAATCTTCGCGCACGCTTCGCCGATGCGAACGCCTAAACGCATAATCGTGTCGCGGTGAATGCCTGTGATGCGTTCAATGGAACGGATGGAATTGCCTTCACAGAGCAAGCTGACAACTTGCGCCTTCGTTTCGATTTTCAGTTCGTTTGCCATACAATTTAATTTTGTTGACTTAATGTTTAGCAGAAATTAGGATTTGTGTCAACATATTTGCTAAACAAAAATGAAACTAGGAAGACCAAAATTACCAGAAAGGGAAAAGAAAGGGCAAATGACTGGCGTTCGATTGCGCCAACACGAGCGCGAGCTTATAGAAAAAGCAGCGGCTTCAAAAAAGCAGACGTTTTCGGGCTGGATGCGTGAGACTTTAATTTCTTCAGCCACCCGCCAAATCAAAGCCTGATTCTTACTTAATCAGCAAACGGATAAAGCTAATAAAACGCTTATTTATAGCAACTTACTACTTAATTATTAAACGTCTCACATGAAGAATTGGACAAAAAATGCGCTTGATTTATTGGCTAAAACCTTAAATCCGCCGAAGCATGAGCTTAATGATTTGGACTGGAAAGCCGCTTTGTCCCCCGACAAAAAGCGCATCGCGGAACATCTTTCCGCTTTCTCAAATTATGCAGGTGGAGGATTTTTGGTTTACGGAATAAGCCCCGATGGAAAACCCGAAAGCGTAAATGAAAAAATGATTCAAGACATAGTAACGCAACTTTCAAACATTGGCAGACAGGGCGTTGAGCCGGTTATTGCGTTAGATCACTCGGTGGAAGATTACGAAGGGTCAAAATTACTTTTTGTTTTTATCAGAGAGGCAAGCATCAAACCAGTCCATGTGCGAGGAAACATTAAAGACACTTTTATTCGGTCTTGTGGCACGACTCGGAAAGCGTCCCATAGCGAGCTTGGCGCATTGATGTTGAACAGCAAAACGCCCAAATGGGAGACATTGAGGGCTTCCAAGTTTATGACAGAATCAGAAATGCCAGCGCATTTGGAAACACAAGCAATTTTCCGGCTTATTGGGCGAAAAGATTTCACAACAGCACACGAACTTATCTCATGGCTGGAAACTGAAAAATTTGTTGAACGCGAACCTTCGGGTGGTGGTTATTTGACAAATTTAGGAGTTATTGCTGCCGCCAAAAGGATTTCTGACTTTGAAGATTTGGGTAGAAAGGCTGTTCGGGTAATCATTTACAAGGGGTTTAACAAGGTGCAGACCAAAGACGAAATCACTGGGCAAAAAGGATATGCGGTCGGCTTTGAAGGACTTATAGACTATATCGAAAAGTGCTTGCCAAAAAGTGAAGTAATTGAAAAAGCATTGCGAAAACAAAAGTCAGTTTATCCCACTACTGCCTTGCGCGAAATTATTGCCAACGCGCTCATCCATCAGGATTTTACAATCACTGGCACTGGGCCTTTGATTGAAATTTTTGACGATAGAATAGAAATTACAAATCCCGGCACTTTGCTCCCAAGCAAACAGGCTGACAGGCTAATCGGGACTCAACCCGAATCCAGAAATCAAGAACTTGGCAGGGCTTTCATGCGCTATAATATCTGCGAAGAACGTGGCTCTGGATTGGTAAGAGCTGGACTCGAGTGCGAATTTTATGGGTTGCCTCCCATCGAATTTTCGCCGAGCGCAAATTATTTCAAAGTAACGCTCCATTCACCAAAAACATTTGCTCAAATGACTGTGAAAGAACGCCTGCAAGCCTGCTATCAGCACGCGACTTTGAAGCATTGCGGAAAAGATGTAATGACTAATAAATCTTTGAGAGAAAGGTTAAAAATGCCTGAAAAACAACGCTCAATGGTTTCACTACTGATTCAGGAAGCACGCGACAAAGGGCTTATTAAATTGGCCGACCCAGAAAGCAAATCAATGAAATATGCTGAATACATTCCATATTGGGCATAAATTTTCAAATTAGGACACTACCTTCGCATAAAGCTCGTTTCCTTTTTCCACGAACTCCTTCGACTTTTCTTCCATCCCCTTCTTCAATGCCTCTTCCTCTGCGATGCCTTGTTCGGCGGCGTATTTGCGGACATCTTCGGTGATTTTCATTTGCCTGATGGGTGAGCCGGAGTTGGTCGGGCGGTGCGCCGTGGAAAATTTTTCGCCAGCCGGACAAGTTGTCCGACTTTCCGGATTTTTTCCGCGAACGGTTCGCGCGCGAGTTTTTGCCGCATCTCCAGTTTCATATTGTTGGCAACTTTAGCTTATGCCGTTGCAGGATTTTTTCCAACTGCGTTTTATCGAGGCCGGATTGCTGGAGCATTTGTTCGATGCGCGCCTTGTCTTTCTGCCGTCCCACGCTGGCGGCAATGGCAACGATGTATTCGGCGCGGAAAACTTTCGCGGGAACACCTTCAAATTCAATTTGCTCGGCTTCGCGCACGGCTTCCTCGGTCAGGCCGCTGGCGGCGAGAAATTGCACCGGAAATCCATGCACCAAAAGATGTTCACGTTCGACCTGCCAGCCCTGCGCTTGCAAATGCGCGTAGATGGCGGAGATGCCGGCCGTCAATCCTTTGTCAGCGGGAATGAAAAAAATATCCGCATAATAAGTGGTGAACGGCTCGACATAGTAGATCGCCGCGAGCGCGCCGCCAAGCGCCCAATCTTCAATCAGCTTCGCGGTGACCAAATCGTTCGCCGCGCGCAACACGTCGGCCAACGGCAGATTAGCGGATGGCTCATTGATTGGCATCGCAGACGTTTAACAGATTCACGCCTTTGCGTAAACCTCCGCGCCTTTTTCCACGAACTCCTTCGACTTGGCTTCCATCCCCTTCTTCAACGCCTCTTCCTCGGCGATGCCTTGTTCGGCGGCGTATTTGCGGACGTCCTCGGTAATTTTCATCGAGCAAAAATGCGGGCCGCACATCGAACAAAAATGCGCGGACTTCGCGCCTTCCTGCGGCAGCGTTTCGTCGTGAAATTCGCGCGCGGTCACGGGGTCGAGCGACAAATTAAATTGATCTTCCCAGCGGAATTCAAAACGCGCTTTGGAAATTGCGTTGTCGCGATATTGCGCGCCCGGATGACCTTTCGCCAAATCCGCCGCGTGCGCCGCAATTTTGTAAGCGATGACACCGTCCTTCACATCTTTTTTATTTGGCAAACCCAAATGTTCTTTCGGCGTGACGTAGCAAAGCATCGCGCAGCCATACCAGCCGATCATCGCCGCGCCGATGCCGCTGGTAATGTGGTCGTAGCCGGGCGCGATGTCCGTGGTGAGCGGGCCGAGCGTGTAGAACGGCGCTTCGTGACACCACTCCAATTGCTTCGCCATATTTTCCTCGATCATGTGCATCGGGACGTGGCCCGGTCCTTCATTCATTACTTGCACGCCCTTGGCCCAGGCACGCGTAGTGAGTTCGCCCTGCACTTTGAGTTCGCCGAATTGCGCTTCGTCGTTGGCGTCGGCAATCGAACCGGGCCGCAGACCGTCGCCGATGGAAAATGAAACATCGTAAGCGGCCATGATGTCGCAGATGTCGTCCCAATGCGTGTAGAGGAAATTTTCTTTATGATGCGCGAGACACCATTTGGCCATGATGCTGCCGCCACGCGAAACGATGCCCGTCATGCGGCTCGCGGTCATCGGCACGAAACGCAGTAGCACGCCGGCGTGAATGGTGAAGTAATCCACGCCCTGCTCGGCCTGTTCGATGAGCGTGTCGCGAAAGAGTTCCCACGTGAGATCTTCGGCGCGGCCATTGACTTTTTCGAGCGCCTGATAAATCGGCACGGTGCCGATGGGCACGGGCGAGTTGCGCAGAATCCATTCGCGCGTGGCGTGAATATTTTTTCCCGTGGATAAATCCATCACAGTGTCCGCGCCCCACTTGGTGGCCCAGCGCATTTTTTCCACTTCTTCTTCGATGGACGATGCGACGGCGCTGTTGCCGATGTTGGCGTTGATCTTCACAAGAAAGTTGCGGCCGATGATCATCGGCTCATTCTCCGGATGATTGATGTTGACCGGAATGATGGCGCGTCCGGCGGCAACTTCTGACCTGACAAATTCCGCAGTAATCTCTTCCGGGATTCTTTGGGGAAAGCGGGAGAACACGGATGGCACGAATGAATTTGCGATTTCGGATTTACGATTTACGAACTGGCTGCTTCCAGCGTGCTGCTTGTCGAGAACGTTGCGCTTGTTGTCATCGCGTAAATCGTCAATCGTAAATCGTAAATTAGCCGGCCCCATGTTCTCGCGGATGGCGATGAATTCCATCTCCGGCGTGATGATTCCGGCGCGCGCGTATTGCAATTGCGTAACGACTTTTCCCGACTTTGCGCGCAACGGACGGCGGCGCTGGCCGAGTAATCCGGGAAATTCCACGAGCCGGTTTTTCTCCGCCTTGCTGGCGAATTCCGCGTGTTTGCCGGAAAGGTAACCGTTGTCCATCGGCTTCACTTCGCGCCCGGAATATTCCGCGACATCGCCACGCTTCAAAATCCATTCCGCCCGCAGCGCGGGCAGACCTTCGTCCGACGTGCCGGTGAACGCAGGGTCGCCCCACGGTCCGCTGCAATCATAGACGCGCACGGGCGCATTCTTCTCGATCGCGCCGGTGTAAGACTTGGTGTCACTGACTTCGATCTCGCGCATCGGCACGCGGACATCTGGATGAAGTTTGCCTTCGACGAAAACTTTTTTGCTGTTGGGCAGTTGCTCGCTGCTGTGCGGCTCGAATGAATCTTTGCTTGCGATCATAATTTTGCAACGAAGAGCCGGAGAGTGGTTTTGATTTCTTGCGCCGGCATTATCCGGTTCAAGTTCACGGGTCATTGGCGCTCGCGCGTCAAACTCTCAGCGTCGCCTCGCGGCGATTTGGCTCCCCGAACGGCTTTACAGTAGCCGATTGCACAAAATCGTGCAAGCGCGTGGTCGGAAAGAAAATTTCTCCGCAGGCTTGCCCGATTTATTCGGCGCGAGCAAAATGGCCGCAGAATCGTCAAGGTCGTTTCATTCGCGATTCAGGAATTTCCAACACGTCAAGCACATGGCCATCATAAATCCATTGATTCCATTGCGCACCGTTGATGCCTTGAGCGAGGCCGCCATGCGGGATAGTGCCGCCGTTTTGCAATCGCTCAATTCGTCGTCGAACGGCCTGACGGAAACCGAGGCCGAAGCGCGGCTGGAAAAATATGGTCCCAACACCGTCGGCCAGGAAAACCGCCACGAATGGCTGCATCGGCTGTGGGTTGCCGTCCGCAACCCGCTGGTCATCCTGCTGACGGTTCTGGCCACGCTTTCTTTCATCAGCTATTTTCATGACATACCGGAGAACCGTGACGTTTCTGAATTCTATGGCGGCGTAGTGATGCTCGCGATGGTCGCACTGGGCGTGTCGCTTCGCCTCGTGCAGGAAACCAAGGCCGGCAACGCGGCGGCGAAACTCAAGGCGATGATCAAGGTCACCGCCACGGCTCTGCGCGACGGGCAGCAAAAGGAAATTCCGCTGCAACAGCTCGTCCCCGGCGACGTGGTGAAACTCTCCGCCGGCGACATGATTCCCGGCGATGTGCGGCTGATCGCGGCAAAGGATCTGTTCATCATCCAAGCCACGCTCACCGGCGAATCGCTGCCCGTGGAAAAATCCGATGCCACGGACAGGCGCACCGGCGTCTCGTCCATCGAATATACGAACATCTGTTTTCTCGGCACGAGCGTCGAGAGCGGCGCGGCCACCGGCGTTATCATCGCCACCGGCGCGCAGACGTATTTCGGCAAAATGGCCAGCAGCCTTTCCGGCCAGCAGACGGAGACGGCGTTTGACAAGGGCGTGAAAAAATTCGTCTGGCTCATGCTGTCGTTCATGCTCGTGATGGTGCCGATGGTTTTCTTCATCAACGGATTTCGCAAACACGATTGGAAGGAAGCCTTTTTCTTTGCCATGTCCGTGGCCGTCGGCCTCACGCCCGAAATGCTGCCGATGATCGTTTCCGTCTGTCTTTCCAAGGGCGCGCTGGCGATGTCCAAGAAAAAAGTCATCGTCAAAAAGCTCAATTCCATCCAGAACTTCGGCGCGATGGATGTGCTCTGCACCGACAAGACCGGCACGCTGACGATTGACCATGTCATCCTCGAACTGCATGTGGACGTGTTCAAAAACGAAAGCGACGAGGTGCTGCGCGATGCGTATCTCATCAGCCATTTTCAGACCGGCTTGAAAAACGTGCTCGACCGCGCGGTGCTCAAATACAAGCAACTGCACGGCGAACTGGGCGTGGAAAATTACAAGATGGTGGACGAAATCCCGTTTGACTTTTCGCGCCGCATGATGTCCGTGGCCATCGAACTGCCGAACGGCGAACGCCAGTTGCTTACCAAGGGCGCTCCGGAAGCGGTGTTCGCCAAATGTTCGCACTTTGAGAGCGAGGGCGAAATTTTGCCGATGGAGCCAATCCTCGTCGGCGACCTCGTGCAGCAGGTGAATGACTTGAGCGAAGATGGTTTCCGCGTGCTCGCGGTGGCGACGAAAAAACTCGGCGCGCAAACCACCTTCACCAAGGCCGATGAAAGCGAACTCGTTTTGACCGGCTATCTCGCGTTCCTCGATCCGCCGAAGGATTCCGCCGCCAAGGCCATCACCGCGCTGCGGCAAAACGGCGTCACCGTGAAAGTTCTTACCGGCGACAACGACCTCGTCACGCGCAAGGTGTGCAGCGAAGTCGGTATTCACGCGGAAAAAATTTTGCTCGGCAGCCAGGTGGAAAAATTGACGGAAGACGAGTTGTGCAAGGAAGTCGAGACGACGGATGTTTTTGCGCGCCTGTCGCCGACGCACAAAAAGCGCGTCGTGCAGGCGTTGCAGAAGAACAAGCACGTCGTCGGTTTCATGGGCGACGGTATCAACGACGCCCCTGCCCTGCGCGCCGCTGACGTCGGCCTATCGGTGGACAACGCCGTGGACATCGCCAAGGAATCGGCGGACATGATCCTGCTCGAAAAAGATTTGATGGTGCTGGAAGAAGGCGTGCTCGAAGGCCGGAAAGTTTTCGTGAACATTTTGAAATACATCCGCATGGGCGCCAGCTCGAACTTCGGCAACATGTTCAGCGTGCTCGGCGCGAGCGCGTGGCTGAAATTTTTGCCGATGCAGCCGATCCAGGTTTTGACGAACAATCTGCTCTATGATTTTTCGCAGGTGCCGATTCCGACCGACAATGTCGGCACGGCCATCATCTCCAAGCCGCGCCCGTGGGCGATGGGCGAGATCGCGAAGTTCATCGTGTTCATCGGCCCGATCAGTTCCATCTTTGACTACACGACCTACGCGCTGATGTATTTTTATTTCAAATGCGGCGACCTCGGCCTCACGCCGCCGTCGCCGGAACTCGTCGCGCGCTTCGCCAACGCCAAGGACAACGACCACACTTACGCCGCCGCGCTGTTCAGCACCGGCTGGTTCGTCGAATCGCTGATGACGCAGACGCTCATCGTCCACGTCATCCGCACCAACCAGATTCCGTTCATCCAGTCTCGCGCAAGCTGGCAACTGACGATGACCACCATCGCCGTCATGGGCGTCGGCGCGATCCTGCCATTCTCGCCGCTGGCCCGGTATCTGGGCTTCGTGCCGCTGCCGTGGCAGTTCTGGCCGTTGCTCGCGGTCACGCTGGTCTGCTACGTCGGGCTGACGCAAGTGATAAAACAGTGGATGGTCCGAAAAAACTGGATCTGATTCCCGCCAAAAACCGAACGCCGTTCCGTGACCGGCGGGACGGCGTTTTTTTTCTGGAAAAAATCAGGCGTTGAAGGATTTGCCGCAGCCGCAGTTTTCCTTCGCGTTCGGGTTCGTGATTTTGAACCCGCCGCCGGTCAGCGCGTCGCTGAAATCCACCACCGTTCCGCGCAGATATTGCGCGCTGATGGCGTCCACCAGCACCGTCACTGCTGCCTGATCGGACACAAAATCACCGTCGCGCGGCTCGTCGAAAACCATGCCATATTGCATCCCGGAGCAGCCGCCTTGCTCGACATAAACGCGGAAGTTCTTTTTTGCATTTTCCGGCTTCGTCAAAATGTTCTTAACCTCCGCCGCCGCGCACGGCGTCAGCGTCAGGATGGTTTCCGTGGTCAATGCGTTCATCGCCGGCAAATTAGGTTCAATCGGGCGCCAAGTCAAACGCCGTCAGTTTTTGAGCGCCGCCCGTTTCTTCTCCAGCGAATCCTTCAACTGCGGCAATAATTCCTCCAGCCGGTCAAAAAAATCGTCCACCTGATTTGCGTCGCCGCCGCCAACGCTGCCGATCAATGGCAGCGCCTGCAACCCGGCTTTTTTTGTCCAAAACTCATCCGCCGGCGAATAAACCACGTCCAGATAATCATCCAATGCCATGGCGAGCAAAATTTTCCGGTCGGGGGCCAGCAGCCCGTCCGCCTTTTTTTCCAGCACCAGGCCCAGCCCGACCTTCGCCTGGTTGTGCAAACCCGCGCCGGCCAGCGGCGAGTTCGCCACCTGCGCGTAGGCATTGGTCGCGCCGTCAAAATCGCCGAGCTGCAAGTCACAATTACCAATCTCGCCCAAGGCGCGCACGCCGGCTTCGTTGGTCGGCGACATCTGGCTCAAAATGTTCGTGGCCGTCTGGAAGTTCGCCAGCGGATTGTTCGTGTCCGTCGAAGGCGTCTGCATCAGCGACGCGGCGTAGGCGAACCGCGCCGGCACCTTGAGTTCTTCCGGGCAGTTGGTGTCGTTGAGGAGCGGTATGAAATAATTTTTGATGGCGCCGGTGTAGTCAAATCGTCCCATCGCCGCGCGCCCGGCCATGATTTGCGCGTTGCCAGCAAGTTCGTTGGTTGGAAAATCCTGGTAAATCAATTCGTAGTTCAGTTCCGCCGCCACCAGATTCGTCCCGCCGAGCCGGAAAAAATGGTCCGCCACCCACCAGTGCGCCAGCGGCGCGAGCGCGTTGGTCGGGAACTGGCCGATAAACGCCGTGAACTGCGCCAGCGCCTTCGCTTCGTTGTCCGCATGAAAATTTGCCAGCGCCAGTGCGTATTCCATCTGCGGCCGCAAATCGTTCGTCGGAAAATCGCGCAGCCAGCCTTCGTAGTTGGTGATCGCCGCCGGCCAGTTTGCCTCCTGCTCGTAAGTCCGCGCCACGGCCATCCGCGCCTGCGGCAGCAATTCGGAGTCGGGATAGCGCTTCTCAAACTTCTCCAGCAACGCGCGCGCAACAGCGGGCTGACGGGCGTCGTCGGCCTTTTCCGCCACCAGCAGGATGGCATTGTCCGAAAGATCCCCCTCCGGATAGGTTTTCAAAATTCGCGCCAGCGTGTCGTTTGCGCCCGACGCATCATCCAACGCCAGATTTGCGCGCAGGCATTGGTAAAGCGACAGTTCGCCCAGCGCCGGGCCGACGGCGGGCAAATTCGCATAATCATTCAGCACCGCCTCATAATCCGCCCGCGCGCCGGAAAAATCTTTTTGCTTGAACCGCGCGTCGCCCATTTTGAACCGCGCCACCGCCTGATCTTCCGACGACGGCAGCGCCCGCGCGGCGGCCTGGAAATCCGCCAGGCTTTCAGGATATTGTCGCGCGAGCCAGTGGCACCAGCCGCGATCCAAAAACGCTTTGCCGGCGAGCGGGCCATTTGTAGTCACGGCGAGCAGTTGATCCAAATTCGTCTGCGCCGCGGCGAGCTGATTGGTCGTCGCCGGCCGGGCCACAAATTCTTTCAAGTGCAGTTCGCCCAAGGCCAGCCAGACGGGTTCCGCCGCCGGTGAAGCGGGAGACTGCGCGAGAAATTTTTCCAGATTTGCCTCCGCGTCCGCCAGGTGATTTTGCGCCACCGCAAGTTCCGCCATTTTCAAAACGGCCTCCTGCTGTCCGACGGGAACGCCGTTCGTGAGGTTTTCCTGCCACGCGGCGCCGGCCTCGGCCAGCCGGCCCATTTTCTCCAGCACGCTGGCGCGGAACGCCACGCTGGCAGCCAGATTGGTCGCCCATCCGTTGCCCCGGCCATGGCGGGCGATTTCGAGCAGGTTGGTGGTGGCCGTCAAAGCCGCCTCCAGATCGTTCAGGCCCAAGTCCGCACGGCCAAGCAGATGCGCCCGGTTCCAATCCTGTTCCGGCGTGAGCATCGCCGGATTCAGCCCGTTCAAAATCTTGAGCGCCGCCGCAAAGTCCTGCTGCGAACATTTTGAGGCCGCCTGCAACAACCGTCCGGCGGCGACCGATTCGCTGGCCGGATCCAGTTGCGCCGCGCGCTGGAACAGGCCGTCTGGTTTGTCCAGCAAATCGTCCACGCGCGGCCAGTCGGGAATTTGCCCCCAGGCCGCCGCCGCCTCGACCACCGCGCTCAAGCCCAGCGGTGATTCGGGAAAATCATGCGCCAGTGAAATGAATGTTTTTGCCGCACCACGGAAATCACCCAGGGCAAACCGCGCCTCGGCCGTCCAATAAACATAACGATCCGTCAGCCCCGCCGTCTTCGCCCTGGCCAGATTGTTGGAATCGGCCAGCCAGCCGATGGCGTCCTGGTATTTTCCGAGATAAAATTCCGACTGCGCCAGCAACAGCACCGCCTGCGGCGCGCTGGCGGATTTGCGATACGTCTGGAGAAACTGCGTCAGCCCGGCTTCCGCGCGGCCATAAAACTGGTCATGGAATGCGTCGAGCGCGGCGGCGTAGGCGCGTTCTTCGCGGGTGGCGGCGAAAAGCGGGCCGCCGCCCAGAACGAGCGCGGACAAAACCAGAAACCATCGCCGGAAAAAAGCCATGCGCCAAATCTAAACCACGAAGCAGAACGACAAAAGCGGGAAATCCATGACTTTGATTTGAACAATCAAGGAACAAAGCAACAAAGTTTTTCTTCTCTTGTGACTTTGTTCCTTGGTTGTTCCTGTCGGTTTCAGGCCAAAACGCTCTTCAGATAATGTCCAGTGAAACTCGCGGCGCAGTGGATGATCTTTTCCGGCGGGCCTTCGGCGACAATTTTTCCGCCGCCGGCGCCGCCTTCCGGGCCGAGGTCAATGATCCAGTCCGCCGTTTTGATCACGTCCAGATTATGTTCGATGACGAGCAGCGTGTTGCCCGCGTTGCGCAATTTGAACAGCACTTCCAACAATTTCGCCACATCGTGAAAGTGCAGGCCGGTCGTCGGTTCATCCAGAATGTAAAAGGTTTTGCCTGTCGCCTTGCGCGCCAGCTCCGTCGCCAGTTTCACGCGCTGCGCCTCGCCGCCGCTCAACGTCGTTGCCTGCTGGCCGAGGTGGATGTAGCCAAGGCCGACTTCGCCCAGCGTCGCCAGCGGATCGTAAATCTTCGGCACCACGCGGAAAAAATCCACGCCTTCATCCACCGTCATGTCCAGCACGTCCGCGATGTTTTTGCCCTTGTAGGCGATCTCCAGCGTTTCGCGGTTGTAACGCTTGCCGTTGCACGCCTCGCAAGTCACATAAACCGCCGGCAGAAAATTCATTTCAATCTTCAGCACGCCGTCGCCCTCGCACTTCTCGCAGCGTCCGCCTTTGACATTAAAACTAAATCGCCCCGGCTCGTAGCCGCGCACCTTCGCCGCCGGCAATTTGGCAAACAAATCGCGGATGTGATTGAACATGCCGGTGTAAGTGGCCGGGTTGCTGCGCGGCGTGCGGCCAATCGGCGACTGGTCAATGACGATGACCTTGTCGAGACTTTCAAAACCTTTCAGCGCGCGATGCTCGCCGGGCCGCTCCTTCGAGCCGTAAAATTTGCGGAACAGCGCCCGTTGTAAAATATCGCTGACCAGCGTGCTCTTGCCGGAACCGCTCACGCCGGTGACGCAGGTGAACGTCCCCAGCGGAATTCGCACGTCAATGTTCTGCAAATTATTTTCCGTCGCGCCGGTGACTTCCAGCCAGCCTTTTTCTTCCGTCGGCGAAATCCGTTTTTTAGGAATCGGAATTGAAAGTTCACCCGTCAGATACTGACCGGTAAGCGATTTTTTTGCCGCGAGAATTTCCGGCAACGTGCCCGCCGCCACCAGTTCGCCGCCGTGGACGCCCGCGCCCGGACCGAGATCCAAAATATAATCCGCATTGCGAATTGTGTCGGCGTCGTGTTCCACCACCAAAACTGTGTTGCCCAAATCGCGCAGACCTTTCAGCGTGTGAAGCAGGCGGTCGTTGTCGCGCTGGTGCAAGCCGATGCTCGGCTCATCCAAAACATAAAGCACGCCGACCAGCGCCGCGCCGATCTGCGTGGCGAGCCGGATGCGTTGCGCCTCGCCGCCGGACAACGTGCCACTCTCGCGGTCCAGCGTGAGATAACCGAGGCCGACGTTTTTCAAAAAGCCGAGCCGCGCGCGGATTTCCTTGACGACTTCGGCGGCGATTTTTTGCTCGAACTCGGTGAGTTTGAGATTTGCAAAAAAATCGTCGGCTTTTTCAACGGACAAACCGCAGACGTCCATGATTGAAAATCCGGGAATTTTGGGGAGCGCGAGCCTCCGGCTCGCTGTTTTTGGCGTCTCGCCAAAAACTTTCGCGCGCGTTTTGTCGGACGATGTTTCCGGCGAGACGCCGGAAACTGCGGGCGAGACGCCCGCGCTCCCTAAAGTCACGGCCAGAATTTCAGGTTTCAGTCTTTTGCCGCGACACGCGTCGCAAAATTGCGGACTCATGTAAGCCTTGAGCCGGTTGCGGATGAATTCGCTTTCGCTGTCCGTCGCGAGGCGTTCGAGATTCGGCAATACGCCTTCAAACGGACGGCTGATGGAGCTGACTTTTCCCGCGCGCCAGAATTTGAATTCAATGTCATCCTCGCCGGAACCGTTCATCAAGGCTTTCCGGAAATCGTCCGGCAAATCCTTGTAAGGCGTTTCGAGGCTCACGCCGAAATGCGCGGCGATGGAGCGCAGCAGCGCCTTGTAATAAATGTTCATCCGCTTGCCCGCGCGCCGCCACGGCTGAATCGCGCCCTCGAGCGGCAGTTCCATGTCCGGCACAACGAGCGCCTCGTCGAAAATCATTTTCTGGCCGAGGCCGTGACAGACCGGACACGCGCCGGCGGGCGCGTTGAAGGAAAAATGTTTCGGCGTCGGCGGATCGTAGCTCTTGCCCGTCGCGGGCGAACACATTTTATTTGAGTGCAAAGTTTCAATCCAATCTGCCGTTGGTGGGGCGAGCGTCCCCGCGAGCCGATGCGGAGACTTGCTGTTTTCAGTCCGGCTCGCGAGGACGCTCGCCCCACCAGACTTTGGACTTTGGACTTTGGAATCGTCCGGCAATTGATGCAGCGCGAACATAACGCCTTCGCCCCAGCGCAAGGTCGTCTCGACGGAATCGCCGAGCCGCACACGAATTTTATCGTCAATCACCAGCCGGTCCACGACGGCCTCGAGGTTGTGAAATTTTTTCTTGTCGAGCTTCGCGCGCGCGACATTTTCGCCGAGTTCGATCAATTCGCCGTCCACGCGCGCGCGGACAAAACCTTCGCGCGCGAGCCGCTCGAACACGTCGCGGAACTCGCCTTTTTGCCGGCGCACAACCGGCGCGAGGAGCATCACGCGCGTTTTTGGCGGCAGCGCGAGAATTTTATCCACGATGTCGCTGGTGCTTTGCGTGGAGATCGGCACGCCGGTTTCCGGACAATGCGCCTGGCCGATGTGCGCGTAAAGCAGGCGCAGGTAATCGTAAATTTCCGTCGTGGTGGCGATGATCGAGCGCGGGCTGCTGCCGGAGCTGCGCTGCTCAATTGCAATTGCCGGCGACAAACCTTCGATAAAATCCACGTCCGGCTTTTGCAACTGGTCGAGGAATTGGCGCGCGTAGGCGGAAAGGCTTTCGACATATTTGCGCTGGCCCTCGGCGTAAATCGTGTCGAAGGCGAGCGACGACTTGCCGCTGCCGCTCAAGCCGGTGATGACCACGAGCTTGTCGCGCGGGATTTGCAGCGTGAGATTTTTGAGATTGTGCTCCCGCGCGCCGCCGATCTTGATGAAGTCTTTGCTCATGCCTGCGAATTCGTTGTGGCACAGGTTTCCAGCCTATGAATTGACAGCGTGCCAGCCGCAATTTCGAAAAGCACACGCAAGATGCCTGTGCCACTACAAATGATATGTTCTTTGCTCATTAACTGTGAATTTCTCGTCGAAACGAAAAATCACACTACGCCAGGCAGCGCGGAAAGCAAAGCCGGAGTTGCCAGAAAATTTTTACGGCAGCAGGATCAGTTCGTAGAACTTCATCAGCAACGGCGCGTTCGTGTCCGTGAAGGTGAAAAGTCCGCTGCTTGAGATGATGAGATTCGGGAACGCGAACCAGTTGACGACCGGCACGAGGCTGGTCGTCCATTGCACATGGAACACGTCGTTGGTCGGCGCGGTCCAGCGCAACACCACGTTCGTGGCCGTCACCATGACGTTCGTAATGGCCGGGAACGGCGTGACGAAAATGGTGAAGCGGTTGCTGGCCGTCAACGGCGGCAGGCTGTTGTCGGTGACCAAAGTGGTGAACCGGGCGGCGAGTCCGGCGGGCGAAGCCGTCCACCTTATGATGCCGTTGGTGGAATTGATCGAAGCGCCCGCCGGCGGATTGACCAGATTGTAAGTGAGAACGGCGTTGCTCGAAGCGCTCGCCGCGTTCGTCACGGTAACGGCAGTGGAGACGCTGACGACGCGGTTGCTCTGGGATGGCAATGCCAGCGTGCCGGCATTTGGCCCGAGCAGAATCAACTGGTAAAAGTGCGTCTGGCCAAGGCCGCCGGTCTGCGAGCCGTCATCAAAGAAGGAGAACAGTCCGTTCGTCGGCGTCACCGGCCCCGTGTAAGTGATGATGTTGCTGATGATCTGCCAGTTGATGGGCACAAGGGTGGCCGTCCACTGCACTTGGAACCGGTCATTCGTCGGCGCATACCACTCCAGCAAAAATCCGTCCTTGCCGCCGATGTTGGTGAACGTGACGCTGCTGATGGCCGGCAACGGATTGACCACCACTGCAAACGCATTGGTCGCGCTCAAACTCGGCGTGCCGTTGTCCGTGACAATGGTCGTGAGGGTGTTGCTCGTGCCCGACTGCGCCAAGTCCGGCGTCCAAGTGATGACTCCGTTGGTGTTGATCGTCGGGAGATTTGTCCCGGCCGCACTGCTGGCCAAGCTGTAAGTCAGTGCTGGCGCGGGCA
>Ga0075522_10000235_pt1 | contig 37883 bp, 20 predicted proteins | sample NGEPerA_FD_74796 | JGI IMG/M metagenome (GOLD analysis project Ga0075522, IMG submission 74796) | Arctic peat soil microbial communities from the Barrow Environmental Observatory site, Barrow, Alaska, USA - NGEE PermafrostL2-A | ecosystem: Environmental > Terrestrial > Soil > Wetlands > Peat ... | reverse complement strand
ATGTTAATAATGCTGCCACGTCCTCGCGCCGCCATGCCGGGGCCAAATTCCTGGCACGGCAGAAAGATGCCGCCGCCCACGTTCAACTCAAAACTGGCCCGCCAATCTTCCAAGGCGATCTGCTCGAATTTAAATTTATCGGTTACGGTGACTTTGGGATCGTTGCCGCCTGCGGCATTGACCAGAATGGTGGGCGAGCCGAAGGTTTTTTCGATGGCTTCGCCGGCTTGATGGAGACTTTCCCGGGAAATGGCATCGGCCGCAAAAAACTTCGCCTCGTTCTTCCCCTGGCGGATTTGCGAGGCGCAGGCTTCGCCCCGCTCGGGGTTGCGTCCGACCACCGCGACTTTTGCGCCCGCCTGGGCCAGGCCTTGGGCCAGTTTGCCGCCCAACACCCCGGTGGCCCCGATCACGACGGCGACTTCCCCCGTCAAATCAAAAAGATTCATCATTCCCGGCATGGTGCGAAGAGCGGCGCGAAGTTTAAAGTTTAAAGTTGTCCGGCCAAAAAACGCTCCCGCCATTTGGCCCGCGAAATTTTGCCCCGCTCGCTGTCCGATAAGCTGGGCAAAAACCGCCAGTGGCGCGGCAACTGCCATGCCGGCAGCGAGCGAAGGAGAAATTGCTTGAGCGCGTCCGCTTGCAATCCCGCTTGGCCCGCGATGCAGGCCACGATGGCCTCGTTGCGCACCGCGCCGGGATCGGGCACGCCGAAAACGACGCACTCGCGGACTTCGGGGTGCCGCAAAATCACTTGCTCGATGGATTCCGGCGCAACCTTTTGGCCGGCCAGATGAATGACTTCGCCGCGCCGTCCCTTGAGAAAAATCCGCGCTTCCTGAAATTCGGCGCGATCGCTGGTTTGAAATCGGCCCTTGCTCAAGGCGGGCGAGGCGTCCGGCCAATACGTTTGTCCGACCGCCGCACCGCAGACGATGAGACAACCTTCGTGGTCGCGCTCGAGTTTGACATTGGGCAGCGGCTCGCCGGCGTCCTCGTCGCAACGGCGCGGCGCGGGCGAGGCGTCGTAGCATATTCCCCCGCATTCGCTCGCGCCGTAAAAGTTGCGGAGCTTGATTTGCGACCGTTGGAATACGGCGTCCTCCAAGGCCACCGAGAGCGGGGCGCCTGCCGAAATGGCGAGGCGGATGGCTGGCGAAATGACTCCGGCTTCGTGCCAGATTCTCCACAAGGCTGGCACCGCTGGAAGAGTAAGATTGGGGAATCGGGCGCAGGCATCGCGAATGGCCTCGGGCAGGCGCGAGGGCAATAAAATCAAGGGCACGCCATGACAAAGCAACGGCAAAACGAGATTGGAAAAACCATAAGAATGCGCCAGCGAGATGACCGCCAGATTGGGCCAGTCGCGGCGCAGACCCATGGCCGCCGCGATGTTGGCGGCATCCGCCTGGAGTTGCGCGGCGGTAAACGCAATAATCTGCGGAGCGCCCAAACTGCCCGAGGTTGTCTTGAGATGCGCGCATCCTTCCGGAAGGTTTTGCAGGGGCGGGGCCACTTGACCGGCGTCCAACGGACAAACCATCCGCCCGTGATGCCAGGCGCGCAATACGTCAAATATAAATTCGGGCCGAATCCCGGAAGGGAAGACCACCGGTTCCGGAGCGGGCAGCTTTTCCGCCTCCGCCTCCAGCTCCCGGAAAGTCCATTGGCGGCCGCAACTCAGGTCCGTCAGGGCAAGCTGGCCGCCGTGCGAGCGGGCAATTTCCTTCCAGGCGGCGTATAGCATTGTCAGATTAGTAAAGGCCGCTAAACTTGGCGCAAGTTTCTTATGGAGGCAATCCCATTAGCTGAAACTCGAAATCCCCCGGCGGGCGCGACGCACCCGGCGGAAAGGCGCGCTTTTGATTTTTACGCGGACACGTTTGCGTTTCCGAACGAATTGGTTTGGGAATATCGGTTTGACACCGCCACGGGCAAGGGCAGCGCGCAGAAGAGAACTCCCCCGCCCACTTATGCGCATCATTGTTTCGTGGTCGTGCGGTCCGTGCGGCAATTTTTCCTGCACAGCGTTTTCGAACCGAACCGTCCGGCGGCAAGCCCGGGCGAATATGAGTCGCTGATTCGCGCGGTCGTTTCCCGAAGCGCGCAACGCCCATCCCCGGCCGCCGGGCGCATTCGCATTCCGGGCTTCGCCAGCTTGCGGCGCTTCAGCGAGGCCCATCCCGAGTTGCTGCGCAACGGTTGCGGCGGCGCCTGGCAAAGCTACGCGCAACGCGGCAACTGGCGCATGGTCCTGCCCATGAGCCGCGCGCACCAGGAACGAATGGCCGCGCAATGGCGCCGGGAAATTCAACAATTGCCCATCGCGCATATTGTGACCTTCCCGCGATTGACCATCAATCACGCGGTCCTTCTGTTCGGCGCAACGGCCAATGAATTTCAGGCCTACGATCCAAACATTTGCGATAAGCCGCTGACCCTGGTTTATGATCCGGCCCGGCGCTGTTTCGAGTTTCCCCGCACGCACTATTTTGCGGGAGGCCGGGTCAACGCCTACGAGATTTATCGCGGCTGGTTTTTTTAGAATTATGGAACCTCATCGAATCGGCTTGATCGGCGGCAGCGGGCTTTATCATATCGAAGGCTTTACGCGGCAGAAATGGGTCAAGGTCAAGACGCCGTTTGGCGCGCCGTCGGATGATTTTTTGACCGGCGAGTTGGAGGGGCGGGAAGTGGTTTTTCTGCCGCGCCATGCGCGCGGGCATCGCCTCTTGCCGAGCGAACTGAATCATCGCGCCAATATTTATGGAATGAAAATGCTCGGGGTGGAATGGATCATCAGCGTCAGCGCCGTTGGGTCGCTGCAAAAAAAATACCGTCCTTGCGACATTGTTTTGCCGGATCAATTTGTCGATCGCACCAAGCGGTCGTTCGAGCACACTTTTTTCGGGCGCGGCATTGTGGCGCACATCGCCTTGGCCGATCCGATTTGCCCGGAACTACGCCAATTGCTTTTCCAAAGTTGCAAGGCCGAAGGGACGCGCGTCCATAACGGCGGCGTTTACGTCAATATGGAAGGCCCCGCCTTCAGCACCCGCGCCGAATCGCTGACCAATCACTCGCTGGGCTACGATGTCATTGGCATGACGAATCTTGGCGAAGCCAAATGCGCGCGCGAGGCGGAGATGGCCTACGCCACCATGGCCATGATCACCGACTACGATTGTTGGAAAAGCGACGAAGCTCATGTCACGGTCGAGATGGTGGTGGGCTACATGAACAAGAATGCCAGCCAGGCCCAGGCCGTAATTAAGCGGACGTTGCCGAAGATTCCCGAGACGCCCGGCTGGCCATGCCATGAGGCCCTCAAAAACGCAATCATGACCCGGCGCGAATGCTGGCCGGCCAAGACCATGGCCGAGCTAAAGCCGCTTTTGCGCAAATATTTGTAGAATAAATGCGTGGGTGGATTTCACTTTTTGGCTGTGGAAGACGCACAGGTCGTCTTAGGCCATGCGCTCTTTCAAATGCGCGGCTAATGGCTCGACATGCGGCGCGTCCAGTATCTCTTCGTGCCGTCCGGTGACACGCTTTACTTCCAAGCCGCCGCGGACGAGCTTGCGCCAGGCGCTGACTGCGTCCAAACGCAGCAAATGGCGTTCGTCGGTGCGGAAAAGAATGGCGCGGCCTTCGATGGGCTTGGCGTCGTAATTCATTAGGGCGTTCCAATGCACTTGCGCGAATTGCTTGTAGGCGGGCGGGTAATTGGACATGTCGATCAGCTCCTCCAATTTGGAAGCGGTGGCCGATTGGCTAGTCACGGCGGCTCGGCGTTTGAGCACGCGATGCAGCTTGCGCTTCAGGCCGAGGCCGCTGTTGCGGATCATTTTCCACATCGGGCCGGGACCTTGCGCCGCCATGTCGGTGAGCCAGAACGGCAGCGTCTTCAAAAAATGGATCGCCAGTTTTGCGCCGGGGCGGGTCCGTTCGCCGGTCAGGTCGGGCGGCGAACTGTCCAGAAGCGCCAGCAGCGAAACGGTTTCGCTCTGGGCTTCGAGTTGGCGGGCCATTTCGTAGGCGACGACACCGCCAAAACAATAGCCGCCTAATTGATAGGGACCCGCCGGTTGAATAGCCCGCATCTCTTGGATATAATGGGCGGCCATGCTTTCGATGGTGGTGAGCGGTTGCGCCGGCGCCACGAAACCGTAGGACGGCTGGTCCGTCCCGAGAAGATTGGCCAGCTTGCGATAGGTGAAAAATCCGCCGCCGCCCCCGCCTCCCAGCGTGTGCAGCCAGAACATGGGCAGTCTGGCCCCGTGCGGCTGGATTTCCACCAGCGAGGAACCGCAGGGCGGCGCGCCTTCCTGGCAAATCATCTCGGCCAGTTTCTCGACGGTCGGCGCCTGGAAAAGAATGGGCAGCGGCAATTTGATGCCCAGCACTTTTTCGATTTGCGCGATGAGCTGGACGGCTAAAAGTGAATGGCCGCCGATTTCAAAAAAATTGTCGCGCGGACCGAAAGCCTGATGACCGAGAACCTGTTCCCAGATTTTTTGAAGCTGGCTTTGCAAGTGCGTTTGCGGCGGCACGTCGGCGTCCGCATTTCTTATCGAGCCGGGTTTGGGCAGCGCCCGGCGATCAATTTTACCATTGGGGGTCAGCGGAAAGGCGTCAAGGTCAATAAAAACGGACGGCACCATGTAGTCCGGCAATTTTTGTTTCAGGAAGGCGCGCAAGGCCGAAGGGGGCGAAGTATCTTTTGCGGTCCGGCAGAGGTAGCCGATGAGCCGTTTGTCGCCCGGGCTTTCTTCGGTGACGATGACGAGGGCGTCGCGCACGCCAGGACATTGCCGAAGCACCGATTCAATTTCTCCCAGTTCGATGCGGAACCCGCGGATTTTAACTTGGTGATCGATGCGGCCCAGAAATTCCACATTGCCGTCGGGCAAAAACCGCGCCAGATCGCCCGTCTTGTACAGCCGCGCTCCCGGCTCGCCGGCGAAGGGATTGGGAATAAATTTGGCCGCAGTCAGGTCAGGCCGGTTCAAATAGCCGCGGGCCAAGCCGTCGCCGCCGAGGTGCAATTCCCCCGGTACGCCCACCGGCACGGGTTGCAGGTGACGATCCAGGATATACACGGTCGTATTGGAAATGGGCCGGCCAATCGGAATCGAGGCGGCGTTTTCCGGGACCTCTTTTATTTCGTAACAGACCGCGAAAGTCGTGCTTTCGGTGGGGCCGTAGCCATTGACCAACCGCGCCGGAGGTCCGCACTGAAGGATGCGCTGGGCCGCCTTGGGATCCACCGCGTCGCCGCCCGCCAAAAGATTCTTGACTGACTTAAAAGCCAGCGGAGCTTCCGTCGAGATTTGATTAAAGAGGGCGACGGTGAGAAAAAGACTGCTCACTTTTTCTTTTTCGAGAAACGCGGCAAAGTCGGCGGGCGAGAGCAATGTTTCGCGGGCAACGCCAATCAACCGCCCGCCGTGCAGCAGCGCGCCCCAGACCTCGAAGGTGGCCGCATCGAAGGAGCTATTGGAAAGCTGCGCGATGCGTTCGGCGGAACTTAACTGAATGTAATTGGTCTCGAATACCAGCCGCGTGATGCCGCGATGGACGATGGCCGCGCCCTTGGGTTTCCCAGTGGAACCGGACGTGTATATGACATAAGCGAGATTTTCCGCCGTGACCGCCGCAGGCGAAATGGCTTTTTCTTCGCGCTCAATCGTTTTCCAATCCGAGTCCAGGCACACCAAGCGGGCCGTTTCGGCCGGCATCCTTTTGCGGAAGGTGGATTTCGTAAGAACGACGGGCATGCGCGTGTCCTCGACCATGAAGGCAAGCCGTTCGCCGGGGTAGTCCAGATCGAGCGGCACATAAGCGCCGCCGGCTTTCAGAATGGCCAGCCAGGCAATAATCATTTCCACCGAACGATCCATTAAGACTCCCACGAGCGTGTCAGGCCCGACGCCCAGTTTGCGGAGGTGATTGGCCAGTTGGCTGGAGCGTTCATTAAGTTCCTGATAGGTTACTTCTTCAGACCCATAAACCACCGCCACGGCCGAGGGGCTGCGCGCGGCTTGCTCCTCGAAAAGGGTGTGGACGGTTTTATCGCGGGGATAGGCCGTCGTGGTGCGGTTCCAGTCCTCGACAATTTGACGCCGCTCGACCGGGGTAAGAATGGGGAGTTGAGAAATTCGTGCCAATGGGTTGGCCACGATGCCGGCCAGGAGCGTTTGGAAGTGGCCCGCCATGCGTCGCATCGCCGGGCCGTCCAGAATTTCGGTGCTGTACTCCAGCGCCAGATGGAGCGTGTCTTTTTTATCCTGCACGACAAACGTCAAATCGAATTTGGCGCTGTTCGTGGAAAGATCAATGAGGTTGAATTTCAATCCCGCAAATTCGGGTTCGAGCGCAGCCTGGTTTTGCAGCGCGAAGACGACGTCAAACAATGGATTTTGATTCGACCCGCGTTCCGGCCGCAGCCGTTCGACAATTTGTTCGAAAGGGAAGTCCTGGTTGGCCAAGGCCTGGAGATTGACATCGCGTACACGCACCAGCAACTCCTTGAACGCCGGGTCATCGGCAAAAGACGTGCGCAAGGCCAGCGTGTTGACGAAAAATCCAATCAAAGGCTCGGTCTGAAGTTGTCCGCGCCCCGCCACCGGAGTGCCAATAATAATCTCCTCCTGCCCGCTGTAGCGGTGGAGCAAGGTCTGGAAGGCGGCCAGCAATAAAACATGGAGAGTGACCGCTTCGCGGCGGCTAAAAGCTTTGAGCGCGGCGGTCAGTTCGGGCGAAAGCGCCAAATATTCGCGCGCGCCTTCGTAAGTTCGAATCGCGGGACGAGTGCGGTCGGTGGGTAATTCGAGGCGCGGTAATTCGCCCCCAAGCTGTTTTGTCCAATATTCCAGTTCTTTTCCCGCGACCTGTTGCCGCTGCCAGAGCGCGAAGTCCGCGTATTGGATGGGCAGTTCCGGCAAAGAGGGCTCCTGTCCCTCGCAAAACGCCGAGTAACAAGCCGCCAGCTCGCGCAATAAAATTTCCAGCGACCACTCATCAAAAGCGATGTGATGCACGTTCAAAAATAAAACATGCTCCGCCGGCCCAAGCTTGAAAAGCAGCGCGCGCAGCATGAGATCCTTGGCGAGATCGAAGGGCTGGCAGGCTTCTTTGCGCAAACGGCGCCCAAGTTCTCCCTCGGGGTCGGATAGGCGGCTCAGGTCAGTCAGGGGCAAATCGAAGGCAAAGCGATCGAGAACACGTTGCGCTGGACTGTCATTTGTAAAAAGGTAAACCGTGCGCAAGGCTTCGTGCCGGAGCAGGATGATTTCCAGGCTTCTTTTCAGCGCCTCGATATTGAGCAGGCCGCCGATTCTAAACGCGGTCGGGACGTTGTAGAGCGCGCTGCACGGATGAAGCTGATCCAAAAACCACAGCCGCTGCTGCGCGAAAGAAAGCGGAAGAAGCTCGCCGGCTTCTTCACGAATCGGCTCTTCCGGCTCGATGGCTAAGGCGGTGTGCATATCGGGATCAGTTGGGCGCGCGGACGAGCGCGGCGCGAAATCAAAGGCGGCGGCGGCGAAGCGCCCTGGTTTTCCTGCTGAATGATTTTCTCCGCCAGCAGGGCGATAGTTGGGTTTTCAAAAAGATCCCGCAACGGCACGGCCGTTCCAAAAACCTGATTGAGGCGCGAAATGACGCGCGTGGCCAAAAGCGAGTGACCGCCCAACTCGAAGAAATTTTGGTGAATGCCGACTTCTTTCAGCTCCAGAACTTCGCGCCAAATCCCGGCCAATTTTTGTTCTCGTTCATTGCGCGGCGCGCCTGAATTGTCCGCGCTTTGGCTTGGCGGAGCGGGTAATAACCGGCGGTCCACTTTCCCGTTGGCCGTGAGAGGAAGTTCCGGCAGCGCCACGAAATGCGCCGGCATCATGTGAGGCGGCAATTGTCCGGCCAGCCATTCGCGCAACACCGCATTTTCGAGGGAGGATTGCGGCACGAAATAAGCGGTCAACTGTTTGCCTTCCCGCACCATGACGACCGCTTCCCGCACGGCAGGATGCCGCAACAAGGCGTTTTCAATCTCGCCCGGCTCGACCCGGAAGCCCCGAATTTTGACCTGCCGATCAAGACGGCCAAGAAATTCAATTGTCCCGTCTGTCAAGTATCGCGCCAGATCGCCCGTGCGGTACAATCTTCCGAGATTCGAGTCATTAATAAACTTTTCGGCCGTCAATTCCGGGCTATTGCAATAACCCAGGGCGAGTCCATCGCCGGCGATGCAGAGTTCGCCGGGAATTCCCACCGGCGCTGGATTCCGCGCATTGTCCAAAATATAAACGCGCGTATTGCTGATGGGCCGGCCAATGGGCACGGATGATCCGTCCCAATGGCGGGGAATGGCGCAGCAGCAAGTGAAGGTCGTGTTTTCCGTCGGGCCGTAGCCGTTGATCAACTGGCAATCGTCCAGCGTTTCCAAAACCTTTTTGACATGGGACGGGGAAAGGACATCTCCGCCCGCCAGCAACTGCCGCAAGCCGCGCAAGGCGTTGAGGTGATGGTCCACCATTTGATGAAAAAGTCCGGCAGTCAACCATAAGGTGGTCACTCGATGCTGGTGCAATACTTGCCCGAATTGTTCGAGAGAATCAAAGTGCGGCGGGTACAGGGCGAGGGTCGCGCCATTGAGCAGCGCGCCCCAAATCTCGAAGGTGGAAGCATCAAAGGACGCCGGCGCGAACTGCAAAAAAACCTCTTGCGGCCCAAAGGCAGCGTAGTTGGTGTCTCGGACCAGCCGGACAATGGCGCGATGCGGAACGGCCACTCCCTTAGGCGCGCCAGTCGAGCCCGAGGTGTACATGATGTAAGCCGGGCTTGTCGGCACGACGGCGGTGGGGCGCGTCGTTTCGGCCTGGTCGGAAAACTCCTCATCGATCAATAGAGCCGGAGTCTGACTCTTGATCCGGCTGGTCAGACTCTTTGACGTAACTAGCAGCGATACTCCCGCATCTTGAAGAATGTAGGCCAAGCGAGTGGGCGGATATTCTGGGTCCAAGGGAACATACGCTGCGCCCACTTTTAGAATGGCGATCAGTCCGGCAATAAGATCGAAGGACCTTTCCAAGCAGATCCCGACCGCCGCGCCCGGCGTGACGCCAAGGCGTTGCAATCGCCCAGCCAGCCGGTTCGCGCGGCCATTCAATTCGTCGTAGGTCATGCTCTCCGTGCCCAAGGCCAAAGCAGTCGCCTGCGGGGTTCGCCGGGCCTGCTCCTCGAACAAGGCATGAACAGTTTCGTTTCGCGGGAACTTTGTGGCGGTCTGGTTCCAAGTCACGACCACCTTGTCTCGTTCCGCATCAGCCATCAGCGGCAGCAGGCCAATGGGTTGATCCGGCTGGCGGGCGATTGCTTCGAGCAGAACCCGGTAATGGCCTATCATTCGGTCAACGGTGTCCGCGTCAAAAATATCGGCGGCGAATTCCACGTTGCCCGCCAATCCACCGTGACTTTCCATTACGGTGAACGTCAAGTCAAATTTGGCCGTGCCGGTTTGCAAGGGAATTTCCTCGATGATTGTTCCCGGCAGAACCAAGGCCGCGGCCGGGGCGGGGATCATTTGGAACACGGTTTGAAAAAGCGGATGGCGCGTTCCATGACGAGGCAAATGCAATTCCTCCAGGACCTTCTCAAAAGGCGTCCGGGCGTGTCGATAGCAATCCAAGGCTTCGCGGCGGACGTGTTGCAGCAGGGTCGTAAAACTCATCCCGTCGTCCAGAACGGCGCGCAGAGGAATAGTGTTGACGAGCAGCCCAATCATCTTTTCGCATCCCGGATGATCGCGCTGGCCGATGGGCGAACCGACCGTGATGGCCCCGCCATTGGTATAACGATGGAGCAGGACATAATACGCCGCCAGCAGCGTCATATATAAAGTAGCGTTTTGCTTTTGGCCGGTTTGCTTGAGTCCGGCGGCCAGAGGAGCGGGCATCCGGATGGGCCGCCACCCTCCGGTGAAGGATTGCTGCGAAGGTCGCGGACGATCCGTGGGCAGGTCCAAGGCGGGAGAAGCGCCGTCGAAACGCTGGCGCCAGAATTGAATAGTCTGCGCCAAATCCGGCGTCGCGGCTTCTCGTTGAAAAGCCGCCCAGTCAGGAAATTGAACGGCCAGCGCGGGCAGCGTGAGATTTTGCCGGCGCGTCTCAGCCTCGTAAAACGACGACACTTCCTGGAACAGAATGCCAAGGGAACCGTTGTCGGAAATGATGTGATGCAAAGTGACGCACACCACATGCTCTTCCGCGCCGGTTTTGATAGCCATGACGCGGATGAGCGGGTCTTCCGTTAACCGAAAGGGCGCCTTGGCTTCCTGCTCGAGGCGTCGCGCCAATTCGGCGTTTCGGGCAGGTGGATCGAAACGGGTAAAATCTTCCACACTCATGCGAAATTCAACTTGATCCAGGACAATTTGCCGAGGCCCGTGCCCGTCGGCGGCGAAGCGAGTTCGCAAGGCGTCGTGCCGGGCGGCCACCGTCGCAAAGCTCTTTTCCAACGCAGCCAAATCCAGCGGCCCTCGAATGCGGAAAGCCAGGGGAATATTGTAGAGAGGACTGCCGGGGACCAGTTGATCAATAATCCACAGGCTTTCCTGCGCCAGGTTGAGCGGCTTGGGGCCAGCCCGCTTGGGGATGGCAGGAGAGTTGCGCCGCGCGAGAAGGCGATGTTCAAGCGCGGTGCGCTGCTCCAGGTTTAATTTGGAGAAGCTTTCCTTTGCAATGGTCATAGGAACTTTACTGTGTCTTCGTCGGTAAACACGCTCCTATTCTTGTGCCACATCGCGGCGGAATGGAGAATCAGGGTATCCCATTGCCAAAGTCTGCTGATTTCGCTCAAAGTCCTTCAGGGTGTAACTGATGCCTTAAGCCGTCCGTGACCCGGCGAGTGGAAGCACATGCCAGGACGCCCGCGCGGAGGCGGAATTTTCCCTCCCTCTTTGCGGGCGGTCGCGAGCCACAACTGGATGGCCTCTTCGGCATTGCGGATGGCCCGCTGCCGGGTGGATCCATGCGCCAAACAGCCCGAAAGTTGTGGCACATCCACGACAAAAGATTGGTCTTCGTCGCTCCACCAAATGATCATTTCGTAATGCTCGGATTTCATGGGGTCGCTGCTGACGGGCCGATGATGATCTGCCCGCTTGAGGCGCCGCTAACGAAGAATCCCCCCGCCGTGGCTTGGCTTTGCAATATCACCCCGCGCAGTGTCGTCGTCCGACGGGTGGCCGGATCCAAGAACGTGCCGGCTAGAACACCGTTCGCAGGGTTCAGCCTGAGCGCGAAACGGTTGGTGTTAGGAGCCATAAAGGCGAACTTATTGCCAGAATTCAACGTGAAAGATTGCATGATGGAGGCAGCCAGGCCGCCACTGGACAAAGTTGCCACGGCATTTGTCCACTTCACCTCGGGAGCGCTTCCCGCCGCCCGGGTATAACGGTCGCCAATCACTTCGATATCCTCGCCAAATGAAGGAGTTTTTTCCCAATGGAACGAGCCTTGCACGCTGGTCGAACTCATGCCAGAAACCGTCAGCCAGCCAAATACGGCCGCAGTCCCTTTATTGTAGGAGTAGTAAACCGGGACCAAACCATTTGGACCGAGAGGCACATTGCGCGCGAAGGACACCCCGTCAGCCAGCATTCCGCTGGTTTCCGCCTCGCCCAACGTCGTAACCGTCAGAGTCATATATCCGTCGCCGCTCGGGGAGGAACCTGAACCGCCGGGTAATAACACGGTGTATTGACCCGCATAATTGGTCGCCGGATTCGTCCGGCCAAAACCCGGCGTGTAGGCCATCACGCTGGCAGTCAGATTGCCGGCCGAAATCGTGCCGGCCAGCAGGTTGCCATTTTGAAATTGGAGGCTGACGTTGATAGGAGTTGTTCCCCGGCGCGGGATGATTTCTTGGGCGCCCAGGTTATTGGAAAACTGCCCGCTCCAACGGTAAGTTACGCCAACCCACATCAATTGCGCGCTGTAACTTCCTTTTGCCCCCAAGGTCAAAACAAAGAATCCGGCGCTGGCGTTGGTTACGGACGATGGATTGTAAGCTAAACCTTGGGAGGTTCCGGTATGGGCAAGAAATGGATTGGGAATGAAGTTGGCTTGCAAAGTCATTCCCGGTTGCATCACAAAACGCAAAGTCGCGGCGGAGGAAGTTAAAGTGCCCGTCCACCCGTTAAACACATAACCAGGCGCCGGCACGGCTGCGACCGTATAGGTGGTGGCGGCTAGCAGCACGCGACCGTTCAAACGAGGGGTAATCGTCCCGCCCACAGTATTTGTAATAGTCAGCATTTCGTGGGCCGCATAGATAAATTCGCGGGTTGTTACGGAAGTTTTCCCGGATGAATCCGTGGCGGCGATGGTTATAATGTTGGTTCCCGGCGCCAAGGTTGCCACAGCCGACCAATTGGTCGTTCCCGTGGAAGGCGCCACCACTCCTTGCAAGCTCGAAACTACGACACTCACTACCCCGTTTGGACTCTTCGCCGTGCCCTTCAGAGTCGCGGTATCCGTGTAAACACGGCTAACAGCAGCGGCGGGTTGGAGAATTTTGATGGCGGGCCCGTTGGTGGAAGCCGCCTGGACACCGTTGGTAGAAGGCAAAAGGCGGGCGATGCCGGATCGTGAAACGCCATCAATGTTTTGAAACCCTCCCGCAATAAGAATCCGGCCGCTGGGTTGAATGTCCATCGACCAGATAAAGTTGTCCACTGTTGCGCCAAACGTCTCATCCAGCGAGCCGTCGGCATTCAGTCGGGCGATGCTGGTGCGTGGCGAGCCATCCACTCTGGAGAAATAACCGCCAATCAGTATCTTGCCATCAGTCTGGCGGCGGACCGATTCCGTTTTGTCGGTGGAGACAGCGAGAAAGCTTGTGTCGAACGAACCGTCTGAATTGATCTGCGCCATATCGCGAATGAAATAGACATTGGTGTTCTGAGAGTCACCTACAACCACATATTGTTGATTCGGCAATTCAACCGCGCCATAAACCGCGGTCAAATCGCCAAAGTAGGGATGAAACGTCTGATCGGCGGTGCCATCCGGGTTAAGGCGAACCATCCGATTGAATGATTGGTTATCGTAGCTCGTAAACCATCCCGTCACCAGGATTTGCCCGTTGGCTTGGACGGTCAACGAACGCCCCCACGAAGCGGAGTTCAGGCCTGCGCCCACATTGAAGCTTGTGTCAAGGCCGCCGGTGGAAGTAAGACGAGCAATGCCATTGATATTGACACCATTGTAGTTGGTAAAGTTTCCCGTGATCAAAATCTTGCCGTCCGATTGAAGGGCGGTCGCAAAAATAAATGGATCAGCGTCGCCATCCACTGCGATGCCCAAAATTCCGACTGCGCCGGAGCCCGGATCAAAAGTCGCATCCAGGCTGCCGTCGGAATTTAATCGCGCCACCAAGTGTCTCGACTGCCCGGCCACGCTCGTGAAAAAACCACCTATGACAATCTTGCCATCGGGTTGCAAAGACATGGTGCGAACCCAATAGGAAACTTTTGCGGAGAAGCTGGTGTCCACGCTGCCATCGGAATTCAAACGGGCAATGTAACTGTTAGTGACTCCGTTAATGACGGTAAAATTTCCACAAATTAAAATTTTGCCGTTAGGTTGCGTCAAGACAGTTTCAATCAGCCCATTGGCGCCTGAGCCGGGATCAAAAGTTGGATCCAAGAGGGACGAGCCGTGAAGGTGAGCGCCGCACAGTATGGCGGCCGAAAAAAGTAGGGCGGTGATGTTACGATTCATAAAATTAATGGGCGACTATTCGATAAAAACGGCTCGAGTCAAGCGCAGCCGGATCAGTCAATGACACTATTGCGCCATTTCCGTTGGTTGAAACGATGGAGATCCAGTTGGTTTGTGAAACATTGGTGATGTACTGGAGGGTATAAGTGCTTTGAGGATTGGTCGGCACCGAAAGAGTGAATGCCTTGCCACTTATTTGCGGATTCATTAAAACAGGGGCGGAGCCAGACAGTAATCGGGCCACGCTATTGCGTAACACCCCATCGACGGTGGCAAAGCCGCCGCTCAAGAGAATTTTGCCGTCCGTCTGCAATGCTATGTCCCAAACAAAATTGTCAATCGACACCGATAAGCTCGGATCGAGGCTGCCATCGGGATTCAAGCGGGCGATGCCGGAGTAGCGTTGCCCATCCACCACCGAAAAATAGCCGCCCATCAAAAACTTGCCGTCCGCTTGCCGACGAATGGATTCCGTTTTGTCGGTCGAGACGGCCAGGAAATTGGTGTCGAAGGCCCCATCGGCGTTGATCTCCGCCATATCTCGAATGAAATAAACGTTGGTATTCTGAGAGTCACCCACGACGACATACTGTCCGTCGGCCAAGACCGTCACGCCATAAACGGCGGTCAAATTGCCAAAGTTAGGATTAAAAGTCTGATCGGCCGAGCCATCTGGGTTAAGCCGCACCATGCGATTAAAGGGATGGTTGTTGTAACTGGTAAACCATCCCGTTACTAAAATCTGCCCGTTGGATTGGACGGTGAGCGAGCGTCCCCACGACGCATAGTTCAAGCCGTTACCGACATTAAAAGTTGTGTCAAGCATCCCGTTAGTCGTCAAGCGGGCAATGCCGTTAATATTGACGCCATTGTAATTGGTAAAGTTGCCGGTAATGAGAATCTTGCCGTCCGATTGCAGCGCCGTGGCGAAGATAAATGGGTCAGCGTCGCCATCAACGGCCACTCCCAACACTCCCACCGCGCCCAAGCCGGGATCGAAATTTGTGTCAAGACTGCCATCGGAATTTAATCGCGCGATCAGGTTGCGGGAGTATCCGGCTACGTAATTAAAAAAGCCTCCGATAACGATTTTTCCATCCGGTTGCAATGCCATCGTGCGGACCCAGTAAGAGACCTGTGAGTTGAAATTGGTGTCCACACTGCCATCTGTATTAAGGCGGGCGACGTAGCTATTAGTTACCCCATTGAAAGTAATGAAATTTCCACAAATCAGGATTTTCCCATCGGGTTGCGGCAGCACCGTTTCGATAATGCCGTTGGCTCCGGTGCCTGGATTAAAGGTTGTGTCCAACAAGCTGTTGGATTGCGCGATGGTTGCCAGGCTACTCACGAGTAAGAGCCATCCTATCTCGAGTATTTTTAACCTCTTCGTCATAAAGTTGAGTCATAATCTCCAAAGCAAACTCCTCGATGGTAGGATGTTCAAAAAAACTGGCTACCGTAATAGGCGCGTCGAACTCGTGGCGCAGCCGGGCGATTACCTGCATGGCGGACAGTGAATGGCCGCCCAGAGCAAAGAAGTTATCGTGAATGCCAATTGGCTCAATCTTCAAGACATCGCTCCAGGCCGCCGCGAGGGCTTCCTCGATAGGGGTGCGGGGCGCGGTAAACGCTTTGTCCAGATCGGGGCGCGCGCTGTCTGGTTCTGGGAGTCTTTTTCGATCAATCTTGCCATTGGGAGTCAGTGGCAACTCCTGGAGTTGGACGAAGCTCGAAGGCAACATGTATGGCGGAAGCGGTTGGGCGAGAAAGGCCCGCAGTTCGCTGGCCGCGACGGAAGCTCCGTTTCGACTCACCCAATAAGCGACCAGGCGCTGGCCGGCCGCCGGATCGCCTTTGACGGCGACGACCGCCGCTGCGACCGAAGGGTGCCGGCTAAGGATGTTTTCAATTTCACCCAATTCGATTCGATAACCGCGCAGTTTAACCTGTTGGTCAACGCGTCCGCCGCACATCACGGTTCCATCGGGCAGGTAATACCCTGTGTCGCCGGTGCCATAAATTCGCGCGTCTGGTTTTGTGCTAAAGGGATTGCGAATAAACTTTTCCGCGGTAAGGGCCTCTCGTTTAAAGTAGCCGCGCGCCACGCCGTCGCCTCCGATGAAAATTTCTCCCTGCGCGCCGGTTGGAACCGGGAGCCAGTGTGAATCAAGGAGATAAATTTGCGTATTGGCGATAGGCCGGCCAATGGGAAGCGTCCCCTCCCCGCTGGTCACGCGCTCGACGGTGGACCAAATGGTAGTTTCGGTCGGGCCATACATGTTCCAAAGCTCCTTGCAGCGCGGGAGTAATTTTTCCGCCAAATCACGCGGCAGGGCTTCTCCTCCACACAGCGCCTTGAGACTCTTGCTCCCGGCCCATCCGCTCTCAATCAAACCGCGCCAGGTAGTAGGAGTCGCTTGCATGACGGTGGCGGCCGAGCTTTCCAAAAAAACGGCCAAGGCAGGAAAATCGAGCGCTGTCTCCGCGCGAGCTATGACCACACGGGCGCCTACGGTCAACGGCAAAAACAATTCCAAGCCCGCAATGTCGAATGACAAAGTTGTGACCGCCAGCAGAACATCTTCCTGTGACAACCCGGGAATTTTCTTCATCGAGGTCAGAAAGTTGACCACGGCCCGATGCGGCACCTGGACGCCCTTGGGCTGTCCGGTTGAACCGGAAGTGTAAATCATGCAAGCAATATTTTCCGGCGTGGCGCCGCTCTCGGTCGCCGCGCAAACCGAGTCATCGCTGGTGTGCAAACGAATTATCTCGCGCGTGAGAATGACTTTCAAGCCGGCATCCTGCTTCATGAAATCCAGCCGCTCTTTGGGATAAGCAGGATCGAGCGGCACATAAGCGCCGCCCGCTTTGAGCACTCCGAGGACGCCGATCAGCATCTCGATCGATCGCTCGCAATGAATGCCGGCCAGCGCTTCCGGCCCTACGCCGTCCTGCCGCAGTCGCGACGCCAGTTTGTTCGCCAACGAGTCAAGCTGCCGGTAAGTCAGGGTGGTCTCATCGAAAGTAACGGCGGCGGCTTCGGGCGTTTTCTCGACTTGCTGCTCGAAGAGCTGGTGGACGCAGATTTCGGGGTAATCCAGTGCGGTCGTATTCCAATCTTCGATCAACTGCTTATGCTCCTCGGGCGGAAGAAGCGAAAGCGTTTCATATCGCGTCTCGGGCGCCTTGGCCATCGAATGAAGGGCGTTGACGTAATAGTCGCACATCCACTTGATTTGCTCTTCGCACAGCTCATTGGGGTTGTAGTCGAAGTGCATCTGCAACTCAGAGGCCTCGGCATTGAGCATGAACGTCGCGTAGAAATTAAAATTGTTCGCTTCGAAGTAATAGTCCTCGAGAAAGGTGTGGCTGCCGTAACCCGGCAGATCGCGATAGACGTGAAACTGGACAAAATCAAAAGCGGTTTCAAAGAGTTGCTGCCCGCCTCCCAATTGTTGCACCTCCGACAATGGACAACGCCGATTGGGAATGATCTCCTTTTCCGCCTCGAAGGTTTGTTTAATCAGTTCCTTCCAGGTGCCGCCGTTGGCCGGTAAACGCAGCGGCAGGGTGTTGAGAAACAGACCGATGAGTTTTTCCCCGTCGATGGTTTGCGGACGGCCATTGGTAACCAATCCAGTCACCACATCGGTCTGGCCAGTCAAATAACTCATGACCCGGCAATGCGCCGCCAGCAAGACCGTCCGGAACGGAACGCGCAAAGAGTGACCCAGCCGTTTGAGACCCTCCAAAATTTCCGGCGGGAAAATAATTTCCGGCCCGCGGGTCTGCTCGCGTCCGCCTTGGCGCATTGACTTGGGCCATCGCGGCAAGCGCTGGACGTTCGCGCCGGCCAGTTTCCTTTTCCAAAAAGTCCGCACCTCGTCCGCCGCCATCGCCTCCCGCTCCAGAATCACAAAATCGCGGTAAGTGACCTTGGGCGCCGCTATCTCGCCGGCCTCTCTCTTGAGGAGCGCCGCGTAATCCTGGAACAACTCAGTCAACATTGCCGCCAGACTCCAGCCGTCCATGATCGCGTGGTGAAAACTGACGACGCATTGAAATGTATCCGCCGTATATTGCTGAATGTGCAGGCGCATGAAGGGCGCGACGGCCCAATCGAACCGATGCCGTTTCTCGCCCTCAACCCACTGGACCAGCCGCTCTCGCTGCTCCTCGGCCGTCAGCGCCTTTAAATCTTCGACACTCAAGGGCACTTCGGCCGACGCATGCAGCAGTTGCAAAGGTGCGCTGTAATTCCCTAAATTAAATGAGGTTCGAAAAATAGCATGTCGCGCAGCGAGACGTTGGGCGGCGTTGCGGAAGACAATTTCGTCAAACGGCATCTGCAAGCGGAAACTGAAGACATCGTGGAAAATGGCCGAGGTCGGATCGTAATCGGTATGAAAGACCATCCCTACCTGGAGTTTCGCCATCGGATAGGCATCTTCCAGACCGCTCGGCAGTTTGGCGCGATCCTCGGCAGAAATCAGTGCGAAGGGTTTGACATCGGTCACTGCGTCTTCAGTTTTGGTGTCCGTCAGGCGCGTCAATTCGTAAAGGGTTGGATGTTCAAAAAGTTGCTGCAAAGAAAAACGCAGCCCGCTGGCTTGCGCTCGCGACAGAACCTGAATGCTGCGAATCGAGTCGCCGCCCAGCTCGAAAAAATTATCGTGCAATCCGACCCGCTCGATTTCCAGCACTTCGCACCAGATTTTCGCGAGCGAATTTTCTTCCGGCGTGGCGGGCGCGACGTAATCCTGCGTCAAGGCGGGCCGCGCGCGGTCCGGTTCCGGCAACGCTTTCAAATCGATCTTCCCGTTCAGCGTGATGGGCAGCGCGTCGAGAAAAACAAACGCCGCCGGGATCATATACTCGGGAACTTTCTCACCGAGCCATTGCCGTAACTCCGTCACGGACACTTTTCCCACCACGTAACCAATCAGCCGCTGTTGCTCGCCGTCCGCTTTGGCGATCACGACACATTCACGCACGCCAGGATGTTGCTGCAAGACCGACTCGATCTCCCCTAACTCGATGCGAAAGCCGCGGATTTTAACCTGATGATCCTTGCGCCCCAGATATTCCAGCTCGCCGCCGGGCAAAAATCGCGCCAGATCGCCCGAGCGATATAGTCGTCCGCCTTTACCCGATGGATGCGGAATAAATTTCTCCGCCGTCAATTCGGGCCGCTTCAAATAACCTCGCGCCACTCCCGCGCCGCCGACGCAAATCTCTCCGGGACACCCCTCGGCCACCGGTTGCAATTTCTCGTCCAGTAAATAAAGGTCCAAGTCAGGAATCGGCACACCAATGACACTGCCCAAGCCGGCCTGGACATCCGCGCGGCGAATCGGCCGATAGGTGACATGGACCGTTGTTTCGGTGATGCCATACATATTGACCAGCAGCGGATTATCGTCCGGATGCCGCGCGAACCACGGTTCCAGACTGGCCAATTGCAATGCCTCTCCGCCGAAAATGACGTAACGCAGGTTGAGATTCTGTCTCGTCTCCGCCGACTCTTCCGCCCAGATCAATTGCCGAAACGCGGAGGGCGTCTGATTGAGCACGGTCACCTGCTCGCGCCCGAGCAATTCATAAAACGCGCTGGGCGATCGGCTGACCAAATACGGCACAACCACCAAGCGCCCCCCGTAAAGCAGCGCGCCCCAAATTTCCCAGACCGAAAAGTCAAAGGCGTAGGAATGAAACAGCGTCCAGACATCGCGCTCGTTGAACCCGTACCATTGCTCGGTCTGTGTAAACAGCCGGACGACATTGTGATGCGTCACCAAAACGCCCTTGGGTTTTCCCGTCGAGCCGGAGGTGAAAATAATGTAAGCCGCGTTATCTCCCTTCGCTACGGAGGGAAGATTATCGGAGGGCTCCTTGGCAATCGTTTCCCATTCCGCATCGAGGCAAATAACTTTGGCTTCGTGAGTCGGCAACGAGGCGGCCAACGTTTGCTGAGTCAGAAGGACGGGCGCTTGCGTGTCTGCCAGCATGAACGCCAGGCGTTCCGCCGGATACGCCAAGTCAATCGGCACGTACGCTCCCCCCGCTTTAAGCACGCCGAGAATCGCCACCAGCATCTCAACTGACCTCTCCAGACAAAGCGCCACGGGCGTTTCTGCTTTGACCCCAAGCTTTTGCAAATGGCGGGCCAACTGATTGGCGCGGTGGTTCAACTGGGCATAGGTGACGCGCTCGTCGCCAAAGGAAAGCGCGACGGCCTCTGGCGTTCGGCGCGCCTGTTCTTCAAAGGCTTGATGCAGACAGGCTGAGGCCGCGAGGCTTCGGCCCGACAATTCAGAACCATGCATATTCACTGCAATAAGAGTATGGAAAGAGACTCGCCCACGAAATAGCAACCCGCCTGTTTTAAAGGTCAACCTTTCCCTGACACGTTTTCAGGGAGACCTCCATTTTCAGGGCGAAAAATCGCAACCCTTTGGCTGGTTGACGCGACTTCGCAATTCGTTACGATGGCCTTTGCCAAATGACCGCCGCCGAATTCAAACAGAAATGGTCACGTTACCAAGGCAAGGAAACCTCCGCCTATCAAGGCCATTTCGACGACCTGTGCCGGTTGCTGGGCCAGCCGACGCCTGCCGAAGCGGATCCTTCCGGCGGCAGTTTCTTTTGCTTCCAAAAACGCGTGGTCAAAGACGCCGAGCTTTTCAACCTGGACGAAACGCCTGACGCTGGAGAACCCGCCGAGCGAGGTTTTGCCGACGTCTGGAAAAAAGGCTGCTTCGCTTGGGAATACAAAGGCAAAAAGAAAAACCTCGACGAAGCGTACAAGCAACTTCTCCGCTATCGGGAATCGCTCCTCAACCCGCCTTTGCTGGTGGTTTGCGATTTCGACCGCTACATCATCAAGACGAATTTTAACGGCACAGTCCAGGAGGTTTACGAATTTACCAACGAGCAGATCGACCGTCCGGAAAACATTCGTGTTCTCCGCGCCTTGTTCGAGGAGCCCAATTTTCTCAAGCCGCAGCAGACGACCGCCGCCGTCACCGAGGCCCTCGCCAAAAAAATCGCCGAAGTGGCCCGTTCCTTGCAAAAGCGGGAAAGCACCGAGCTGACCGACGCCCAAAGCCGCGCCGAAGTCAATTTCGCCCAGCGCAAGAATCTGCGCATCGCCCGATTTTTGAACCGAATCGTCTTTTGCCTCTTTGCCGAAGATACGCGTCTTCTGCCGGACAATCTCTTTACTGAAATCCTGAAAGCCGCATCCGAAGACACCGTCCATTTCGCCAAAACCTTGGAAGAACTTTTCAACGTCATGGCGACAGGCGGCAACTTCGGCCAGCACAAAATCCGCCATTTCAATGGCCATCTCTTTGACGATTCGACCGTTTTTGAACTCAACGAAACCGAGCTTCGCATCCTGGGCGAAGCCGCCGAAGCAGACTGGCAATTCATCCAGCCCAGCATCATGGGCACGCTTTTTGAACGCGCCCTCGAACCAGAACAACGCTCGCAATTGGGCGCGCACTACACCAGCGAAGCCGACATCAAAACCCTGGTCGAGCCGGTCCTGATGCAACCCTTCCGCCGCGACTGGACGAAAATCAAAGCCGGCCTGGCCGCTGGTTACGTCAAAGGCAAAGGCAATGCCGCACAACGCGGCCGCCTCGCCCAATTCCAAAAGCAGCTTGCTGCCGTCACCGTGCTCGACCCTGCCTGCGGAAGCGGAAACTTCCTTTACGTCTCTTTGCAATTGCTCTTGGCGCTCGAAAAAGAAGTCATCGCGTTCGCCGCGCAACTGGGATTCAAGTTTGGCCCGCAAGTGACGGTGCGGCAATTGATGGCCATCGAAATCAATCCCTACGCTTTCGAGTTGGCGCAAGTGTCTGTGCAAATTGGTTACCTGCAATGGCGGCGCGACAATGGTTTTGACAATGACCGCAGCCCCATTTTGCAAAATCTCGACGGATTCCAAAATGAAGACGCCCTTCTTGTGCCGCACTTCCGCAACAAGGCCAAAACATTGAAGGAAGCAAGGGCGCGTGAGCACAAGGGCGAAGATGCTTTAAAATTTTACACTGAACGCGAATGGCCGAAATGCGCCGTTATCGTCAGCAATCCGCCTTTTTTGGGGGGCAAGCTGATTCGTCGTGAACTGGGGACCGCTTATGTCGATGCGTTGTTTGAAAATTTCGGCGGGCGAGTGCCTCCAGAAGCTGACCTTTGCTGTTATTGGTTTGAAAAAGCCCGACAACAAATTGACCGCGACGGCTGTCTTCGGGCTGGATTGCTTGCCACTCAAGGAATACGTGGCGGCGCGAACCGTGCAGTGCTGAAACGCATAAAAGAGACGGGGGATATTTTCTTTGCAGAGAGCGATCGTGCTTGGATTCTGGCCGGCGCCAACGTGCATGTCAGCATGGTCGGCTTTGATAATGGCACGGAAAAGGACCGCTTGCTCAACGGCCGCAGCCCATCTCTCATTCATGCAAACCTTTCGGGTACGATAGCGGACACCACGACCGCGCAGTTGTTACAGGCCAATTTCGATATCGCCTTTATGGGCGACACTAAAGGCGGCGCTTTCGACATCACTGAGAAACAAGCTTTGGAAATGTTGCGCCAGCCAAATCCGCATCGGCGGCCAAACTCTGACGTAATTGTTCCCTGGGTGAATGGTTTGGACGTCGCTCGCCGGCCGCGTCACATGTTCATTCTCGATTTTGGCCTTACCCGCACGGAGGAGGACTGCGCGAAATATCAAGCGCCGTTTGCGTATGTGCGAGAACACATCCGCCCCCAACGGGTTGCCAACAATCGCGCGCTCTATGCAAAGTACTGGTGGCGGCATGTTGAGCCGCGGCCGGGAATGCTCGCGGCACTCTTAGGACTTTCACGTTTCATAACGACCATAGCCGTTGCCAAATACCGCCTTTTTGTCTGGATGGAATCACCCACACTACCAGACCATTCGTTATTCGCTTTCGTTCGCAACGATGACTATTACTTTGGTTTGCTCCAATCTCGCGTTCATGAAGTGTGGGCCTTGAAACAAGGCACCCGTCTCGAAACCCGGCCTCGCTACACGCCTACCACTTGCTTTGAAACTTTTCCTTTTCCATTCCTCGACGATTTGAAACCTGCTGAACCGCCCGCCGTCGAGCCGGCTCCGAGGCTGAAGCGTCCCGCGTCTGAGTTGAACCAAATGTGGGCTGCCGCCTCCAACTACTACATGATGGGAGAAAAGCCCACTCCCTACGGCAGTCCAGATAAAACGCCGAACAAATACCGCAGCGTGATTGCCGATTCCGCCAAGGAATTGAACGAACTTCGCGAGCGGTGGCTCAATCCGCCCGAATGGACGGTGGAAAAAATTTTCGAATTCCCTGGTTCCATCAATGGGCCATGGGCGCGCTACGTCGTAAAGCCGGATAAAAACGGCATCGGCATGGTGCGCTATCCGCGCCTGCAACCGCGCAACGCCGATTGCGCCGCGAAACTCAAAGAGCGCACCCTCACTAAACTTTACAACGAGCGTCCGGCGTGGCTGGACTTTGTCCACCAGAAACTCAATGCCGCCGTCGCTGCCGCCTATGGCTGGCCCCTGACCTCACCGACGAGCAAATCTTGGAACGGTTGCTGGCCCTCAACCTCGAAAGGGCGGCAGAAGAAGCACGCGCTGGCCAAGCTCCAAGGTCAACAACGCAACGTGACAAATCCGAACAGGAGATGCTTTAATTATTTAAGGGCCTCGTTGGCTTGCTGGATGTTGCGATGGCTTCGGCTCTGTTCAAACCGGCCCGGCGATTCCGCGTTTGAAGCATCGGTCGTAACGACTGTTATGGAGCGGCTGAGTTGGCTCCAAACCGAAAGGCAAAAATGAACCTTTTACCCCCTTGTGGCACAGACATCGTATATGGATAAGGTTCCGCGCGTTGCCGCTCCGAAAGAGGCGGAGTCTTTTGACGTCCATCAGCTCGTGGACCGGCATGGAGATCGATTGCTGCGTTCGGCCTATTTGTTATGCGGCAATAAAACGGAAGCCCAAGACCTGACGCAGGAAACCTTGATCCAAGCGATCAAATCCCGGCCGGGATTTCGCGGAGAATCGGCGCTTTACACCTGGCTCCATGGCATCCTGCTCAATGTCTGCCGCCGCTATCATCGGAAACAAAAACGCCTGGTTTACGATGAGGAACGAGTTTTGCAGGAGACATTCCAGCCCAACCCTCTCTCGGAGATGGACCAGGATTTCTGCGCCGCCAGACTGACCGCCGCGATGCAACAGCTTTCCCAGGAACACCGCGAAGTCATTATTTGCCGATATTATGAGAATATGAAAATCGAGGAGATAGCGCGGCACACGGAGGTTTCCACCGGCACCGTGAAATCCCGCCTTTACTACGCCGTGCGCTGCCTGGAACATTTAATCCCCAAGGATTTGAACCTTTTTGCTTCCGAGGGCACTCATCAGAAAGGGACGCCATGAATTGCGAGACTTTTAACGACCTGTTGCCTGAATATCTGGATGAAACGTTGCCCGCCGGGGAACAAGCCGCCGTACGGGAGCATGTTCTGAAATGTGGCACATGCCAGCGAACTCTCGCGCGCGAGGAAGCTTCGGCGAAATCGATCCGGTTTTCGTTCAACCGCGAAACCGAGGGGTTGTCTTTGCGCCCGGAAATACGACAAAACATTTTAATCGCCGCTAACCAACCGGAGGCGGCGCCCTCAATCCGGGAAAATATTCGGGCATGCTGGGCCTCTCTGTGGCGGCAACCGGCCTGGGCTGGGGCGGTGCTTTTCTGTCTCCTGCTGTTAGTTTTCGGCGCCCTCTTTTACCTGCATCCCGCGAAACGCTCGTCTGCGCAAGCGAGCACGTATGTGATCGACGTTCCGCTCCAGACTGAAACGTATATCTATCGCCGACACAACAACACGGTCGTCGATGCTGTGGTCACCGGTGTCAGTGTCATTGATGCGAAGTTAATCGACTAAATAAAATTACCATGAAAACGATGATGCCCAATTCCCGCTTGACCTGCGCCGCCATTTTGACCGCCGTGTTTGTGCTCCATGCCTCCGGTCTTTTCGCAACGGGTGCGGAAGAAAATACCCAGCCGCAATTTCCGCATATCATTGAGTATGAATTGGGCGCCTCCAGATTTTCCCCGGGCGATCAGATTACGATTACTGCGGTGCATGGAGATCGAAAACATATCGAGCCGGGCGGTGGTTATCTCGTTGAAGGGACTTACGCCTTGGCTTCAGGGGACGGCGCCGATCTGGCGTTTTTCTGCACGTCGCGCGGACCCAGCGGTCCGACTCCCGTGCAGGACGGGCAACGCATTAAAATAACCAAGGGCGCCGGTAAATTTCATCTTTACGCGACAAATTTGGCGGACGGCTGGCTTCATATTTCTTTTTATCCGAATAACTCTTATAACTCTTCTTCCCACGGCGGCGTCTATTTCGGAGAGAAGGACAGAGAAAACACCGTCATGCGGAACCATGAAATGTTTCATGAAATTACCGATAAATTGACCGGCAATCAGCGCGACACGGGAGCCCCCATGTCCAGCAAAGCCAACCGCGCCTTGCTGGCTTACCTGGGCAATCCTGTTCCGGCCCCGGACGGCATGGATTCGCGCTACAACAAAGAAAGCCTCCTCAAGGCCTTCACTGGGATATGTCAGCGAGGGAATTTGATTATCACCAAGCTGGCGGTGGACGATTCGGAATTTCCCTTCTTGGTTTACGGGACCCTGGATGGCGCGCACACGTTGCCGAAGAAACTCTTTGAAGGGCAGGAAGGTTATGCTTACGGCGGGTGCGTGAGAGGAAGCGACGGCGAAGACGCCTCTTACTTTGCCGTGAACATAGTCCCCCCCAGTCAATATCCCCCCGATCAGGAAAAAGCCTGCAACCGCCGTCTCATGCTCCGTCTCCAGATGCTGGCCGACAAAGCCCAGCAAACGATTCAACGTTGACCGGCGTTCATGTCCGAATCCTCGTCCGCCAGCGCCCCGCGCCAGTTTGCGCAAAGTGTCGCAACGACCCCCCCTTGACAATCTAGGTGAACGTCCTATACTCCCCTAGAACATCTATTAGACTATGCAAAACTCGAAAGCGGAACTCCTTCAAGGCACTCTCGATCTTCTTATTCTGAAGACTCTCAATCCCGGCCCGCTCCATGGATACGCCATTGTCCAAAGCATCCAAAAGCGGTCCGACGATATTTTGGCCGTCGAGGAAGGGTCTCTTTATCCCGCCCTTCACCGCATGGAAGAGAAGGGCTGGATTGCGGCTGAATGGGGCCGGTCGGAAAATAATCGCCGCGCCAAGTTTTATTCCCTGACCCGCGGCGGGCGCAGGCAGCTTGAGGAGGAAACCGCCATTTGGGAACGGGTTTGCCGCGCCATTACGCTGGTATTGACAACGGTTTGAATCTCCATTTGCGCACGCCATGAAAACGCCCCACAAGTTTGCCCGCTGGCTTTGCTCGCGCGGACAACGACGGGTAGTGAACCATGAGATAGACGAGGAACTGCGCTTTCACCTCGAATCGCGGATGGCCGAGAATATCGCCGCCGGCATGTCGCCGGAAGCGGCGGCGCGGGCGGCGCGCAAGCAGTTCGGCAACTTGCAGGGCATTCGCGAGAAATGCCGTGAGATTCGCGGCCTGGCATGGCTCGACCAATTATTTCAGGACCTTGGCTTTGGCCTTCGCATTTTGCTCGAACAGCCCGGCGCTCTCGCCGCCGCGCTGGCCGCGCTGACCCTCGGCATCGGATTGGTCACCGTCATGTTCTGTGCGATCAACCCCCTCGTCATGCGCGGCCTGCCCTTGCCGGAGCCGGACAGGCTGGTTTCGACGACGGTGCCGGCCGGGGCCTTCCCGGAATTTCGCAGAGAACAGACGACGTTCGCAGGGCTGGTTTCTTTCGGGGATTTCCACGCAAATTTTCGGGTGGCGGCCAAGGCCTCGCGCCGGGAGGTCTGTTTCATCACGGCCAACTTTGTGGACGTCTTGCGGGCCAAACCATTGCTGGGGCGCGCTTTTTTACCCGGGGAAGACAGAGCTGGGAGCGCACCGGTGGCGATTCTAAGTTACAAGTTGTGGCAGGAAGAATTTCAAGGAAACCAAAACGTGCCAGGCTCGACCGTTTGGGTGGATGGGGTGGCCAGAACAGTCGTCGGAGTGATGCCCGCTGACTTCAGGTTCCCGATTAATGATGATCTTTGGATTGCCTCCGAGGTGACGGAGGAGTTGGCCAATCGCGAAACCGGCTTTGTCTTCGGGCGTCTGAAACCCAAGGTGAGCCGGGCCGCGGCCCAAGCTGAACTGAACACCATCTGGACGCGTCTGCAACCGCCGCGACGGACCGATCAACCGGCCTTGGCGTCGATCCGCGTGGGAGCTTATGTGGACGCGTTGACAGGGGCATTGTACGGCGAGAATACAGTCGGGGCGGGACTCCTTGGAATGCTGCTGGTCTCGCTTTTCATCCTATTTCTCGCCTGCGCGAATGTGGCGATGCTGACCTTGGGCCGCGCGCTCAAACGCGGCGGTGAATTTGCCATCCGCAGCGCGCTCGGAGCCTCGCGCCGGCGGTTGGTCTTTCAGCTACTGGCCGAAAACCTCGTCCTTTTTGCCGCAGGCGCATTCGGCGGAACGCTGGCCGGCGGCTATCTCATGCACTGGGCCACGTCTCGCATGCCCAGCGATACCACCCATCTCCGGCTCTACCCTTCGTGGTGGCACTTTGAAATAGACGGGCACGTCCTCGCCCTCGTCGCCGCCCTGACCTTCGTGGTTAACTTGCTCGCTGGCCTTTGGCCGGCGCTTCAAGCCACCAAGCGCAATGTGAACGAATTGCTAAAAGGCCAGACCCTCGGTTCTTCGCATCTTGGCGCCGCCGGGTTCCAGCGGCTGCTGGTGATTTCCCAGGTCTCCGCCTCGCTTGTCATCCTGGTCGGGGCTTTTGCGGTCATCCGGCAGAGGCAGATGCTTAACGACGTCCATTTGCCATTCGACCCGAAAGCGATGCTGAGCGTGGGAGTCGAACTTTCCAGTGCGACCAATGCCGGCCTTTTTTTTGAGCAACTGGATCGCAACCTGAATCAAGGGCAGGGGCTGGAAGCGGCCCTGACCAGTGAGGGATTCGCTTTCTGGCATGGGGTCAGGACGATTGAAATTGAAGGGCAATCTTATCCGCGCGAGGTCGATCATCCGGCGGTCACTGCCCGGGTGGTCACTCCGGATTACTTCAATGTAGTCAAAGTGAAATTGCTTCAGGGACGCAGTTTCGGGGACGAGGACCGGCTTGGCTCGGAACCAGTGGCTGTAGTCAATGCTACGTTTGCCAGGCGCTTTCTTCCACCGGAAAATCCGGCCGGCCTCCGCTTCAAAGACACCACCGACGATCGCTGGTTGACGGTGGTGGGCTGTGTTCCCGACGTGCTTACCTACGGCAAGGACAGGCGCGAGGCGGTCTATTACCTGCCAATGAGCCAGCATCCCCAGACCGGGATGAATGTTCTGCTTCGAGGCAAGGCCGGCTCGCCATTGTCATGGGCAAAGGTCGTGGATGCGGAAGTCACCCGGTTGCAGCCGGACCAGCCAACCTCCGGGGCAGCGACCGTCCAGCAGGAACTGGACGGCGTGGATGGAGGCGCGATGGACAGCTTGTTGATGGGGATGTGCGGGGCGGCTGCTCTCTTTCTGGCGGCGGTGGGGATATTTGGATTAGTCACCCTCTCGGTCAACCAGCGCACCAAGGAGATCGGCATACGCCTGGCGCTCGGATCCTCCAAGGGCGGCGTGGTGATGGCGGTCTTGAAACAGACCCTTCCGCAAATCGGAGCCGGTCTCGTCGTCGGACTTTTGCTTGCGGTGGCCCTGGTGCGGATTCTCGTCAGTGTTCTCCCCGCCACGATCACCGAACCCTGGGTGTACATCGCTGTGGTTATGGTGTTAGGCAGCGTCAGCGTGACTGCGGTGCTGCTCCCCGCCATCCGCGACGCCAAAGTGCAACCGATGGAGGCGCTCCGCTACGAATGAAAACGTTCATCACTTTTTGGCGGCGGCTGAAGTCGTTTGGAATGAACCAGGCGGCGAAGCGCGAGATTGACGAGGAACTGCGTTTCCACGTTGAAGCGCGCACAGCGGAGCACATCGCCGCCGGCATGCAGCCGGAGGAAGCGGCGCGCGCCGCCCGCCAGCGCTTCGGCAACGCCCAAAGCGTGCGCGAAGAATGCCGGGAAGTTCAAGGCGCGGATTTCGGGGAAACGGTTATGCAGGACGTTCGCTTCAGCGCCCGCATGTTGCGCAAGAATCGCGGCTTTACCCTCGTGGTGGTGCTTACGCTCGCCTTGGGCATCGGCGCGAACGCAGCCCTCTTCAGCTTCGTTAATGCGATTCTGGTGCGTCCGTTGCCATTCATGGAACCGGAACGATTGGTTAAGATATGTCACGCCTACCCGGAGTTAAATCTTCACGGCATTCCTATTTCTTCGCTGGCCTATCTTTACTATCGCGAGCACGCGGCGTCGTTTGCCAACATGGGCGCGGCTGAAGGATGGTCGCCTATCTACACTGGCCGTGAGCATCCCGAACGTCTATCGGGAATGAAAGTTACCGCCAGCCTTTTCCCGACGCTCGGTGTCAACGCCATCAGGGGCCGCGTGTTTCTTCCCGAGGAAGACAAGGCCGGCGCGCACCGTGTGGCCGTTATCGGTTACGCTTTCTGGCAGCGGGAACTCCAGGCGGACCCAGCCGCAGTGGGTCAGACGCTGCTGTTGGATGGCGATAGCTATACCGTCGTCGGCATCCTGCCCTTCGGATTTAAATTGGCCGGGGAAACCGGCGTCTGGACGACGCCCGGAGTCGCCGATCCGCCCTCAGGAGTTGAATCCGTGTTCGCGGTGGGCCGGCTCAAACCAGGCATCCCGCTCACCCAGGCGCGCGCGGAAATGAAAACGGTGGCTGCGGCCAGCCACCAGGCATTGTTCGGCGGTTACCGCACGGGCGGCATCGAACTAAAAAGTTTGCGCGAGGCAGCGGTGGGAAGTATTCGCCCGGCATTGATGATTGTCTCTGGCGTCGTGGCCATGGTCCTTTTGATTGCCTGCCTGAATGTCGCGAATCTGCTCCTGGCCCGCGCGGCTGGACGGCAGAAGGAAATTGCGGTGCGGACGGCCTTGGGCGCAGGCCGGCTTCGGCTGGTGAGGCAAATGTTGACCGAAAGCCTGCTGCTTTCGCTCCTCGGCGGCGGCGCTGGATTGCTCATGGCGTATTTTGCCATTGGCGCGATGCGGGCTGCGGTGCCCGCGAGCGTCGCGCAATACATCCAAGGCTGGCAACAGGTCGAAATTGACGCGCGCGTGGTGGGCTTCACGCTGGCCGTGTCGTTAGCGACGGGCATCCTCTTCGGGTTTGCGCCGGCATGGCAGGGGACATGGGTAAACCTCAATCAGACGCTCAAGGAATCCGGCCATGGCGCGACCCAAGGGCGCCACCGCCAGCGCTTGCGCAGTTTATTCGTCGTGTCAGAGCTGGCCCTTGCCATCGTGCTGCTCGTGGGCTCCGGGTTGCTCGTGAAAAGTTTTGCTCAGGTGCAAAAGGTCGCTCCCGGCTTCAACCCGGGCCACGTATTGACCTTCCGGCTTTCCTTGCCGGAACATGACTACGCGCAACCCCGCCGGGTGGCGGCCTTCTGCTCGGCTCTCGTGGAAAAATTAAACGCTCTGCCGGGCGTAACGTCGGCAGGCATTGGCAGAGCCGTTCCTCTGGGCAACGGCTGGACTTCCAGCTTCGAGATCGAGGGACTGGCCGAGGGCCCGGATCAACCCTCGCCGCATGGCGCGCCGAATGCGGTGGATGCCGGTTACTTCCGCACTCTGGGTATTCCACTGATTCAAGGCCGGTTCTTCACGGCGCACGACGATGCCTCGGGCATTCCGGTCGCAATCGTGGATGAAAAACTCGCCCGTCATTTCTGGCCCAATGCAAGCGCCCTTGGCAAAAGGATTAATCTTAATTCTGATTTGAAGGACGGCCAGCCGGTCTGGCGGGAAATCGTCGGCGTGGTCGGACATGTCAAAATATACGGATTGGATGCCGAGGCAAAGGAGCAATATTATTACCCCGAACTCCAAATCCCGACGCGAGATTTTTCGCCAATCCTTCGAACGACGGACGATCCCAAAACCTTGGCCGGCGCAGTGCAAAGCGTGGTCTGGTCGCTGGACAGAGACCTGCCGCTGTCCGCCATGCAGACGATGGACGAGCTGCTGGATCAATCCCTCATGCCCAAACGGCAACCGATGTTTCTCGTCTCTCTTTTCGCCGTGCTCGCGCTGCTGCTGGCGGCGATGGGGTTGTACGGCGTCATCTCGTATTCGATTGACCAGCGCACCCATGAACTTGGCATTCGCATGGCGCTGGGCGCGCAATCGGGCGACGTCTTGCGATTGGTGCTCAAGCAAGCCATGTGGCTCGTCTTGCTGGGCACTGCCATTGGCGTCGCCGGCTCGCTGGCGTTGACGCGAGTGCTGTCAAACTTGCTTTTCGGCGTTTCGCCCATGGACCCAATGACCTTTGGCGGGGCCTCGGCCTTGCTGGCGCTGGTGGCGCTGGCCACAAGTTATTTTCCCGCGCGCCGGGCAACCAAAACCAATCCGATGACCGCGCTCCGCCACGAATAATTTTCTCTTTATGCCAAGCACCATTCCACTGATCCAACTGGAGAACATCGAAAAGGTGTTCTTGACCGACGAAATCGAGACGCATGCGTTGTCGGCCGTCAACCTCGAAATCTGTCACGGCGACTACGTCTCCATCTCCGGGCCGTCCGGCTGCGGCAAGTCCACTTTGCTTTCGATTCTGGGCCTGCTTGATTCACCCACCAGCGGCAGATATGAATTGCGCGGCGAGCCGGTCGAGCATCTCGATTACGCCAAGCGGGCGCGGGTTCGCAACCGCGAAATCGGTTTCATTTTCCAAAGCTTCAATCTCATTGGCGATCTCACTGTCTGGGAAAATGTCGAGTTGCCGCTGACCTATCGCGGGTTGACTTCGGCCGAGCGCCGCGAGCGGGTGGACGAGGCGCTGGCCAAAGTAGGCATGATCCCGCGCGCGAAACATTATCCGGCACAGTTGTCCGGCGGCCAGCAACAGCGGGTGGCGGTGGCGCGGGCTTTGGGCGGCCGCCCCTCGATCCTGCTGGCCGACGAACCGACCGGCAATCTCGACTCAAAAAACGGCGATGCTGTCATGGCATTGTTGCGAGAGCTGCACAGCGAAGGCGCGACGATTTGCCTGGTCACCCACGATGAGCGCTATGCCCGCGACGCCCAGAAGGCCATCCGCTTGTTTGACGGACGGGTGGTGAAGGAGGAAAGCGTGGCGCCGAGATGAATCGCGTGTTGACGATGGACGTCCCGGTTTCGCCCGCTGTGCGGAGACGGCGGTAGGCGCGGCGCTGGTGGCTGGCTGGCGGAGTGATTGTCACCCTTGCCTTCGTCACCGTTGGGCTGTCGCGCCTCAAACCCGCTGCGCCCCTCGTCGAAAAGTCCGCGCTCTTCATGGACACGGTCAAGCGCGGCGAAATGGTTCGCGAGGTGCGCGGCAACGGGACGCTCGTTCCCGAAGACATCCGCTGGATTGCGACGGTCAACGCCGGGCGGGTGGGTCGGATTCTGGTGTTGCCCGGGGCGCGGGTTCAAGCCGGCACCGTGCTGGTGGAATTGAGCAATCCCGACGTCGAGCAAGCGGCCTTCGACGCCGAATGGGCGCTCAAAGCCGCCGAAGCCAGCGAGGCCAACCTGACCGTGCAGTTGGCCTCCCTGAAGTTGACCCAGGAATCGACCGTCGCAGAGTCGGAAGCAAATTACAGCACCGCCAAATTGGATTTCGATGTCAACGACAGCCTGGGGAAAAACGGGTTGGTTCCCGCTTTGGTCGTCAAAGAATCCAAAACCAAAGCCGACGAACTGGACAAGCTTTTCACCCTCGAAAAGCGGCGTCTCGAAATTGGCGACGATGCGGCCAAGGCCCAACTGGCCGCGCAGGAGGCCAGCGTGGCCCAACTCCGCGCCCAACTCACCCTGAAGCGCCACTTGGTGGACGCCCTCAAAGTTCGTGCCGGCATGGACGGCATCTTGCAGCGTTACGGCGACCTCTCTCAGACCACGCCCTTGCAGGAAGGCCAGCAATTGTCGGCGGGCGCCATCGTCGCCCGCGTCGCCAACCAGGCGAAACTCAAAGCCGTGCTCAAGATTCCCGAAACGCTCGTCGGAGACATGGCCTTCAATCAACCGGCCCAAATCGACACGCGCAACGGAATCGTGCCCGGTCACGTCGTGCGCATTGATCCCGCTTCGGAAAATGGCACCGTGACAGTGGACGTTGCCCTGGACGCGCCGTTGCCCAAAGGCGCCCGCCCAGACTTAAGTATTGACGGAACCGTCGAACTGGAGCGTCTCGAAAATGTGCTGTATGTCGGCCGTCCTGTCCAAGGTCAAGCCGACTCCAAAGCAGGCCTGTTTAAAGTCGTCGATGCCGGCGCCGCCGCCCTGCGCGTCCCCGTCAAACTGGGTCGCAGTTCGGTGACCACGATCGAAATAGTCGAGGGACTGCAAATAGGGGACCAGGTGATTTTGTCGGATATGTCACAGTGGGACACCTACGACCGCCTCCGGTTGAACTAACGACAGACCTTTTCAGCCTTTGGTTTCGGGTTGGACATTGATTTCGATGGATTTTTTGCCGAGCAATGAATGCACAGCCGTCAGGGTGATTCGTCCAGGCTGGCTCGGTGCTGTCTTGATCCAAATAGCGCCGACCCCGCCGCTGTCTTTTAAGGAAAAGGGGTTGTCGCCGACGATGAGTCCAGGGCCGGTGGTTTCAAAGCTGACTTCTCCGGTGGCGAAGGCCCGTTCGGCCCCGAATTTATCGGTCACTTTGAACACTAGACGGGTGGCGTCGGAACCGTCCGCGATGAGTTCGGCATCGTCCGGCGCCAGGAAAAATTGATCCTGGGATGGGTCGGAGGAAAATGATTTTGACAGCGCGATGGCGCCGCCCACATAGCCGTCGATGCGCAGTTCGGGGTGGGAAGCGCCGTCCACGTCGAGGTCGCAGAAAAAAGGCGGATACTGCAAATGAGAATAGTTTTTGCGGTCCGGCAGCGCGGTCGCAATTGACTTGCCGGCGACGAAAATTTCCAGACGGTCGCAGTTGGAAAAAATGGCCGCGTTTTTACCGGGGCCGCGCGGCGTTTGGGAGCCGAAATCCCAATAGAAATCAGGAAGGATGACCGCCCGCACTTTCGGGCTGAGTTGCGCCTGGTAAAAAGCCGCGCCCAGTTTCGGGATGCGGAAAACGTCGGCCACTCCGGGACATTTCACCCCATTATACGCGTTTATCAAACTGCCATAGTCGAAGGCGCACCAGGCGATCGCCCCCGAGTTGCCTTGGCTGGCAGCGGCGCGGTCATGGGCTTGCGCGTGGTAAAGAGCTTGATTGACCTGAAGGGTCAAGTCGCCCGCGCGCCGGTATTTGTTGTTGAACCCCTTGCGCGCCTCGTAGGAAAATTGTCCGACCACCTCGGCCAGCATGTAGGGCACGCCCTCGGTCGGTTTCTCGATGTCCACGCTGCCGTCGGCGGCGGAATGATAATCGTCATAGGCAAAAACGTCCTGGTGCCACTCTTTTTTCCAATTCTTTCGCGAACCTCCGGTCATCGAGCCGGAGGTCGGACGGGAATCGTCGAGCGATTTGGCCAGTTGGGTGGTCTTTTGGTAGAGGGTTTGATCGTTGCGCGATTCGTTGACGCGCACGCCCCAAATAACAATGGCCGGATGATTTCGGTCGCGCACAATCATCTCTTTGACATCGCGAACAACTAACTCTTTCCACGCCTGATCGCCGAGATAACCCCAGCCGGGGGTTTCCTGCCAGACCATCAGGCCCAATTCATCGCACGCCTCGAGAAATGCCTCGGACTGGGGGTAATGCGAGCAGCGCACGATGTTGACGTTGAATTCGTGGCGGAGAATCTCGGCATCGCGGCGCATGACTCGCCGGGGCATTGCGCCGCCGACATAAGGAAACAATTCATGCCGGTCCAAACCAAATAGTTGCTTGCGGTGGCCGTTGAGGAAAAATCCATCCACCGTGAATCGCGCCTCGCGGAACCCGATGCGCGTCCGATGATCGTGCAGCGCTTCGCCTTCCATCGAAAGCGTGGTGACCACATCATAAAGACGCGGCGCGTCCACATCCCACAGGTCGATCGTGCCCAGATCGGACAAGGTCAGCGCCACTTCTGTGTCGCCATCGTTTTCGATGGCAAGAGGTTTTTGCGCGCTGGCCACCACGCGGGCGCCGTCCATTAAATCCACTTTGATCTGAAACGATTTTGCGGTGGCCTTGATGGCGTTGACGGTGCAAAGGACTTCGAGGCGGCGACCGGACTCAAGCACGTTGACTGGCTTGGCAAAAACGTCGCTGATGAAAAACTCGGGCAATACGCAAAGGCTGACCGAGCGCCCAATGCCGCCCGGCTCCAGATAATCAACCGCCTTCGCCCCTTTGGGCGAACCGTCCGGCGGCGCGCTTTGCCAGCGGGCATCGACCGCAACGTCAAGAATATTGTCGCCCTCCTTCAACCATTGCGTGAGTTCGTACTGGAAGGGGAGATAGGCCCCGATGTGTTCGGGCAGCGCAACGCCGTTGATCACCGGCTTGGCGCCGATCATCACGCCGTCGAATTTTAGGAAGACGCGCCGCTTGGCCCACTCTTTGGGAAACGCCAGATGACGGCGATAAAGCCAGACACTTTGCCAGGCGGCCGGGTCCCAGTTCTCCCAGGAAAGTTTGGCCACGCAATGCGGCAGAGTGATCTGGGCAAAACCTTTGCCGTCCATTTGCGGCGTGATCGAATTCGCATCGAATTTTCCTCCGAAGAGCCAGTCCTTTTCGAGGGGAACGCGAAAGTTGGCCGGACCGCTCACCGAATCGGCTTTGGCTTTTGACAGGCCAAATCCCAAAATGGAACTTGAGGCAAGGGCGATGGTGCCGAGCGTGCTTCGGCGGGTAAATTCCCGGCGTGAGATGCCAGCCGGTTTTGAGAGATTCTCGTTGTTGTTCATATATTTTCGATCCTCGAATTTTTTCATTTTACTCAAGCGCGATTTTCACGATCGCCGCCGAGGCGGCGGGCACTTTCACAGCGCATCGACGGGAGTCGTCCGACATCATCAGCGGCGTCCATTTCCCGAGCCAAGGGCCATCGGCGCTGATGAACGCCCCGCCCAGCGTCACGCCGGTTTTAGCGGCGGCGTTGCCATTGGTGGAAGTAAGAAAAATTACCTCGGCATGACGGGCCATCCCGTCGGACACAATGGTCACATTGGCCTCGCGCGCAGCTTCGCCGTGGCCTTTGTTTATGACGGTCACAAAAAGGTTCGTGCCATCGCGCAGGGCGTAAGCAGTGAGGTTGACGCCGCCGGGATTGGAAATCGACAGCGGCGCGATGCTGCCGTGTCCACCGAGGTCAAACGCCTTCAGGCCATAACCCTTCGGATTGGTCGTGATGCGGCCTTCCGCATCGGGGGTAATGACATCATTCACGACCCATTGAGTATTATGAAAATCGACGCCGCCGGCATCATGCGCGGCCCACCAATGCAAGAAGTCCAGCGCCCACAGCGCTCCCGCGAACGTGTCGCTCGCTTCATGGACCCCGCCGCTATAATGATCGTTCGCCTCGGTGAATCGAAAAGCCAGGCCATTGGACAAAACGCGCGCCGCCACCTTGTTGTAAAGCGCCTGGTTGGCCTCATCCCACTCTGGCGATAACATGGTGTCGATTCCTTTTTCGGCGGACACTCCGCGACCCGCTCCGCCCACGTAATAGTGTTCGGTCACGACGGCGATGAGACCTGAATCCTTTTCTGCCGAAGCGAAGCGAGTCGTCCAATTAACATTGCCGCTGCCTCCGTCGGGCCCGCCGAATTTTGCCTGCGGCACCGCGTTGGTGATGGCGGCGGCGAAGGCGCGCCATTTGGCGAGGTAGGTCGTGAAATTGGTGATGGTCAGGTCCTGCCGATAAACGCGCCCCAGGTCAGGCTCGTTGCCGAGAGCAAAGCATTCGAGATCAGACTGATAATGGCTCCAAATGTATTTGGCGATGGCCGCATTGGTCACGGCATACGTCCGGGCGGGATCGCTTTCCAGCAAGCGCAATGAATAAATAATCTTATTGACTCCAGCCGCCCGGGCGAAGTTAAAGAGATTGTCGATTTCCGTTTCGCCGGGGATCGGCGTCTGGGGCGGCGACTCGACGGTCGTTCCGCCCGCGCGCAAATGGCGGATGCCGAGATTTTGGAAGAGGGTGATAAGCGGCGTATTGGTCGGGCTGAAAAAATGCGCTCCGTTCCGGTTGGCCAGAAGCGCTTTCATGCCGAAACTTAACCCGATAAAATCGTCCCGAATCGGCGCGCCATGAGTCCGCGAGTCAACCGTCACGGTGACAACCGGCGACTGCGACCGCGCGGCAGCGGCCCAAAGGACGCCCGCGCAGATCAGTGCTTTAAGGAAACGTCTCACTTGAAAAGGCTCGCTTTGCCTTCGGAACCCACGGCGCGGATGATTTCCTTGATGTCTTTTTTGAGTTTGTCCTTGGCCGCGCGGGCAATTCTCCAAACGTGATGCTCGTGATTGAGGGTTTGGCTGAATTCGTTGAAGTAGCGGATGTAATTCATCCGCAACCCTTCGCCAAAATTGATCTTGGTCATGCCGGCTTCGACCACTTTGGAAATGTCCGCCATCGAGATGCCGCAGGTGCCGTGCTGCACCAGCGGAGGTTTGACCGCCGCGCGGATTTTGGAAACCAGTTTGAAATCCAGCCCGGTTTGTTTCTTGAAAATGCCATGCGTGCTGCCGTCGGCCACCGCCAGCAAATCCACGTCCACTTTCGAGGTGAACTCGACTGCTTCCTCGACGCTGACCTTGGGCGCGCGCGCGCTTGAGTCGTCGGAACTTTTGATAATGTGCCCGATCTCCGCCTCGACGCTGATGCCCAAGGGCCGGACGAGCCGGATAAT
>Ga0075522_10000234_pt1 | contig 37920 bp, 35 predicted proteins | sample NGEPerA_FD_74796 | JGI IMG/M metagenome (GOLD analysis project Ga0075522, IMG submission 74796) | Arctic peat soil microbial communities from the Barrow Environmental Observatory site, Barrow, Alaska, USA - NGEE PermafrostL2-A | ecosystem: Environmental > Terrestrial > Soil > Wetlands > Peat ... | reverse complement strand
GGACATTTTCAAGTTTGGGCTTTGATGTCCACGGTAAGTTGACGCGCCGGCAGCGGTTTCTGGGTGAGATGGAGTTGATTGTGCCTTGGCGCAAGTTGTGCCGGCTGATCGAACCGCACTATCCCAAGGGCGGTCGCGGTCGCCCACCGATTGGCATTGACCGGATGCTTCGGATTTACTTTCTGCAAGTCTGGTTCAACCTGTCGGACCCTGCGGTGGAAGATGCGCTATATGACAGCGCCGCGATGCGTGACTTCGTTGGGATCGATCTGGGCCGCGAGCCGGCGCCGGACGAGACGACGATTTGCAAATTCCGTCATCTGATTGAAGCCCAGGGTCTGGGTGAGAAGCTGTTTGCCGTGGTCAACAAGCATCTCTCGGCCAAGGGTATCAAGGTTGGCGCGGGTACCATTATGGACGCGACTATCATCGCCGCGCCATCCTCGACCAAGAACGCAGATGGCAAACGCGACCCTGAGATGCATCAGACCAAAAAAGGCAATCAATGGTATTTCGGCATGAAGGCGCACATCGGTGTCGACAGCAGGACCAGGATTGTTCACACGGTGACCGCCACGCCCGCCAATGTGCATGATAGCCGAGCGATCCCAGACATTTTGCACGGCGATGAGACCCGCGTGTGGGGCGATAGTGCCTATCAGGGCCAACGTGAGGTGATCCTCAAAGCGGCGTCGCGTGCCCAGGATTTCACACATCATCGCGGCAACCGCGCTTCAGCACTCAGCAAGGAAGAGGTCGCCAAAAATCGTACCAAGTCGCGCGTCCGCGCCCATGTTGAGCATCCATTCCGCATTCTCAAATGCGTATTCGGATTCCGCAAAGTCTGCTATCGCGGTATTGCCAAGAACCTCAACCGTCTGCACGTCACCTTCGCGCTCGTCAATCTGTATATGAAGCGGCGCACACTGATACGATATGCAATGGCTTGATGCCAAAGCTGCGGCCAGAGCCAAGGATAGCTGGCAAAATACGCCAATCAATCAGAATTCTGGAAGCGCGTATCCGCAAAATCAACAGTCAGAACCACAGAGCTGACAAACTCCATTTTATTCAGAGGTTCCATAGGTGTAGCTGGGCCGGTTCCACAGGGCTTGAGTGCCGATCTGCCCGAGAATGGACCTACCGAGGTCAATTCGGCTGATGCGAATGTTCAGTTGGGGTCGGCCGCAAGCCGACGAGCGATTCAGGCTTGGCATCGCTTGAAACACAAGAAAAAGATAATCTTGCTGGTCTATCTGAAACGTTGCGCTGCAAATGGAAGGAATTTCCTGCAACCACAAGACCGTAACAAGGAAATACGTGAGCACACTAGTGGTACGCCAGGCCAACCCAGCGACCAGGTTATCTATCGAGCGTTCAAGGCGTTCAAGCGGGCTTCGTCGAGTGATGGGAAAGGCACAGACGGCATCGACTTGATGGAAAATGACGAATATCGACAGATATTGACACGCGAATTCGTATGTTGAAGAGCGCATCTTTTCGCCGAATTATTTGGCGGCGCGGGTATGTTTCCCAAAAGTGCTTTTCATCATCCGGGCGTTAGCTCCAGGTCTTACGACCATGCGTGTGGCGGAGCCGCCCTATGACAGACAAGTCTGGGGTACCCAATCAATCACTTATCGCTGAAGCCGACGTCCTGGCCCGCTGGCCCGCCCTGTCGAAATCCAAGCTGCTGGCAGCCCGCAAGACCGGAACATTTTTCGGCTGAGCAGCTGGCGATCTGCCCAATGTTACTCACCATGCCATTTGCCACCAGTCGCTCGACCATTTCGGCTTGGCGGCGACGGCAATCGTCCTCCGTTTCAAAGTGTTTCAATCCCAACGCGATCATCTGCTCGCGTTGAGCGTCCATGATGCGAGAGGGATGCATTAGCAGCCTCCCTTCAGCTGACGATAGGCTTTGATCGAGGCGACGCTCACCCGTGTCGAGCCGCCGATTTTATAGGCACGATAGACGCCGAGCTTGATCCGCTTATAGACGGTGGTACGGCCGGCCTTTTCGCTAAGGCAAGCCTCTTTGATCGTGCAAACTTCTTCGAGAGTGTTCATTTTCGAGTCCTATCTGTTGAACATGATTTTTCCTTTCGGTAATGCGATTGCGTTCAGGCACGCGAACGCCGTTCGCGTGAGGTCGCGCGCTAAAATTGGGTAACTCGGAAATTGATGAAGTCGGCCAATACCGGCCGGAGCAACGGCGGAAATTAAGGCCGAAATAACGGCCCGCCATCTGACTGGTGAATTAGCGCCAGCGAGCGCAATTTTCAAGTGGTTGGACGGCGTCAGCGGGACTACAACCAAGGCCCCATTGTTCGGCGCTGTTCGCCATAGTTCGGTGTAGGGTTCAGGATAGCGTCCGCTAGGGTATGGGTCGGAGTATGGGTAAGCCAGGCCACGACGCGTAACCAGCTGATTTCGCATGTCATTCTAGAGCCCGGCGATCCCTCTCTGTCCGCCAAATCCCTATAACGTTATCGGCGTGGCCGGAACGTTCGCTTTGCGCCAAAAGCGGCCATGAAGCCTATGTCGGAGACGACAACAGGATGAAACTCAATTACGATGTCCGCGCATTCATAGAGTCTGCGCTAAGCCCCTAACTCAGTTGATACCAGCGGCACAGGCGTCGCGACTAATGAAGGTGCAAACCGTTGGAGGAGGCATTGATGAAGTGGGTTGTCGAAGGCACCACGCGAAATCTAAACCTGGCCATGCGGCTCGGCCTGGGCCTTGCGGGCCTTTTGTGGGCGGTGACGGCCCACGCCCAGGGCGCCGCGCAGGACAAACCAGCCGTCCGCGCCGTGACCGCCTTCGTTACAGTCGACAAGGACAATTATGCCGCGCGCATGGACGAAGCGGCCCAATTCCTGGCCGCGGCTAAGACGGCGCTGAACCAGGCCGGATTCCCTGGAGCGGCCGGGCGCGTCACCACCCAGCCCTTCCCGCAATACATCAAGGGCCTGAAGCGGGAGGAGGCGCTGGCCCTGATCGGCGCCCTCAAGCAGGTGGCGGCCAACGATCATGTGGCCCTGAACATCGGGCCTGCCATGATCAACGACGATGATGACACTTCGGCCGCCGACCTGCTGCCGGTGATCCTGGCCGACAACGGCGCTAATGCCAGCCTCATCGTGGCCGACGACAAGGGCCTGCACTGGCGCGCCATCGGCGTGGCCGCCCACGCGATGCACGAGATCGCCGCCGCAAGTCCCAACGGCAACGGCAATTTCGGTTTCGCGACCATCGCCATGATGAAACCCTATGGCCCCTACTATCCGGGCTCCTGGCATAATGGGCCGGGCAAGCACTTCGCCATCGCCATGGAGACGGCAACCGTCGTGAATCACGTGTTCGAGAAATATCATGACCCGGTGGAGGCCCAAGCGCACCTGACCGAGGAGCTGTCGCAGTACACCAAGGAGGCCGAAGCAGTGGCTATGAAGCTAGCTGCCGCCACCGGCTGGACCTATGAGGGGATCGATGCCACGCCGGCGCCGGGCCGCGCCTCCATCGCCACGGCATTCGAGTCCTTCTTGGGCGCGCCGATCGGCAGCTCTGGCTCGATGACGGCCGCGGGGATCATCACCCGCGCCGTGCAGGCAACCCCTGTCAAACGCACCGGCTATTCGGGGCTGATGATCCCGGTGATGGAAGACAAGGTGCTGGCCCAGCGCTGGGCGGAGGGAACCTTCTCGCTGGATTCAATCCTGGCCTGGTCGGCGGTGTGCGCGGGCGGGGTCGACACCGTGCCCTTGGCGGGCTCGACCAGCGAACAGCAAATCGCCCGCATCATCGGTGACGTCTCTTGGCTGGCCTACAGGTGGAACAAGCCGTTGGGCTCGCGCCTGATGCCCTCCCCGGGTCGGTCGGCGGGAGAGATGACGGCGTTCACCGCCAGGGGGCTCGTGAACACGCGGATACATTGAGGGGCTTGAGCATTGAGCGTTTAATTGGCGAATGGGTTAGCCAATCGCGGTATAAGCTATTGGAAGGCAATGGGATCCGGTTAGCCAAGCTAATCCATTGACTTTCCTCGGTTGGTGCACTCCCTCTCTGTCCAGTGAACGGACCTCCGTTCGACAAAATCGCCAGCAGGCGATTTTGGGCGCGAGGCGGTCATGACCGCCGAGCGATCCGAGGGCTTAAGCCCGAGGACGAGGAACATGCCTTGAGCACGTCCCAAGCACGCCTAGCTTTTCTTATAAACGAAGCGAATTAGAAAAGCTGGCGCTCTGCGAGGCGAGAGCCGAGCGGTGATCCCTCTCTGTCCGCCAGAGCCTAAAAACCATCCCCATCATCCAATTGCTTAGGGTGATTTTTGGCTAACCGCTAGCAAAGGTGGTCTCACATTCATATCGTTGTCAGCACCGAAAATGCTATCGGCGGCGCCCATATGCGGGAGAGCACCAAGAGCGGACATTCTGAGCCAAAATGCGCGGGTAAACTCGAGTCCGCAGCGCTCCATTGACTTAAAATGGCGCCGACTGGAGACTACCCTGTGTCCGACTAAGTTCAACTAGCTCCCTACAGGGATGAACCAATAACGAATTTCCGTGTACACCATTCGAGATTTTGTGGATTGCTAAGGCTATCCTTTCATTCCTTTTAATTAAGGGGTTGGATCATGCCCGTTTCCAAGTCTCTGTCCGCCTGTTCGCTATTGTCTTTCATCCTCTTGTCAGCCTGCATCGCTCCCATGCGACCGCTGGGCAGCGGTCAGATCGGAACAATATCCGGCCGCGAGACTGCCGGGCTGAGCACACCGGCGGCCGCGAAGAAAATACTCTCCGAAGCGGCCCAGTTGACGTTGGACCACGGCTTTCGCTATTTCGTGCTTCTGTCTTCGCCCGATCAGCAGAGGAACGGCGCCGCCAGCCCCCCGCAACGAGCACAAACGGCCGCAGCGCAGGGCACCAGCGTGCACCCCGGCATGGACGTGACTTTCAAGGCTTTCCGCAAAGGACAGATCAACCCAAACACCGCCGGCGTCTGGGATGCATTTTATGTGATGAACGCGCGCAACAAAGAAGTTTCCGCCGCCAGGTAGCGCAGTATTAAAGCCTGGGTGTCTTCCTGGCTAATCGTTCGCCAGATAGGACACGACAGATTCGATATCGCGGTCGGTCATGTTCTTGGTATTGGCGTGCATGATGTCGTTGGTACGCACCAGCGAACGAAAATCTTCCAGTTGCTTCTTCAGATAATCGGCGTGCTGGCCGGCCAGCCGAGGCATCTCGCCATTGCCTTCGCCATGATCGCCATGGCAAGCGGCGCAAGGCGGGACGTTATCGGCCTCAACGCCATTCATATAGACTTTCTTGCCTGCGGCGGCGAGAGAGCCGCCCGTCTGGGCCTCAGTTGGTTTTTGCCTCGCAAGGTAATTGGCGATCCCAATGATGCTGGCATCGTCAAGCTGGGACGCCATGCCCCACATATAGGCCATAGCATGCGGATCGTCGCGGCTGTGATTGCGAAACGTCTTCAGCTGCGCCGCAATGTAATCGGACTGCTGAGCGTTAAGGCGCGGGAAAGTTGCCGACGTGCTGTCGCCGTTGGGTCCGTGACAGTTCTGGCAGACCGTGGTCACCTTGGATGCGGCGGCAGCATCGGCCGCTTTGTCATTCGCGGGGGCGGCATTTGCCGACATCGCGATCAGACAAACGCCCAACGCTGTTGAGATCGATAGTGTTTTTTTCATCCTATCTACTCCCCGAAACCCTCACCCAAGCTCAATAAGCGAACCAGATATAGCCAAAGATCATATTGTTGTCGGAGGCATTGCGCCCATTGCCGTCATAATTGTTCGAGGCGCCGTTGAATTTCGTGTAAGCCGTGTATTGCAATCCCAGTTTGACGTTGAGCCAGGGAAGGTAATCCACCTCGACATTGCCCCATGTGCTGTCCGGCTTGCCATTCGGGGAGCCGAAATAGGTCACGTCGGTGGAACCGCTCACATTGAACAGGCCGACGGTCGCACCGATCTTGCGGCGCCAGAAATAACTCAGCACAGCATTCGCCGAGTCGATGCGATTACTGGGATTGTCCGAGAGAGTCTGCGCGAAGCTGGCGTCCAGGCGCTGGTTCTCGCGGATCGCCCGCCCGGTCAAGGTCACCTGGTTGTCGTCGTCGATATACTGATACTGGGTATCGAGGCCGATATCGGTGAAGCGGTCGGTGGGGCCGGCCTGCAGAGACTGAGCGAACGAGTCGCCGGCAACGGTGGTGGGATTGTGCAGCGAGGCCTGAAGGCCGAACGTCCCCAACTCCAGCGACTGCTGGCCCCAATCATATTCATAGGCGAAGCGCCAGTAGGGCGCCACGCCGGTGATGACGTCCGTGGGGGGGACGCCAGAAGGACCTATATTCGAAACCGAGGCGCCCTGGAGCGCCGAGCGATAGACCCCGACCTCGCCATAGATCGACTGATCGACATAGGTGTAAGCCGACAGTCCTGCCACCGACTGGGCCATGGCGCCTTCGATGCGAGCGGCGGCAGCGGGACCCGCCATGGTGGGCGAGCCAAGGAAGGGCTGGCCCCAGGCGGGCGTGCTGTTCCACAGATCCTGCACCGTGGGATTGTTGTTCAAGCTGACGCCGTAGATGACGCTGTGGCCGTAGATTGTGGCCACGTCGGCGAAACGGATGTCGGTATTGTCGATGCCGAAATTGCCCGCCTGCCCATCATAGGTCAGCTGGATGAAGGCGCCGACATTGTCGGCGATCGCGCCTGCATAGAATATGCTGAGCTGCTGGGGGAAATCCGTCGAGGTCTTGCTGGAATTCGCGTCGCTCGCCTTGTTGGCGGAACTGGTGGAGGCAACGCCCATCACCGAAATCGGCGGCACGTCGCTCAGCGACATCAGGTAATGTTTCATGCGGTCGACGTCCTGCACCTTGCTGGTGTTGGACATGGTGTAGCCGCTGGCCTTGAAGACGCGCCCGAATGGCGTCAACTGCGGAAAGACAGTGTGGCAGGCCTCGCAGGCAAGGCCGGTCTGCCGCGCAAAGCTGGGAACAGCATAGGCCTTACTCGGCAACCCGAGCGTGAGGACCAGTCCGCACAGGATCGCGGGCCATATTGTAAGGGTGCGCCTTATCCTCGGAAGTAAGAACATCCGCCCCCCAGACATTACTCGCCCCGGTAGAACACGGGATCAGGCTGATAGTTTCATCTGAATTAAGGCAAACCGCGTTTTAATTTAATCTGAATCAGGGCAAGCCGCGTTTAAGTTGTATTCTTTAAACAGGATACAAATAGGCGGAGATTGATTATGCCCAATGATGGTCGCGCTTCCTCGATTCTGGGTACCAATCCGACACTTTCGCGCCGCATGCTCTTTCGCAGCGCCGTCACGATGATAGGTGGGGTCGCCGCGTTTCTGAGTACAAGCTTGCCGGCCATAGCGAAGATGGCACAGAAGGCGGCAGGTTATCAGGGCACACCCAAGGGCGATCAGTCTTGTGCAACCTGCGCCCTGTTCAAAGCCCCCGCATCCTGCACGCTCGTCGATGGCGATATCGCCCCCGGCGGATGGTGCCGGTTCTTCGCCAAGAAAACGTCGTCCGGCGGATAATCGCCGAGCGGCCAGAGCGCTCGCTTCAACGATTGTCGGCGCGAACTTCCCCAATTGCATGGCACCGACCAGCGCTCGATAAGCGCCAGTATTGGGTGCTGGACCTGTGGCGTCATAAGATCCCTGCTCCGAAAATTTCGTCCGGGAACTTCGGCGCTGCTCCGGGCCAGCGCTGCAGCCAGCCCCGCCGTAGCGCCGAAGCGAATTAGGAAAGCTGACACTCTGCGAGGCGAGAGCCGAGTGGTGATTCCTCTCCTCCAGCTTAACTGAAAACATTTTCAGCAAAGCCGGTCTCAGCACTCGATACTTCCGCCCAGCCTCAAAAAGTGCCACATCTGCCCCGTCAGAATAAACGCGGGGGCGCGGCCGTGCCGAATATACAGACTCTTCTCATTGGCGGGATCCTCGCGCCGCTCCTGATGCTGGCGGGCTGCGAGAAACCGACCACCAAACAGCCACAAGTCCCGTCGTTTCAAAGCGTCTACAACCCGCGCGAGACCTTCGCCCCACTCGCGCTGCCGTCCCCCGTCAATGCCTATCGTTCCGGCGACGGCACACCGGGACCGCAATACTGGCAGAACCGCGCCGACTACAAGATCGCGGCCACGCTCGATCCAGACAGCGCCGTTCTCAGCGGCGACGAGACTATCACCTATACCAACAACAGCCCGTCGGTGCTGGACGCGCTCTGGGTGCAGCTGGACGAGAACACTTATAAGGCGGACGCGCGCTCCCGCTTCGCTGCCGGAGCGGGCCGCCGCCGGGCCGTTGCCCAGACCACCGACGGATTCGTATTGGATGCGGTTGAAGTCGGTGAAGGCGGCCAGGCCCGCAAGGCTGACTATGTCGTTTCCGACACCCGCATGCAGGTTCGCCTGCCGGAGGCGCTTAAAGCGCGCGGCGGACAACTCAAGTTGCACATCCGCTACCACTATACGGTGCCGGCAGGCAGCAGCGGACGGACCGGGCACGCGCCCACCAAGAATGGCGAAATCTTCGACCTTGCCCAATGGTATCCGCGCATGGCGGTATTCGACGATCTGCGCGGTTGGGACACGCTACCCTATCTCGCCTCGGAATTTTATCTCGAATATGGCGACATAGATTATGCCGTCACCGTGCGCTGGGACATGCTGGTGGCCGGCTCAGGCGAATTGACCAACCCCGATGAGGTTTTGACCGCGACCGAAAAAACGCGCCTGACGCATGCCCGCGCCAGCGACCAGACGGTGATGATCCGCACTGCCGCGGAAATCAGCGACCCCGCGAGCCGTCCCAAGCAGAGCGGCGCTCTGACCTGGCGCTTTCACATGTCGAACACCCGCGATGTCGCCTTCAGCGCCAGCAAAGCGTTCATCTGGGACGCGGCGCGGATGAATTTGCCCGGTGGCAAGACGGGCTTGGCGCAGTCGGTCTATCCCGTGGAAGGCGATGTAGCCGGCGGCTGGAGCCGCTCCACCGAATATCTCAAGCACTCGGTGGAGAATTTCTCCCGCCGCTGGGCCGCCTATCCCTGGCCGGTCGCCTCCAGCCTGGGCGGCCCGATCGACGGCATGGAATATCCGTCGGTCGCCTTCGACAGCTACAAGGATCACGGCCCGCAATTGTTCTGGATCACGGCGCACGAGATTGGCCATAGCTGGTTTCCCATGATGGTCGGCTCCAACGAACGGCGCGATCAGTGGATCGATGAAGGTTTCAATACTTTCATCGACATTTATGAGTCCGACGATTTCAAGGAATTCGGCCCCAAGCGTGACGGGGAATATGCGACGAAGAAGGGCAACCCCGTCGAAGAGATTTTGCCCCTGCTGGAAGATCCCAATGCGCCCATCCTGCTGACGCGGGCCGATCAGGTCAGCGAAAAATATCGCCACCCCCTCACCTATTTCAAATCGGCGCTGGGCCTGGTGCTGCTGCGCGAGCAAATTCTGGGACCCGAGCGCTTCGACTGGGCCTTCCGCAAATACATCGCCGATTGGTCGTTCAAGCATCCGTCACCGTCCGATTTTTTCCGCGCCATGGAAAGCAGCGGCGGCGAGGATTTGTCCTGGTTCTGGCGTGGCTGGTATATGAACAATTGGACCCTCGACATGGCCGTCGAGAAGGCCGAGCCCGCAGAGGGTGGCTGGAGCAAGGGCGCCGTCATTACGGTTGCCAATCTTGACCGCATGGTGATGCCGGCGGTTCTGGACGTGGCGTTCCGAAGCGGCGCGCATCAGCGCGTGCAGCTTCCGGCGGAAACCTGGATCCAGAAAACCGAGGCGCAGATCCGTTTGAACAGCACCGAGCCTGTTGTCTCCGTGACACTCGATCCGGATCATGTGATCCCTGACAAGGACCGCCGCAACAATGTGCTGCATGTGGCGGGATAGCGGAAGCCGGACCCATTCATGATTGAGTGGACCGATGGCATAGGTCTGCGAGTCCCTGTAACCTGACGGCCAAGGCTGGCAGCGGAGGGGGCGATGTTGCAAAGGTTTCTGACGGTCATCTTTCTTCTGGCCATGGCGCTGCCGGTTCGCGCCGCCGAGCCATTGAAACCCTATCGCGTGTTGATCGTGATCTCCGACCAATGGAAGGATCCTCGCAGTTTCCTGGTCAGCGGGGGGGGGGAATTCCAGACCCTGGTGACCATGTTCAAATCCTGGGGCATTCCGTTCGACATTCTGCGCCTGGATCAGACCCTGATGGATCCCAGCCATTTCGCAGATTACGCCGGCAAGGCGCGCTATGGCGCGATCCTGTGGGACGTGCCGGGCGATGTCTCGGCGCCGGACCAGGCGCTGGTGACCGACGCAGTGCAGAAGCTGCACATCTCGCTGATCGCGCTCGGCGACCGCGTGAAACAGCCTGCTATCCAGCGCCTGTTGGGGATTGGGTACAAAGGCGACTACATGAACAGCGCGCACCAGATCGCCAAGGGCGATTCCTTCGTGCTGCGTGGCTTGGAGCCTGACCTTAGGCAGCAGGGGCCCGACATCATCGCGATGAAGCGCGTGCAGGTGGATGTGACCGGCGCCAAGGTTTTGGCGGAGGCTGGTGGCATGGCGGAGATCACCGAGCGGGAGATCGACTCCAGCACCCGCGCGATCTGGATCGGCGGCGACAGCGACCAGATGCTGCTGTATCAGGGAATCCGCACGGCCCTGCGGCGGGCGGTCACCGAGGCGATCGGTTATTCGCTGACCAAGTCATGGATCAGGACAATCGTCCTCACCATGGACGATATGGGCAATGCGCAGAATTCCTGGCTGGAGCATTGGCATTATCCCGAGCTGAGCGAAGAGCAGATCCGCCACTCAATCATCGCACCGCTTCAGGCGCATCACGCGATCCTGTCGCTGAACATCGTGCCGGGCTTTGTGGACGATGCCCAGCACAAGATCGTGCCCAGCTGGCACCAGAATTTCACCGACGGATTCGGTACCAAACAGGATTATGTTTCGACCAAGAAGGGCTTGGATGAAGGCGTCGCCGCCGGAGTGCTGGAAATTGAGAGCCATGGCTGGACGCATATGCAGCCGGATCTCACTTCACCTCCGGGACCCTGGTGGGGCGCGCCGCTGATGGAGGAGCGGGCGGAAATGGGCTGGTACCGGGAATTTTATGACGTACGGCGGAATCATGAAATTCCCGCCGCTGAGCAGAAATTCCACATGCAGCAATCCGTCGATTGGATCAAAAACGAATTCGGCCAATTGCCGCTGGAATTCTCGACCGGCGGCAACGGCATTTCTCGCAGTCCCGACAACAACACTTGGCAGATCGCCGCCGAAGCAGGTTACGGCTATTACGGTGGCTATCTGGGCCGCGATCTGGCGGTCGAAGGCCGCGCGGACTCGAACGCCGATTTCGGCGGCAGCGATGACGTTCCGCTTTTGCTCCCCGCTTTGCCCGACGGACATGATCGCGGCGTCGCCCACGATCCCGAAGGTTTCGCGAAAGTCTTCGACAAATATCCTGGCTATCTGTTCACCGGACTGGACGAATATATCGGCTATCAGCACGCCGATATCCGGTTGGCGTCGGGAAGCGACACGCTGACGGTGATATACGAGCCGCACTATTGCCGGGCGTTGGTGGCGAAGCCCTCAACGTGGGATTTCAATGTCGCGGACTGGTTGCGTCCGCGCCTGCAGGACATCCGGATCGACGGAAAAAATCTGGGAACGTTGAAAGGCGAGACTGAGACCATCGCCTTTGCCGCCGGCGCCGAGAAACACGAAGTCGAGTTCAAGTAACGGCTACGGCCTAAGGAATGGACGTCAATTCCTTGGGCGTATTGACGCCCTCGACCCGAAGCCAGGGTTGGGCCAAATCCGAACTGGTGAATTTGCCGCGGATCAAAACCGTCTCACCGGGAAAGACCGTCACGTAGTTATTGTCGTAAGTCACCGGCAATATCTCGTTGCCATCCTTGCCACCCGTCACCTCGGCCCGCACAAAGAAGGCGAGATGCGTCGAGGGATTGTGCAGGGAAATCAGCGCCTCGCTCTCCGTCCCGATCTTCCGAATCGTTCCCTTCGCGTCCAGATGCACCTTGGTCATGGATTGCAGCGGCGTGAAATCGGCCCATTGTTCTTCCTGTACGTTGAAGGCGTTGTCGTTGGCGCGGGGGCCGAAATCATCCGGCGTAATGGATTGCCAATAGACATTGTCGACGATCCTGGCGCCGCCCGCATCAAAAAGTTCGCAGCGGACGAAATAGACGGGTGAAATGTCCTTGAATGCCGGCAGGGTAAGCGCCTGGACCACGCCTTGGGCCTTCACATCAACTGTGCCGCGTTGATCGAAAACAATTTTGCCGTCGAGGTCATAGACACGCAGCCGGACCCGCAGGCCACGCCGGTCTTCAAGAGTCTGGTTCACGACGCGGATATGCGCCTGTTGCTTGTCCTTGGCGTAATAGTCGAACACCACCGAAAGCGGTCTTAGTCCCATCTTGGCGCCGAAATACGCGCCGCCAGGCTTCAAGTAATAATCGAAGAGATGGCCGAAGAACGAAGGCCAATGATTGTTCAACATCCAATAGATCGTCATCTTGTGGTCGGCCCAGCCATTCGCCGCGAAATCCTCGAACTGGGCGCGGGCATTTTCGTAATGGGCGAGCTGCGCTTTATCGGCGAATTCCTCGGCGCTGTTCGCAGGACCATATCGCGTCTCGATAACGCGCTGGACGTTGCGGAGCGAATTGTTGCCGTCAGTGGCGCCGGCGTGGAAAAACCAATCCTCGTTGATCGGCCATAGTTTGTCCGGCGGAATGAATTTTTTCAGGCTCTCGTAGGGCGGGATTTCTTCATTGTCACCCTGCTCCGCCGATGCGCCGCGGGCGGGAGGATAGAGCCCGCTGAACCAATAAGACGGCGGCCGCCAAGTATAAGGGCCTTCCATGATAATGCCGCTCCACAACCGGTCTCCCGCGCTGTCTTTGGCGAAGGAGGACACCGTATCCACAGTCGCGTTCGGCCAGTGCAGGTCATCAAGAATGCGGTGATAATCCGAAAGCACCGGCTCGGGCGGGCGGCCGTCGCTGCCGTTGGCCCAGACAAAGGCTGAAGGGTGCGCGCGAAGCATGACGATCTGCGAGCGAACAGCATCGCGTGCCACCTGCTGATCTTCGGCGTCCCACTGATCCCATTTTTCCCACTGGTTACAGCACATCCATCCGACCATCACGGGAATTCCGGCCCGGTCGGCAAGTTCGAACATATGCTCGCTGCCGATCTTGGATTCCCAGCGCAACATGTTCAGCCCCAGATCCTTGACATAGCGGATGATCGCCTCGTCGCGCTTGGGATCGGTGCGATAAAGCAGATCGGGCGTGTACACCGCGCCCCGCGCCAGAAAATCCTTGCCATTCACCTGGAGATAGAAATTGCCGCCTTTCCCGAGGTCTGGGAATTGCTCGTCTTGATCGCGATGCTGGGTGACGACACGGATGCCGAAGGGGGTGGATTGATGGTCGGAAACCTCCCCACCGCCCTCCTCCACGAATTCGAGCTTCAGATTGTAGAGATCGGGCCGGCCCATGGTGTAAGGCCACCAAAGGTCCGGATCATGGATCGACAGCTGGCGAAACTGCTCCGGCGTGAAGGTGACTTCGCGGCTTTCACCAGCGTTCAAGGTAACCGGCTGCTGGAATTGCACCATTGGTTTGCCCGGCCGCGAAATGACTCCCAGCAAACGCCCGCGCACGGGATGGGCCGAGCCATTCTCGAGGACTCCCAATACCGTGAGATTCGCGGGCGTCGTCTTTGGCAGCGGAAGCGACGTCGTGACTGCAGGGTGCGAAATCCACACCGACCCGGTGACACGCAGCGTGACGGGCTTGAAGATTCCGGCATTCCTGTCAGGCACGAAAGACGTGGGAATACCATTCTTGCCGACAGGCGCTTTGTATCCGACGTATTTTCCATTGAGCCAATCGAACCAACTGTCCGCCAGTTCCACGCCATTCACGTCCTGAATAGCGCGCTCGGGCGTGACCTTGACGGCCAGGGTATTGAGCTGGCCGGGGATGATCGCATCCGTGACATTCAACGTATGGGCCACATACATGCCGGCAATCTGCCGGTTGTCGGCGATCCGCTTGCCGTTCAGCCAGATCTCGGCCCGGTAATTGATGCCGGGAAAATCCAGCCAATAAGTCTTGCCCTGCGCCGGCGCCTTGAAGCGGGTCCGGTACCACCAATCCTGCTGATACAAATCCTGCGGCACTTCGGAGAGAAGATTCTCGCCGTAATAGAGGTTGGGATAAACGCCATCCTCCTCCAGGATTTCCAGCACCGTGGCGGGGACTTGGCGGACGGGATACCAACCCTTTGTGGAATAACCGCCTTGCGAGATCTTTTCGCCTGAACCACCGGCCTGATTGGCCGAAGCAAGAGCCCAGTTTGCTGTCAGTGGAATGGTCTGTGGCGCTGCGGCGGCGGGATTGCGCAGAAGAACAGCAAGGGCGATCGCCGCGAAAAACGACGTCACACTGCGAGATTGTTTGGCCATGGCCAGCCCCCCGTCCCATCCTACCGCGGGTGGTTCGCGCGGCCAAGCTGCGCTCCGCCGATCCGGCATAGCGGCCTTGCCCGCGCGCATTCGCTTTGCACCGCGCAACGCCGCGTTTTAGCTTGATCGCCGTGACCGAGGACTTTTCATTGCGCATCGCGCCGGCGGGCGAAGCCGATTTCGCCCAGGTCGCTTCGTTGTTCGGCCAATATGCCGCGAGCCTTCCGGTCGATCTCAACCATCAAGGCTTCGCCGAGGAGACCGCTCATCTGCCCGGCCCCTATGCGCCGCCCGATGGCGAGCTGCTGCTGGCGCGCACGGACGGCGACGTCCTGGGCTGCATCGCGCTCAAGCGGCTCGCCCCCGGCGTGGCGGAGATCAAGCGTCTCTATGTCGTCCAGCAAGGCCGGGGATTGGGTGTCGGCAAGGCGTTGGTAGCGGCGATCTTGAAAGAAGCCGCGCGTTTGGGCTATCGGGAGATCAAGCTCGACACCTTGCCTCACATGACGCAAGCGATCGCTCTTTATCGCGGCTTCGGGTTCGCGCCCGTCGCCCCCTATGGCAGCTTTCCCTATCCCGGCCTGCTCTGTTTCGGCCGGTCCTTGGCCTAGCGCGCCATTCCTAAACTAGGTTTCATGTTGTGACACAGGCGCAGCCCGGGAATATTGCGCGCCTCATACATTCGCTTGGATTGGCCCACCCATCGCGCCGGCTCTAAAATGGGGCTGGCCGCATTCCTTGTCCCCCAAGGTGCGAATAGCGGCTGGGCCGCCTTGTGGTGTATCGGCGGCCCTTCGGGACAAGTGATCAAAGAACGACCTTGCCGTTGCGGGAACGGCAACGCCGCGTTTCTGACTTCGATTGCCACAACGTCCGGAAGCAAAATTCGGCCTCATGGCCCCCCGGGCCTTCCCGGCGCGTTTCCTGAAAAAGGAACCGCCGATGTCCTCCGCCGAACTTCCCCCCGAACCCAGTGCCGCCCTGCTGGTCGATCTTTGGCAACCCTGGTTCGCTTGGCGCCCGGTCCGGCTTTACATGACGGGGCACTTCGCCTGGCTGAGGCGGGTCCATCGCCGCTGTGTGATCAAACCGGTGGGATCGGTCTGCGAATATACCGATGACCCGGTCGAGTTTCCCGATCTGGCGGGCAAACCCTAACCGCCCTGCTCGAACGCCGTGATGATGGGACACGGCCCCCTGCTTCGGGCACAATCCCGCGCCAGCCGCTTCAGGGCGTCGCGTGCCTGCTCCAGTTCGGCGATCCGGGCGTCCAGTGCGCCGATGCGCTGCGTGGCCAAAGCGCGAGCCCGCGCATGGTCATGGCCGGCATCCAACGCCAGAAGTTCGCGGATTTCCTCCAAGGTGAAACCGGCGGCTTGGGCGGCGCGGATGAATTTGAGCCGCCGCACCTCCGGCCCGCCATAGCGGCGGATGCCGCCAAGCGGCTTGGGGACGGGAAAAAGCCCCCGCCGCTGGTAATAGCGGACAGTCTCGACGCCCACCCCACCCGCCTGGGCCAGCTTCGCGATGGTGAAATCCATCCTTGACTCCGTACCATGGTACAGAGGCTATAAAAGCCGTGTGCTTCGAAAAGCGCAAGAAGGAGAACCCTCATGACCGCCGCTTCCGCCCGCCACGCCACGCTGTACCGCATGGTGATGGACAAGCATGTCTGCCCTTGGGGATTGAAGGCGCGCGACCTTCTCAAGCGCGAAGGCTTCGAGATCGAGGATCATTGGCTTCGGACCAAGGCGGAGACCGATGCCTACAAGGCCGCCAATGAGGTCAAGACCACGCCGCAGATCCTGATCGGCGGCAAGCGCGTCGGCGGCTATGACGATCTGCGCCGCTTCCTGGGCAAGAAAGTGCGCGATCCCAAGGCCCTCACCTACAAGCCGGTGATCGCGGTGTTCGCCATGACGGCCCTGATGGCACTGGCGGCCAGCTATGCGGTATCGGGCAATCCCTTCACGGTGCGGGCGGGCGAATGGTTCATCGCCTTCAGCATGTGCGTGCTGGCGATCCTCAAGCTGCGCGATGTGGAAAGCTTCTCCTCCATGTTCCTGGGCTATGACCTGCTGGCCCGGCGGTGGATTCCCTATTCCTATGTCTATCCCTTTGCCGAAGCGCTGGCCGGAATTTTGATGATTGCCCGCGCCTTCAAATTCATCTCCGTGCCCCTGGCGCTGTTCATCGGCACGATCGGTGCGGTTTCGGTGATCAAGGCGGTCTATATCGACAAGCGCGAGCTCAAATGCGCCTGCGTGGGCGGCGACACCAATGTGCCGCTGGGCTTCGTCTCGCTGACGGAAAATTTGATGATGGTCGGCATGGCGCTATGGATGGCGCTCACCTGAATCCCGGCTATGCGTTTTCCTCATTTGCGGCGTGGCGTCCGCCTCTGGCATGATGACGGACGGGACCAGAGGAAAACCGCATGACGCCCATTGTCGCGCTGTTCAGTATTCTCGCCGCGCAAGCCCTGGGCGCGGTCAGCCCCGGGCCGTCCTTCCTGTTCGTTACCCGCACCTCGGTGGCGCTGTCGCGCAAGGATGGGTTGGCAGCGGCGGCAGGCATGGGATTGGGCGCCGCCATCGTCACCGCCCTGGCCCTGGTGGGCGTGCGCGCGGTGATCGCCCAGGTCGAATGGCTCTATGCCGGGTTCAAGCTCCTGGGCGGCGCCTATCTGGTCTATCTCGGTTTCCAGCTGTGGCGAGGCAGCATGACCGAGGCCCCGGACAAGACCTGCGGGCCCACGCCCAAAAGAGGCTTGAGAAAAAGCTTCCTGCTGGCGTTGGCCACCCAGCTTTCCAATCCCAAGACCGTGGTGGTGATCGGGGGAATCTATGCCGCCCTTCTGCCCGCGCACGTGCCGCTTTGGATGTATCTGGCGATCCCGCCCATCGACTTCATGATGGAAGGCGGCTGGTACGCCTTCGTCGCAGTGGCGATGTCGTCTTCGCGGCCACGCGCCGCCTATCTCGGCGCGCAGGGCTGGATCGACCGCGCCGCGGGCACGCTATTGGGTGTGTTGGGCTTGCGCCTGATCTATGAAAGCACCCAGAGGGTCTAAAGGCTCGCCAATTCCGTCAGCTTCAGATTCTTGAACGGCAACGAGCGGATGCGCTTGCCGGTGGCGGCGAAAATGGCGTTGGCGATGGCCGCAGCGATGGGCGCGGTCGAGCATTCGCCCACCCCGCCCCATTTGGGCTTGCCTTCTTTGTCCTTGCCGCCGGTGAGCGCCAGAGCGGTCACCGTCTCGGGCGCATCATTGATCCGCACCATACGGTAATCGTTGAAATTGCTTTGCACCGCGGCGCCGTTCTTGATGGTGATCTCGCCATAGAGCATTGCGGTCATGCCGAAGATCAGGCCGCCTTCGATCTGGGCATCCACCAGATTGGGATTGACCACATGATAGGCGTCGGTGGCGGCGAAGACGCGATCCACCTTGACCTCGCCGGACGGTTCCACCGTCACTTCCGCGACCTGGCCGCCCACCGCCTCGTGATTGTCCACCAGCGAGATGCCGCGCCCGCGCCCTGCCGCCATGGGTTTGCCCCAGCCGCTGATCTCGGCCAGCTTGTTCAGCACGGCGAGTGAATCGACCCGGTCCGTAGGCTCCTGCGGAATTCCAGCGGGTCTTTGCCGGCCGCATGCGCCAACTCGTCAATAAAGCTTTCCAGATAGAAGCAATTCTGCGAGCCGCCCACCGAGCGCCAATAGGCCACCGGCACATGGGTGTTCTTGAGCATTTGGCCGGTATACCAATTGGGTATCTTGTTGTAGGGCACCGAAGGTCCGATCCCTTCCAGCGAGGTGAAATCGATGCCGTCCGGCACCGGCCGGCCAGTCGAGCGCGCGATCGAGCCGCAAACGCTCTGGATGAAGATCGCTTCGAGCTTTCCGTCCGGCGTGAGCGCGCCCTTGAGCCGGATCGCTGATTGCGGGCGATAGCGGTCGGCATGCATATCTTGTTCGCGCGACCAAAGCAGCTGCAACGGCTGGCGGATATTTCCCGCCTTGGCGACGCGGACGGCGTGGCGCAACTCATCGCCAAAAGTGCGCCGGCCGAAACCGCCGCCCAGATAAAGCTGGTGGAAATAAACCTGCTCCGGCTTGAGACCCGCTTCCTTGGCCGCCATTTTGGCGTTCTCCAGCGCGGACTGTGATCCCATCCACACATCCAGCCGATCGTCCTGCAGGTGCACCGTGGCGTTGCAGGGCTCCATGGTGGCGTGCGCCAGTAGGGGCGTTTCATAGACCGCTTCGACCACATGGGCGCTTTTGGCGATGGCGGCTTTGGCGTCGCCGTCATTGCGCGCTGTCACCAACGGTCCGTCCAGCGCATCGCGATATTCCTGGGCGAACTGGAGGCTGTCGGTCCTGGCCGCCGCGCCGCCGTCCCAAGTGACCTTCAGTTTCTTGAGCGCTTCGTTGGCGCGCCAGTAATTGTCGGCGACCACCGCCACCGCATCGTCCAGCTTCACCACCTGCTTGATGCCGCGCGCGCCCTTGATGGCGCTGTCATCCACCGACACCAGTTTCCCGCCGAACACGGGGCAAGACATGATCGAGGCGTAGAGCTGATCCGCTTCGCGTATATCGATGCCGTATGTCGCCTTTCCGGTGGACTTGATGGCGGAGTCCAGGCGTGGCTTGCGCGTGCCGGCGAGCTTGAACTGTTCCGGGGTCTTGATCGCAGGCTCGGTGGCCAGGGTGATTTTGGCGGCGTCCTTGACCAATTCGCCGTAACGCCAAGAGCGTCCGCTGGGCGTGTGGAAAATCTTGCTGTCGCGCGCTTGACAGTCTTTGGCCGGCACTTTCCATCTTGCGGCGGCGGCCTGGATCAACCGTTCGCGCGCCGACGCGCCCGCCTGTTGCACATAGGGCCAGGTGGTGCGGATGCCGCGGCTGCCCGCCGTCAGCATGTCGCCATACAGATTGTTCTCGCGGATGTTGCGATTGACCGACGCGAATTCGACTTTGATATTGTCCCAGCGGCATTCCAGCTCTTCGGCCAGAAGCATGGGCAGGCCCGAACCTGTTCCCTGACCCATTTCGGCCATGCAACTGCGCAAGGTCACACTGTCGTCGGGCTCGATCACCACCCAGGCATTGACTTCATTGGGATCGGGCGCGTCATTGGCCCAATAGCGCGCTTCCAGTTCGGGCACCGCGGCGCGCGCGGCGCCCGGTATGAACAGGCCCAGCGCCAGGCCACCAGTGAGTGTGGCGCTGGTGACCAGAATCTGGCGGCGGGAAAGATCGGTGGTCTGTTTTCTCATGGCATCACGCCTTTGTCGCGGCGGCACGACGGATGGCGCGGCGAATCCGGACATAGGTGCCGCAGCGGCAGATGTTGCCCGCCATCGCCGCGTCGATGTCGGAATCGTCGGGATTGGGCGTGCGATTCAAGAGCGCGGTGGCCGACATGATCTGGCCGGACTGGCAATAGCCGCATTGCGGCACGTCTTCCGCGATCCAGGCTTGCTGCACTTTGTTCAGGTTTCCGTCCTTGGAAAGGCCTTCGATGGTGGTGATCTCATGGCCCTGCGCCCCAGAGACCGGTAGCGAGCAGGACCGCACCGGACGGCCATCCATCAACACAGTGCAGGCGCCGCATTGGGCGATCCCACAGCCATATTTGGTGCCGGTCAGGCCGATTTCGGTGCGCAGCGCCCAGAGCAGCGGCATCTCGGCTTCGATGTCGAGATCATGTTGCTCGCCATTGACCTTGAGAGTGACCATGGGAACCTCCCGGCGCGCGGAATCCGGCGTAGACGTAACAGATATCACATGGAGACAGTTGCGTCACCGCCGCGTCAGGGCTTGGCGGTGGGGTTTTTATTGGTCTCGCCGATGTAACTTTCGTAGGCCCAACCTTGGCGTGATATCTGCCCGGAGATCACGATCTCTAGATGATCCCAGTTGCCCTGGCGATCCAGGATCGTCACGGCCGTGCCTTGCTTGAGACCCGCGATCACTTGCGCATTGGTCGAGGGCGCGGCGCGCAGATTGACGTCCCGGATCACAATGGCCTGAGGTTGAGGCTTGGGCGGTGGGACCGGAGCAGGCGGAGGGGGCGAGGAGGCGTCTTGATCGTTGTCACTGGCTGCGAACAAATTCGGCAGATTCGGCAATTGCCAATTGCCTGCAGAGAGCAGGGACGGCCCGAAGAAGTATGCCACGCACGCCAGCATCACCACGCCAAAGACAAGGATGAAATCCCTGGCCAGATGGCTATCGGGTTTCTTGTCTTCCTTGCTCGCCTGGCGAAGGCTGCCGGGCAGCGGCTCCCAATGGGCCGGCGCGGGTCTTGCCACCATGCCCACCTGCATCTGCTCCAGTGAGGCTTCGGCGCGGGCGATCGCCGTTTCGCGATCGACCAGGATCGTCTGCAGAGTCTTGATTTCCTGATTGAGGCCGCGGACATAGACATCATCGACATCCGCGCTTTCGCACGCCGTTTGGGCGGAGCGCAGCGATGCCTCCGCCGCTTCACAGCGCGCCTGGAGTTCGGTCAGTGCACGGGCCGCATTCCGTCCGCGTTGCGCGTCGGTGGCGTCCTGCGCCTCGGCATCTTGGCGCGCTGCCAGGATTTCCGTTTCCAGCGTCTCGCGCTGCCGGCCGAGCTTTGCCTCGGCCTCGTTGCAGCGCGCCGTCAATTCGGCCAGGGCCGCATCGGCCTGTTCCTGTTTGTCCAGTTCAAGCGCCCCTTGCGCCACCAGCGCATTCCTGGCCGCCGCAATCTCGGCTTCCGATTTCTGGCGCTGCCGAGTGAGGCCAGCTTCCGCTTCGTCGCACCGGCGCTTCAATTCCCGCAGCGCCTCAGCCGATTGTTCGCGGCGCTGCGCATCCTGCGCGCTTTGCGCGTCCAGCGCCTTCTTCGCGGCAGAGATCTCCCGCTCCGACTTGCCCCTCTGTTCCGTCAGTTCGGCCTTGAGCGCGGCAAGTTCGCTTTCGCGCTCGCTGAGAAGTGCGTTGGCCGCGGCGACATGATCCTTGAGCTCGTGAAACGAGGAGACTTCTTTTTCGTGGTTGGCTCTCGCCGCGGTCAGGCGCGAGGCTTCCGCGCCGCTCCACTCGGTCTTGGCGGTGGCGATTGCCGTCTCCAGCTTTGCCTGCCAGTTGCCATCCAAGGATTGGCTGGCCGCGCGCATCTGGTTGAGTTCCTGGTCGCGCCCCGCCAGTTCAGCCTTGAGCGCGGATACTTCCTGCTCGAGCGTATCGGCGTGCGGCGCGTCCGGATGCGGCGTTTCGGGCGGCTTATGCCCGAAAGCAGGCGGTGGCGAAGGAGCGAACTGCCCCGCGCGCATGGGAAGCTCGATCAGCGCCAAGGTCGAGGCGTTGCCCTCTTCCCTGGCGATCAGTCGGAGCGCCAGGACATGATCGTCCGCCAGACTCTCGGGCGGGACATAGAAAAGTTCGTCCAGTTCATCCAGCGCCAGCGACCAGGTGCGGTCGCCATTGTTGCGGCCGGCAGTGAGGCGCGCGCCTTGCGGCAAATTCTCGATCCGGAGCGTGAAGCGGCCGCGGCGGCGATAGGGCGCAATCAAGGACGCGAGATCAAGCGCGACCGCCCGCAAGGACGATGAAGAGGCAGCGAGTCCGGAAGCTTTTTCCGCGCGCGATTGTCTAAGCAACTCCGCTGCATCCTGTGCCATGTGCCGGGCACGAATCCTGTGTTCCGGGTGGTAAAATAATCATCCACTCTCTAAGCCCGGTTAGGGCAACCAGTGGAAATTGCTTCAATCTGTGCGGATCGTCGGCGCGGAAGCGTATGGTTCGGTCTATGCGGTTGCCGCGATGGAACTTCTTGTCATGGATCGCTCATCGGGCGGCAAGCATCAGGTCAAGTTGACGGCTCTGCCTCGATCTCGACGCGGTCGGGATAGAAAGCGAGATGATCCTTGATCGCGGCCACCGCGGGATAGGGCGCTTCATAGCTCCAGACCGCATTCACGCCGCGTTCGCCGGGAATGCTGAAATAGCTGCACTCGCCCTTATAGGGGCAATAGGTGTGGTGATCGCTGCGGGCAAGCGCCGCCATGTCCGCATCGGCGCGGGGAATGTAAAAAGCGGCGGGATACGAGGCTTCAGCCAGGCGCAACGCGGCCCTGGTGTCGGCGATCACCCGGCCCTCCACCCGCACCACCACCCGGCCCCGATAAGGCATGATGGCGATGGGATGATCGGGACCGGGGACCCGCATGGGCTTGCCTGTAATCGAAGGCCTCTAATGCGCGTCGGCGCGATTGACGCCGCGATATTGCTTGTTGAGATCTTCGGTCGCCTGATGCTCTTCCTGGTCGGTCTTGTAGTTGCGCTTGTAGCGCTCGCTGTGACGCATCATGTGATGCACCTCGGGCTTCTTGGCCATGTCGTCTTTGCCGGCGCCATTGTCCTGGGCCAACGCAGGCGCGGCGATCAACGCGCCGCCAAGCAAAATCGCAGCAAGAATTTTCATGTCGCCTCTCCTAAGACTGTGCGTGCGCCAATTTAATTTGCAGCAGATGGAAAGGCAAAGGCCGCTTGATCGCGGCGACCCCGCCAAAAGGCCACTATCGTCACAATTGGGCGGCATAATCGCAACGTTTGGGGGAAATTCGGCGTGGAACTCTGGCACCCAACATGACAGGCGCGTCATACTCGCCCTGGCTGTTCCCAGACAGGATTCAGGTGCAAAATCCTGCCCCGGGAATCGCCGATAGCGAGCGAGGGAAATTGCATGCGCGTACTGGCCTTCATGATCATGATTTGCGCGATGGCGTTATGCACGCCGGCCTCGGCGCAAGTGCCGAAGCCGCAACTGACACCGGCGCCTTGCGCGTCCGCGCATAATTGCCCGAACTACAAACGTGGCGCGGCGCTCCAGCCGCCCGGCGCATCGGGAGCGCAGAAACCCTGCCCGGCCGGCACCGTCTACAATCCCAAGCGCGGCACCTGCAAAGTCGTGGGCAGCCCTTGACGGATGGCGGCCCAAAACCGCGCCGGACATTTCTGAAAACGGCGATCGCACTGCCTTTCGCGTTGGCAGGTGCCCGCGCTTTTGGCGCGTCCCTGAAATCGCGGTTGATCCTGCTGGGCACCGGTGGAGGGCCCACGCCCAAGCCCAATCGCGCCCAGCCGGCGCAAGTCATCATCGTCAAGGACGCGGCCTATGTGATCGATTGCGGCAATGGCGTGGCGCGGCAGATGGTGCTGGCGGGCGTGCCGCTCGCATCTCTGCGCGCGGTGTTTATCACCCACCAGCATTCCGACCATAATGCCGATTATGGCAATTTGATCTGGCTGGCCTGGGCGTCGACCCTGACCACCAAGGTGAACAGCTACGGACCGCCGCCGCTGAAGGAGATGACCAGGCTTTTCCTGGAGATGAATGCATACGACATCAAAGCCCGCATGGCGGACGAAGGGCGGGTGGATTTCAGGCCTCTGATCGTGCCGCATGAAATCACCGCGGCTGGCCCGGTGATGCAGGACGAAAATGTCAAAGTCACCGCCGCGCTGGTGGATCATGGCATGGTGAAGCCGGCTTTCGCCTATCGCTTCGATTGTCCCGACCGCAGCATCGTGATTTCGGGTGACACAAGGCCCTCGGAGAATCTGGTGCGGCTGGCGCATGGCGCCGATGTGCTGGTGCATGAAGTGATGTATTTGCCGGCGCTGGAAAAGCTCATTGCCAGCGAGCCCAACGCCACCACTCTGCGCGCCCATCTCAACGCGGCGCATACTTCGACCGAGGAAGTGGGCCGCATCGCCACCAAAGCGGGCGTGAAGACCCTGGTGCTATCGCATTTCGTGCCAGGCGGCACACCTGTAATTCCCGATCAGGTCTGGTTCGACGCGGTGAGACCCTATTTTTCCGGCCGCCTGATCGTGGGCCGCGACCTATTGGAAATTTAAAAGAGAAGATGGGCGACGAATAAGAGCGCTCTTTTATTCCCACCGAAACGGTCGACTCTTCAGAAAAAACCTCGCGCATAAGAAATACGACGAAAATCATTCCCAGCGCGCGTTTGACCGGAAACATTCGTCGTCATCGCGCGTATCTTGGCCGTGGCCCGGAGTTCGAAAAGCTATGGACACACGAGGCAAAATTTCACGGCGTAAATTCTTCTCCAGCACTGCGATCCTTGCCGGCGGCATCGCGGAGCTCGGCGTCTCGACGCGAACCGCAATCGCCGCGGTGCCGCAGGAAGCCGCCGGTTATCAGAGCAAAGATAATAATGGGCAAAGCTGCTCGTCTTGCGCCCATTTCACGCCGCCTTCTTCCTGCGCGGTGGTGGCGGGCACCATCAGCCCGGGTGGCTGGTGCAAACTCTATGCAAAAAAATAAAATCACGCGCCGCGTTGGCCAAAAGACAAAACCCCCGGATCATTTCTGATCCGAGGGCTTTGTTTGGTGTAATAGTCGTTCGGCTTACGCGGAGACAACCTTGTTGAAGGCGGCGAAGAAGCCTTCCATGTCCTGCTTGGAGCCGATCGTGATGCGCGACACGTTCGGCCAGCTCGGCCAGGAGCGGCCGATCCCGACGCCCTGGGCGCGGAACGCCGCCTGCATGTCTTTCGCGGACTTGGTCTTCCAGTCGACCATCACCATGTTGGCTTCGCTGGGGCCGATCACCTTGAAATTGCGCTTGGTGAGGAAATCCATCGTCATGGCGCGATTATCGTTCAGCGTCTTGCGGCGCTGGGCGATCATTGCCTTGTCGCCGAGGCTGGCCGTGGCGCAGGCCACCGACGCGACCGGCAGCATGTTCGACAGATAACCGCCGTCATACAGTCGGAGCTTCTGCAGAAGGTCGGGACGTCCCATGACATAGCCGACCCGCGCACCGGCCATGCCGAAGATCTTCGAGAAGGTGCGGTTGATCAGCACGTCCTTACCCGCCGCCGCCAGATGGCTGGTGATATTGTTGGGATAGTCCTTGGAGAAATGGATATAGGCTTCGTCGATCACCACAATCGAACCGGCCGGCTTGTTGTCCACCAGCCATTCGATCTCGGCGGTGGGCGTCATGGTGCCGGTGGGATTGTTGGGATTGACGACATACAAAACGCCCGCATTGCCATCGGCCGCCGACATCGCCTTCACGTCATGGCGATAATCCGCTGTCAACGCCACATTCTTGATCGGCACATTGAGGAACTTGGCGGCGCGCCCCATTGTTTCATAGCTGGGATCGGCCTGAACCAGGGATTTGGTGGGCGAGCAGAACGCGAAAATCGAACGGACCAAGGCCTCGTTCGAACCCGGCCACGGCATGATGTGATCTTCGGGAACATTCTCGATCTGCGCGATCGCCTTGATCAGCTGGCCACGCTCGTTGTTGGGCGAGTAGCGGTTGGACATAGGTGCCGTCTTCACGAATGCCGCAAGACCGACTGGCATGGGGCCGGTCCAGCATTCATTGGAGCTGATGCGGACTTTGACGCTCTCTTCTTCTTGCGCAGCGGCCAGTTCGGGTGCAAAGGCGAACGCCGTAGCGGCAGCGCCGCCAACCATCATGGCGGCGCGTATCATTTGGCGGCGCGAAAACCCGCGAGCCAGCATATCGTCTTTGAATTCTTCTCGGATCATGATTGTCATCTGCTTTTCTCCCTAAGAGATTTGTAGCTCGGATTCGAACGCGAATTTGACAGGAGTTGGCCGCTTACAATGTCCCCGCCGAGCGGCACGAGTGGTTGAGGGTACAGCCTGGGGCCTTCCCATTCAAGATTGGCGCCCCTCTTAACCCTTTGGAGAATCAAGGGGCCCGCAGGTTATTCGGTGTGCGCAATACCCAAATTTAAGACTTTCACCACCGAGCAGGGATTTTTCGAGCTTGCCGTCGCGGCGCCCTCGCGGGCAGCGGCGTTGCGCGCCTGGGGCATGAAGCACGACCTTTTTGCCCAGGGCCTGGCACGCCAGACGGGGGACAAGGGCGCAATCGCCGCCACCCTGGCCCAGCCGGGTGCGGTGCTGAGACGCCCGCTCGGGTCAAGGGCACTTTCGGAACCGAATCAGTGCTGCCGAAAATCAAAAATATCCCGAGAAAGACGAAGAATAAGGCGCGGGCTGCGGATCACGACGAGCGGAAAAAAGTGGCGGAAGCCTTGAAAGAATTGGACGAAAGCTATCGCCGCCGGCTCACCGCCTTGCAAGAGGAACTGCGAGGGGTCCAGACTCAGATTCGAGAGGTGAGTCGCACATGGAAAGACCGACGGAAGCAATTCACGTCGTCCCGCCCGAAAGCCCGGCGCTGACGCGCCTGCACTGCCGGGAATACCATGTCACCTTTGATGGCAGGCACTGGAATGTGGGCACCGATGACGGCGAGGCAGGGCCTTCGTCGTTCGACCGGGACTTGGCGATAACCTTGGCGATCCGCGCCGCCCGGCACGATCACGCTGACGGAACGGACGTAAGCGTTTGCGTCGAGGAACAGGACGGAACCTTCAAGCTGGCCTGGGCTTCCGCCTGAATTGTTCCAAGTGCGAAACCGACAGTGCAGGCGTGCCTGAAGGTCGCCGATGAAGGCGACATAGCGCACCACAAATTCCGCGCAGCTCGGGGACCTCGCTAATCTTCTCGGCGAGCGTCATAACGATTCCTGTCAGATGCGGTGATTATTAAATGCGCGAATCCGGAACGCCGCTGGCGTCCATGCGTGGCGGCACAAGATTGTTGCGGCTTCCGTTATTCAGCAGACGCATCTCGTCCGTTGGGTTCTGCCGCAAATGGTCGCCAAAGGGCGAGACATAGGCGTCGCCGCTGCTTGCATTCTGAACAGGCGCGGGTTGCGCCATCTGATCGCTGGGGAAGGCACCGAACGGATCGGCAGATGGTGTGTTGGCGAAAACCGGCGCGGCCAATACCACCAGCGCCGCGACCGCGATAAGGAACTTGGCTTTCATGATGGGCTCTCCGGCAGTTCGAGAAGGAAACGGCTGGGGATGGCTTACGTTGCGGGAAACCTCTAACAAAAGCGGGTTTCAAAGGGGGCCTCCTTGGCATCCGTTCCACTGTCGGTGCTCGATCTTTCGCCCATCATCCAGGGCGGTGACGCCGCCTTGGCGCTGAAAAACAGTCTGGATCTTGCCCGCCATGCGGAGAAGCTGGGCTATCGCCGCTATTGGGTTGCCGAACATCACAACATGCCCGGCATCGCCAGCGCCACGACCAGCGTGGTGATCGGCCATATCGCGGGCGGCACGTCCACCATCCGAGTGGGCGCGGGCGGCATCATGCTGCCCAATCACGCGCCCCTGGTCATCGCCGAGCAGTTCGGCACCTTGGCGGCGCTGTTCCCCGGCCGCATCGATCTGGGCGTGGGCCGTGCGCCGGGTACCGATCCCCGCACGGCGGCGGCGCTCCGCCGCAATCTCAGCGGCGATGTCGATCATTTCCCCCAGGATGTGCTGGAGCTAATCGCCTATCTGGACGATCCGCAATTCGGCCAGCCGGTGCGCGCCGTTCCCGGCATGGGCAGCAAAGTGCCGGTCTGGATTTTGGGCTCAAGCCTTTATGGCGCGCAGCTGGCGGCGGCGTTGGGCCTGCCTTATGCGTTCGCGTCGCATTTCGCGCCCGAACAGCTCACCGAGGCGCTGGCGCTTTATCGCGCGCAATTCCGTCCATCGCGTTTTCTCAGCAAGCCTCATGTGATGCTGGGCCTGAATGTGGTGGTGGCGGAAACAGATGCCGAAGCGAAGCATCTGTTCACCTCATTGCAGCAAGCTTTCATCAATTTGCGCACCGGCAGGCCCGGGCCTTTGCCGCCGCCGGTCGAGGACATAAGGCCATTCCTCGCCGACCCGCGCATCGAAGCGATGCTGAGAGGCGTGCTGACGGTGGCGCAGGTGGGCGCGCCCGAGACCGTGAAAACGGGATTGGAAGCCTTTATCGCCCTCTACCAGCCAGATGAGCTGATGGTGGCGGGACAGGTTTATAACCACGAAGCGCGCAAACGCTCTTACGAATTACTCGCCGGGCTCTGACTACCAGAGATGCACGCGTTGATCAGGCGGCAAGTAATATTTGTCGCCCGGCTGCACATTGAAGGCGGCGTACCATTCGTCCTGATTGCGGGTGGGCCCGATCACCCGGAATTCCGACGGGCTGTGCTCATTCGACAAGGTTTGGGTGCGCAATGACGAGTCGCGTTGTTTGGTGCGCCAGATCTGGCCGAAGGAAAGGTAGAAACGCTGATCGCCGGTGAGGCCATCGATCACCGGCGCGGGCTTGCCGTTCAGCGAGATGTGATAGGCCTTGAGCGCGATGGCGATGCCGGCATTGTCGGCGATGTTCTCACCCAGCGTATTGGCGCCGATCACATGCAGCCCTGGCAGGGGCTCATAGGAATCATACTGCTTCACCATTTCCTTGGTCTTGGCGTCGAAATTGGCGCGGTCCTGCGCCGTCCACCAATTCTGGAACACGCCCTTGCCGTTGTATTTGCTGCCCTGGTCGTCGAAGCCGTGGCTGATCTCATGGCCGATCACCGCGCCGATGCCGCCATAATTGACCGCATCATCCGCATTGGGATCAAAGAAAGGCGCCTGCAGGATGGCGGCGGGAAACACGATCTCGTTGAAGGAGGGATTGTAATAGGCGTTGATGGTGGGCGGCGTCATACCCCATTCGGTGCGGTCCACCGGTTGGTTGATGCGGTTGACCTCGCGATTCCATTCGAACACCGATCCACGCTGGATGTCACCGATCAGGTCATCGCGGGCGATCGTGTAGGCAGAATAATCGCGCCAATGGCTGGGATAGCCGATCTTGGGCGTGAATTGCTTGATCTTTTCCAACGCCTTGGCACGGGTTTCCGGGCTCATCCAGGCCAGGGTTTGGACGTCGGTCTGATAGGCCTTGAGCAGATTGTTCACCAGCTGGTCCGCCTTGGCCTTGGCCTCGGGCGGAAAAAACCGCGCGACATAGAGCTTGCCCAACGCTTCGCCCAATTCGGCGTCCAGCAGATGGATGCCGCGGGTGCGCCGATCGAGCTGCTGCGTGCGCCCGCCCAAGACCGTGCCGTAGAAAGCGAAATCGCGGTCGTCGAAGCGCTTGGGCAGATAGGCGGAGTAATGGTGCAGATAATGCACCGTGAGATAATCGCGCCAGGTCGAGACCGGCACGCTGGCGAAAATATCGCCCAACGGCGCGAAGGCGGTCTTCTCGGCCACGATCACATAGCGCTCGCCATTGCGGGTCATCAACGGCACATGGGTCTCGGCCAAGAAGGCGTCCCAGGGGAAATTCGGCGCCATCGCCTTGAGGTCGGCGATCTTCATGGGATTGTAGATCTTGTCCTCGTCCCGCCGGTCGGCGCGGCTCCATTGGGCTTTGGCGATCTGGGTTTCCAGCGCCAGGATGCGATCGGCGCGGGCGTCGGTATCGTCCATTCCCCCTAGCTTCATCATGTCGGCCAGATATTGGCGGTACTGGGTCCGCGTCTCCACCAGCGCTTTGTCGTCGCTCAAATAATAGTCGCGGTCGGGCAGGCCCAGTCCGGATTGGTTGAGATTGAGGGAGTAATTGTCGGGGTTCTTGTCGTCCACGCCGATCCCGATGTCATAGATGCTTTCGGTGCCCAGCAGGATCGCGGCCATGGCGCGCGCCACATCGTCCTTGGTCTGCAGGCCGGCGAGATAATTCAAATCCTTCTGGACCGACTTCAGTCCGTTGGCTTCGATCGCCGCAATATCCTCGAACGCGTCATAAAGATCGCGCAGCTTTTTTTCGTCAGGCGAAAGCTGAGCATAGGTCTTCTTCTCCAGATCATCGACAATGGCGCGCATCCGCGTCTCGCTGAGAATCTGCAGATCCTGGAACGAACCGGTCTGGGAGCGGTCGGGCGGGATTACCGCCGTCTTCAGCCAATCGCCGCTGGTGTAGAGGAAGAAATTGTCGCCCGGCTTGACGCTCTTATCCATGGCGCCGAGGTCCACGCCGAATTGGCCGAACTGCGGCTTGTCGGCGGCAAACGCCGGCAGGGTAAGAACAGCAAGGGCGAGAAGAGCGGGCGAAAATCGCATCAATTTGGCTCCCAGATACAAAGATTATTTGGCGGGCGGTCTGGCGGGCTTGGGCGTGACGTTCAGCACCTCGCCCCCGGTTTCATTTTCGATTGTGAGGCCGGGCGTAACCAGATGTCCATCCGCGCCAGCAATCACGGAAATCGCCGCCACCTTGCCCGGCGCCAGGATGGATTTGTCGCCCGGCATGATCGCGACCACGGGGACCTTGGCGGGCAAGGCGAACGTCAATTCGCCTTTGCAGCCGTCCGTGCGGGGCGCACGGCCCGTGCAGGTGGGACCGTCGCTGCCCACGCTGCCGCGAAAGGCGACGGTCATCTGGGCGGTAGCCAGATCGTTTTTCGTCACTTGGCCGGTGAGAATCCTCTGATCGGGACCGGATGGCAGGGGATAAAAACCTTCGCCGGTACCTTTCAGGATACCGGGCAGAAGATGCGCCTCGTCCGCCTGCCACCGGCTGCCGCTTCTGCTGAGCGTGGCGCCCAGATAATCGCCCGGCTTGATGGTGATGGCATCGGCCTTGGTCTCGTACATCAGACGAGCGTTGGGCATCAGGCCGATGGAAAGATTTTGCCCCGCCGTGCCCGACGTCACTGTCAGCATCTTGCCGTCGAAAGACAGGATGCGCGCCTTGATGCGGGGAATTTCCTGCGCCGAGGCTGCGCCAAATGACAGGTAAGCCAGAGCCAGGAGGAGGCCGGAAAAGAAGCGCATGCGGGACAGAAGACCTGTTGAATTCTAGGTGCTGGAGAGTACAGGCTGGAGCCCGAGAGAGCAAAAGCAAAGCAAAAGCGCCACCGGATGACATCGCCGACAGAGTTCGAAGGGGAAGAATTGGCAGGATCCTTGCGTCGGATGGGGCTGGGCGAGAGCGGCTTCACCCTCACCCGCTTGTCGGGCGGGGTTTCGTGCGATGTGTGGAAAGTGGAGCGTCCCGGCGCGCCGCCTTTGGTGGTCAAGCATGCGTTGGCGAAGCTCCGGGTGGCGGCGGATTGGCGCGCGCCCCCTGCCCGCGCCAAGGCGGAAGTCGATTGGTTCCGATTGGTGGAAACCATCCTGCCAGGACAGGTGCCGCATGTGGTGGCGGACGATCTCGCCCATGACAGCTTCGCCATGGAATATCTGGAACCCGCCAGCCACCCTTTATGGAAAACCGAGTTGGCGGCCGGCCACATTGACGTTGCATTTGCGGGACGGGTGGGCGGCGATCTGGCGAAAATACACGCCGCCACCGCGGCATGCACCGACATCGCCCGGACTTTCGACAATGGCGCGCAATTTCATGCGTTGCGGATCGAGCCCTATCTTCTTTTCACGGCGGGACGCCATGCCGATCTCGCGCCGCGCATCCAGTCCATCGCTGACGCCATTGGGAAAGCGCGCATTGCCTTGATGCAGGGTGACATCAGTCCCAAGAATATCCTGGTCGGGCCACGCGGTCCGGTGTTCCTGGACGCCGAGACCGCCTGTTACGGCGATCCGGCCTTCGATGCCGCCTTCTGCCTCAATCACCTTCTGCTTAAATGCGTTTGGCATCCGGAATTCATGCCCGCCTATCTGGAAAGTTTCCGGGCCTGGAAGAGCGCCTATCTGCAAGGCGCAAGCTGGGAAGACCGGCGCGGACTGGAAGCGCGCATTGCCGCCATTCTGGGTGTGTTCCTGCTGGCAAGGGTGGACGGCAAATCGCCGGTGGAATATCTCACCGCGGCTTCCGACAAGGAGTTCGTGCGCAAAATGGCGCGCGGCTTCATCGCGCGCGAAGAGACCAGCCTGGATGCGATGGCACGGGATTGGGGCGCGAAGCTGGCGGCGGTCTGACGGTCAGGCGGGGGCGTCTATCGGCACACCGGGTTCGATCTTGGTGGGATGAATCGCCAGCGAGCTTTTCACACTAGCGACATTGCGCTCGGCGGTGACCGTCTCGGTGACGAAATCCTGGAAATGGGAAAGATCGCGCGCCACGCATTTAAGCAGAAAATCCACTTCGCCTGACAGCATGTGGCACTCGCGCACTTCGGGCCAGCTTCTCACCCGCTCCTCGAAATGCTTGAGATCGGCGTCCTTCTGGCTGGCCAGTCCGACAAAGATGAAGCCGGTGACCGAATAGCCCAGTGCTTTGCCGTTCAGGACGGCGTGATAGCCATGGACGAAGCCCGCTTTCTCCAAGGCCCGCATGCGCCGAAGACAGGGCGGCGCCGTGATCTTGGCCCGGCGTGACAATTCCACATTGGTGATACGGCCATCGGCTTGCAGCTCTTTGAGGATTCGCAAGTCGATAGTGTCGAGCTTTCGGTTTTCCAACGGCACCTCCGAAACTTGTTTTACGCGGTCATGAAAGGAGACGCAATAATATTTCAACCAGCCGATCCGCGCCATTCCAGGCACCTGCTTTTGGCGGCGATCCACCGCTTCCGGCCATAGCGGCGCTTGATCTTTCAGCCCTTGCCCCTGATATCAGGGGCCCTTTCGAAGCGCTGTCGGGCATCATGAGCCATCATTCCAAAGTGATCATTCTGGGCAGTGGACCTGCCGGCTGCACCGCGGCCATCTATGCCGCGCGCGCCATGCTCGAGCCCACCCTGATCTCCGGCATCCAGCCGGGCGGCCAGCTCACCATCACCACCGAAGTGGAGAATTATCCGGGCTTCGCCGACGCCATCCAGGGGCCCTGGCTGATGGACCAGATGCAGAAGCAAGCCGAGCATCTGGGAACCAAATTCATTTCCGACACGATCCAGTCGGTGGAGCTGTCGCACCGGCCGTTCAGGCTCAAAGGCGATTCCGGCGAGACCTACACCGCCGACACCTTGATCATCGCCACCGGCGCCAGCGCCAATTGGCTGGGTCTGGAGAGTGAAAGCAAATTCCAGGGCTTCGGCGTTTCCGCTTGCGCCACCTGCGACGGATTTTTCTTCCGCGGCAAGAAGGTAGCGGTGGTGGGAGGCGGCAACACCGCCGCCGAGGAAGCCTTGTTCCTTACCAATTTCGCCCAAAAGGTCACCCTGATTCATCGCCGCGACACGCTGCGCGCCGACAAGACCAACCAGATGCGGCTGGCCGCCAACAAGAAGATCGAGCTGCTTTACGATACCGAAGTGACGGAAGTTCTGGGCACTGCCGAACCCAAAGGCGTCACCGGGGTGCGCCTCAGGAACATCGTGACCGGCTCCAGGCGCGAGCTTGAGGCAGATGGGCTGTTCGTGGCGATCGGCCACTCGCCCGCCACCGACCTTTTCAAAGGCGTGTTGGACATGGATGCGAGCGGCTATATCAAGACCGCTGCCGATTCCACCCATACCAGCATGGCCGGCGTCTTCGCGGCAGGCGACGTCAAGGATAAAGTGTTCCGCCAGGCGGTGACGGCGGCGGGAATGGGTTGCATGGCTGCGCTGGAAGCGGAGCGGTTCCTCGCGGCGTCTCATGGGGGAGATTTGCCGCTGTCCGCGTGAGTGATTTATCCGCCGCCTCGCCAGTTCTGGCGTTGTGGCTTCGAGGGGATGTTATGGATTGGGACAAGCTTCGTATCTTCCACGCCGTGGCATCGGCGGGAAGCTTCACTCATGCCGGCCAGATGCTTACCTTGAGCCAGTCGGCGGTGAGCCGCCAGATCAGCGCGCTGGAAGAGGAAATCTCCACGCCTTTGTTCCAGCGCCATGCCCGCGGCCTCACCCTCACCGACGAAGGTGAGTTGCTCTACACCGCCGTGACGGAAGTGCTGGCGCGGCTGGCGCAGGCCGAAGAAGCGCTCAAGAACATCCACGATTCGCCCCGCGGCTCGCTCAAGATCACCGCCAGCCACGGCATCGGCGCCTATTGGCTCTTGCCCCGGCTGAAGGAATTCATGCGCGAATATCCCGAAGTCCAGGTTCACCTGGTGATGGATGACCGCGAGCTCGACCTCTCCCAGCGCGCCGCCGATCTCGCCATCCGCATGCGCGCCCCGGTGCAGGCCGATTTGATCCAGCGCAAGCTGTTCACCGTGCATTACCACATGTACGCGTCCAAGGAGTATCTCGCCCAGCATCCCGTGCCGACGCGGCTGGAAGAGGTCTGCAATCACACCATCATCGTTTATGGCGAGACCGCCGCGCCCGAAATCCGCGACATCAACTGGCTATTGGACCTGTTCCAGAAGAATTTCCGCGCCGGCTGCACCGGCAGCGTGATCCGCATCAACAACATCACCGGCATTCTGCAGGCGGTGGAAGCGGGATTGGGCATCGGCGTGGTGCCGGATTTCGTGGCGGCCAGTCACACGAATCTGGTTCCGGTGCTGCCCGAAGTGCCGGCGCCGGATTTCGACGTGCATCTGGTCTATGCCGATGCGCTTCGCCAATCCAAGCGCGTGGCCGCGTTCCGGGACTTTTTGGTCAAGGGTTCCAAGGACTGGCAATACTGAGTTTTCCAGCTTTTTTCACGGGCCTTGAAACCCCAGGCCGAGTTACCCATTTCCTTTGATGTCGCGCTTTCTCCCCCCGGGCGCGACGCCCGCGCTCTTTCCCCCCTGAGCGCGAATTTGGCAGCCGAGGCGTCCAAACGCCTCGGCTGCTTATTCTTTTCTGCTCATGACGTCCCGTTCACGCCGCGCGCTGGGTCGCCACCACCTGCTCGGCCAGCTTGCCGTTCAGTTCGGCGAAGCGGTCGAATTCCATCTCGAATGTGCCCACGCCTTGGGTGAGCGAGCGCAGATCCACGATCAGGTCGGTGACTTCGGACAGCGGCATCTCGGCCCTCACCGTGTCCCAGCCGCGCCATCCGTCGCGCCCGTCAAAGCCCAGCGGCGCGCCCCGCCGCGTGCCGATCACGCCGTTCACCTTGGCGGTGGCGTCGTTGGGCACATGGATGGCGACTTTCATGATCGGCTCCAGCAACACCGGCGAACAACCCGGCAAGCCTTCGCTCATCGCCACCCGGCCGGCGGTCTGGAAGGCGGCGTCGGAGGAATCCACCGAATGATAGGAGCCGTCGGTGAGCGAGACCGCGACGTCCACAACCGGGAAGCCCAATGGCCCCGTCTTCATGTATTCCTGGACGCCCTTCTCGACCGAGCCGATCCATTGCTTGGGTACCACGCCGCCCTTGATGCGGTCATGGAACACAAAGCCGGTGCCGCGCGGCAGCGGCGCGATTTCCAGCACCACATCGCCAAATTGGCCATGGCCGCCCGATTGGCGCTTGTGCCGGCCGCGCACCATGGTGGATTTGCGGATGGTCTCGCGATAGGGCACCCGCGGCGGCTTGGTCGAAAGCTTGAGCCCGTATTTGCTCAGGAGCTTTTCGGTGGCGACCTTCAAATGGATCTCGCCCTGCCCCGCCAAGAGCATTTCCTGGGTGGTGGCGTTTTGCTCGAAGGCCAGTGAGGGATCTTCCTCGATCAATTTCGCCAGGGCCGCGGTGACTTTCACCTCGTCTTTGCGGTCGGCCGCCGCGATCGCCAGGCGATAGACCGGCGCGCTGAGTTTTGCGGTCACGCGCTTGGCGCCCGCCTTGTCCGACGACAGGCGGTCGCCGGTCAGCACATTGTCCAGCCGGGCCAAGGCCACCGTATCGCCCGCCCGCGCTTCGCTTCTTTTGATCTGCTTTTCGCCCGTCAGCGAGAGAATGCCGCCCACCCGCGTGTCGCCATGGGGTCCGTGCAGAACTTGGCCGTCCTTAAGGCTGCCCGACAGAACCCGCCCCAGACTCAGCCTGCCATGCCCGCCATGGAAGGTCTTGATGATCTGGATCGCGGTGATGTCCGCTTTTATGCCGCCGCGCTCCGCCGCCTTCGCCACGTCCGGCGCCTCATGGCGCAGCGCCTTCAACAAGCGCCTAATGCCGTGATCGCCTTCGGCCGAACCGATCAAGACCGGCACCACCAGGCCTTCCGACACTTCGCGGCGAAGATCGTCCATCACTTCGTCGCGCGGCGGTTCGACATCGCCCAGCAATTCCTCCATCAGATGCTCGTCATAGTCGGCCAGCCGCTCCAGCATCTGGAAGCGCGCTTCCTTCTCGCGGGCAAAATCGGCGATGTCCACCACCTCGGACGCCGCGTGTGGGCGATAGACAAAGGCCCGCTCCAGCGCGAGATCGACGAAGCCAGTGGCGACGCCATTTTCCCAGATCGGAATCTGGCGGAGCAGCAGCGGCGTCTCGCTCGATTCCTGCAATTGCGCCAGCAATTCGCGCAGCGAGCCCGACGCGTGCTCGATCTTGTTGACGAAGAGATAATGGGGAATTTTCGCATCCGACAGCGCCTTCAGATAGGGCTGCAACATCTGGAGCTTGGCGGGCTCCGGCTCGCATACCACCACCGCCGCGTCCACCGCCGGCAGCACATGCAGGGTGTCGGCGAGAAATTCGATCGAACCCGGGCAATCCAGGAAGGTGAAATCCTCGCCCAGATATTGGGTGGAGAGGACATTCAGTTCCACGCTCATTTGCCGGTGGCGGGCCTCGGCCGAGAAATCGCCCAGGCTGGTGCCCCCGCTCACCGAGCCTTTTCGCGTCACCGCGCCCGTGATCGCCGCTATGCTTTCCAAAAGCAGGGTCTTGCCGCTCCCATAAGGCCCGACCAGGGCGATGGCGCGGGAACCGGCTTTGCTTTTGGAATTGGGCATAAGCGCCTCCATGGGCCAGACGGCGAGCCTGGCAATTGGGGCGTGGGCCGTAAGGCCACTTCGCGCCCTACCGGCCTCGATGCTCGCGCTGCCGCACTGGGCCGGTCAAGCGCTTTATTATTCACAATATGCTTGCGTCTCGCGGGAAGGCTGCCGCAGTTGGCCTAATCGATCACCAGCGACGCGAGGTCATTCACCGAACGTCCGCCATGCGTGTCGCCGGGAACGACCATGCGGAAGGTCTGATCCTTCATCGCCTTGCCGTCGCGTTCATAGGCGATGATCACCTGCTTGCCGGCAAAGCGCGGATCGATCTCGCCAATCGAAACCGCCACGCCATATCCGTCATGGCCGGTGGCGATGATGGTGTGCCGCCAGGGCGCGCCCTTGTCGCTGCCCTGATCGACGGGCGCGGCCTCTTTCACGATGTCGAGCAGAAGCGCGCCGGTATAAGTCCCGGCCTGCGGACCATGATCGCTTTGAAACGTCAGACTGAGCGTCACCGGCGGCAAGGCTTTCACCTGCTCCAAAGTGAGCTTCAGGGGATGGGCGACATGTCCGTCCACCGACAGCGTTTCCGACTGCGCCCACAGCGGCGGCGCCCATAACGCCAAGGTGAGCGCTAAAGCAGTGGGAAATATTCTCGACATCTCTGCTCCTCCGATGGCGTTCTATACCATCGGAGATCACGCCTCAGCTAG
>Ga0075522_10000233_pt1 | contig 38007 bp, 55 predicted proteins | sample NGEPerA_FD_74796 | JGI IMG/M metagenome (GOLD analysis project Ga0075522, IMG submission 74796) | Arctic peat soil microbial communities from the Barrow Environmental Observatory site, Barrow, Alaska, USA - NGEE PermafrostL2-A | ecosystem: Environmental > Terrestrial > Soil > Wetlands > Peat ... | reverse complement strand
GTGACCTCATCGGGATGCAGATTAATTACGCATCCGCCACGGTCCCGGCGGTTTCGTTTAAAGACGGCAGCGTTTCGACGTTCTCGGTAACGGTCGTTTCTACGGCGTCAACGGTCGGAATCGCTGATAAGGATACAATTACGGTTTCGATAGACTCCGCGCTAATCGCCGCAAAAGCGGCAGCTACGCTTAACATCTCGTCCAATTCGACCGCGGCACTGAACGCTTCGACCGTTACTATCGGAGTGTCTATTCCGACCGGCGGGAATGTCGTACAGACCACGTTTACCTTTGTCGGAGGAACGGACTATCAGGTAGGAGCTTCGTCTAACGCGACGGCTATAGCGTTGGCCGCCAGCATCAACTACAAGATGAATCAGGCGATTGCCAGTTTCACGGGCTACGCGTCAAACTCTGTCTCCGGTCTTATAGCGGCGGTGAGTCCTGTTGGAAGCTCGTCTATTACGCTCACGGCAAACATGGCGGGCAGTTTCGCCAATAGCTGGACGATCACAAGCTCGACTTCTGCGGCCATGCCCGCGGGAGCATTTACGGGCGGCGTAGATAATGCTGTCATCTCCTACTTTAACCCATCCGTTAATTCCACTGTCACGTTAACGCAGGGTCAGCAATGGATCGCGGACCCCACGTATTCCAGCAATACGGCGGTTAGTATCGCTAACGGATGGAACGCAACGGGTGGATACGGGATCACGGCAGCCACAACCGCGGCGACAGTCGTCACATTCACGGCCAACAAAGCCGGCGCCTGGGGGAATGCAGACGTATTCTCTACCTCTACCGGCGCATTGACGGCCAATAACACGTCAGCCCTGGGCCAAAACGCCGGGTCTATCCAGATCGGCAATTACATCCTGACCACAGGAATCGCGTGGGCTCCGCCATTGGCTAGCTCCACAACGGCGAACTTAGCGACTTCCATTGCTGCCGCCATCAATAACAGCAGCACGACGCTCGGGTTCACCGCGCAGGCGATATCAAACGTCGTGACGGCGACGGCGACGGCTGTCGGACCTGGGTATGCGATCGCCTCTTCTACGCAGGCGGTTCTTACGCTCTCGCCATTCACGTCAAGCAGCACATTGACGGGTATTGCGGCCGGCACGAGTTTCGGCGGGACGTCCTCGGCGTATACGATTGGAACGGCGCCGATCAACGTCACAAACCACGGACTTACGACAGGGATGCCGGTTTATCTCTCAGCGGCCGGTGTAACGTTGTCTCCCCTGGCTCTTAACACGACCTACTACGCGATCGCTATAAATGCCAATCAGTTCGCATTAGCGACAACGTCAACTGGTTCTGCGGCGGGATTAGGGATCGTCATAACATCCTCACAGACGAAAACAAGTGCGGACACGTTCACGCTGACAAATGCTCCTATCTCGGGGTCGGCCATGTTTTCGCTTCAGGCCAGCAACGACGGAGTAAACTTCGCGTCGGTCACATCCATCGAAAACGGGGTGAGCATTACGCCTATATCGTTGGCAACGCCCTGGGCAGCGGGAACGACGACATGGGCGATAGGCTATTGGCCCTGGCGGTATCTGAGGATCTTATACGGCGCTCCGACGACAGGATCGGTTAATTACTCAGTGGTTGTTTACCAAAAGAACGGAGCGACCTGAGCCGAGGACCTAAATGAGATTATTTAAAACAGCCCTTCTCATCGCAGGATTATCGAGTGTCGCCCTGGGGGGTCCCGTCGGACCCCCTGGCGGCGCGCCGATCCTGAATCAGAACTTCTTGCAAGTTCCATCGACGTTCTATGTTCAGCATGGGACCATCGCACAAGGTCTTAAATTGCCCTATTTAACCATTGGGCAATGCCTAACTACCGATGGAACAGGAACCGTCATAAGCATTTCTTGTCTCTCCGGTGGTGGAGGCGGAGGCCCAAACGGAACGATCAATAATGCTACTAAACTGGCAGTTCCCTATTATTCTGTCACGGGATCATCGAATGCGGTATCTGGCGATTACACTAATTTCAGGTATGACCCTACCGATCAGTCTTTATTTGTTTCTTCTTTCCAGACAAATGTAGCGGACATCGTCGGGGGTTTGAAGGTTGGCGGTGCAACCGAAATGCAGGCTGGGGCTGTGCAATATTTTGATAACGCTGCCAATAACACGAGTGCTGCTATCTGGAACGATGGAGCGACAGGGAAACAAAAATTGACCATAGAAGGAGACGATGGGATCACTCTCATAGGGCCAGTTACGTCATCGACGATGACCGTTTCCAGCCTAACAGTCACTTCTTTAAATGCCACCGGCGCCATATTTCCTAATGGCTTTACAACGAATGGCGATATCACCGATACCGCGAAACTTAGCGTTAACGGTGTGACCACTTTATTTGGTCCCGTAAATTCTCCGAATTACGGATACACGATGCCGGACGGATCAATAATTATTTCGACAACACAGTTTATTTTTAATGGATCAAACGCACAAACGGCCACTTCCAATATATCGAGCGGAACGTATAGAACGGCACTCCAACTTCCCTATCTCACCCCGGCGCAATGTATAACAACGGACGCGACGGGGAAGGTTGTCAATGTCGGGTGCGGCGGCGGGACATCATCCTTGGCACTTTCGACGGGCTCTGCATCTAACTCAATTATCGTATCGAGTCCCACGTCAAATATTGTCGTCGATAGCAATACTCTAACTGGATCGCTTCAAGGATCAACGACCTTCTTTTTGGGAGTTAACACTTCAAGCATAACGGCCCAAGGCAATACGATCAGCCTGGCGACGCTTCAGACAAATCAAAATCTCTTAGCGGTTTCGACGACATCTCTTTCAGCATCAACGGTAACGCTTCAGAATCAGGCCAATTCCATCGCCGTGTCGACTGGCGCCTTGAACGTCAGCACGAACTCCTTGCAGTCTCAGGTCAATGGAAAAGGCGTCGGAACTATCACGGGAGTTGTGGCCGGAACAGGATTAACTGGCGGCGGAACGTCGGGGTCTGTAACGCTTAATCTCGCCAGTGCAACAATAAACAACACTTCCACCCTCCAATCCGGCGCGACGTTCTATGTGTCGAGCGGGACGGTGAATTCTCAGTTAAATTTACCCTACCTCAAAAATTACAATCTTTCTCCTCTTGGATTGGGAAGCAACACGATAAAACCGTTTCTCATTGCCAGTAGCGGAGGCATAACGACTACGCAAATAGGGACTACAGCAGGGACATCAAATGTGGGGGCTGGTTGGTGGGATAACGGGACTGGCTACACGATGTATTTGACTGGCCCTGCGGATGTCAATGCGGCAGATTCTCTTCTTTACGTCCAGGTAAACTCTTCTAATACTCACGGACTCCAGAGCGCGATCAATGGAAATTCGACTTGCGAAAACGGAACTTGCACTTCCGTAGGAGCGTTTTTCAATGGGACATCATTTTCTGGAAATACTTATGCTCAAGGTATTAATGCCAGTTGCTCAGGTCCATCTACCTGCTATGCTGCCTATTTAAATTCGGCAGGAACAGGAACAAATTATGGAGCCTATATTCTGAACGGTGCTTTTTTTGATGCCGCTCCGCAGGTCAGCACATTTACCTATGGTCTCTATGTCGGGACATTGACGATCCCTGCTTTACCGAATACGATTCTAGCGACCAATTCTTTCGGTCAGTTAATCAGCACTACCGTCACGGGCGGATCGGGCGGCGGTTCGTCAACGACCACCGTTCAACTCAACGGAACGACGCTCTCGGCTCAAACGACCAACTTCAATTTCATTCCTGGAACGGGCCTCCTCGTTTCGGGATCGACTCCGACGGCCAACAATGTCAGCCTCACCTATTCGGCCGATACCGCCGTCATGCTCGCTCGCGCGACAGACCAGGCGAACACGGATAGGCTCTGCTATGCCTCTGGCGCTTCGACAACGTTTGCTTGCTCTATGAACCCGACACTGACGGCCTACACCACAGGGATGTGCCTGACGGTGGTCACTTCGACAAACAATGTGTCCTTCTCGACGGCGACTTTGAACGTAGACACGCTCGGATCTAAGTCTATCCTTGGTTTTAACGGTGCGGCTCTTTCAACGGGTGCGATCACGACGGGCGATCCTCTGACGGTCTGTCTCAGCAGTCCTTCTTCGACAGGATGGATCATTCAGGGTGGCAGTGGATCGGGAAGCGGAGGTGGGTCTGGAACTCCAGGGGGATCTACGAACCAAATCCAATATAACAATTCTGGTTCTTTTGCGGGGTCTAGCAATTTCCAATTCAACGGCGCAACCGTCACGGTCACGGGGACCGGAATCCCATTAGTCGTTACGTCATCCTCTCCTCTTAACGGAGTGCCTATTACGGCCATGAATATTATCGGAGCAAGCTCCGGCACTTTGGCGCAAGGCGAAGGCGTGGAGGTCAACTATAAAACCCAATTTGATGTCGGTCCTTTATCCGTCGGATATGAAACCTTTGTACCCGACAACGTTACAACGGGGGGAGCCTATGGCTCTACCTATCGTTTATTCTTGGGAGGTACTTTCCTTAGTGGCTCTCCTGTTTACAATAATGCCCTGACTCTATCGATGGAAGGGTCCACGGCTAATGGCGGGATAAATCTTGGAGCGGGTTCGACGAACGTTCCAGTAGATCCATGGGATGTCGGAATCGTTACAGGAGGCGTAGGACATGCCATTGCGGCCGACGCAAGATCCAGCGGCGGCGCAAGCGCAGGATTAGGGGTGGCTTACGATTTCTATGGAACGGATGTCAATCGGCAGGAACTTTTAGGATCTATCGAAGGCATTTCAACGACATGGAGTGGCTCGCCTACAGCGGACATCACGATCAATCCTGTCAATGCCGGAACGCAGATTGAGGCGATGCGCGTCACAGGCGCGGGGAATGTGGTGATCGGGACCAATACCGACACGGACACTCAGCTTAAAGTCGTGGGCAGTACGTCTAACGCCTACGTAGGCTATTTCTCGACGGCGACCGTCGGCGGGAATAGTGTGGCTATAACGACCAACGCAACGGTAGTCGTCACAGGCTCCGGCAACGGCGCGATCCAACTCACGATCAATTCATCGACCTACGGCGTTGTGAGTGCCAGTACCACGCCGATCATTGGCGACTACCTGGTTGTCTCAAGCACGAACGGGACCGTAACCTATTCGACGGGTACGGGCGGTGGTAGCGGCGGCAGTGGCGGAGGGTCCGGTTCTGGGACGGTAAACGTGACCCCTCAATATCAGATCGGGTATATGGCCCTGTCTTCTTCAAACGTCATCACAAGTTCCGCGAACTTCACGAACAACGGGACCACGATCACGATGACGAACATGAGTCAGGTGGTTCAGTCGAACGTTTCTACTGTTACGGCAATAGGTGTTTACTTCAATTACGCTGGTAGTTCCGTAACGGCTTCTAGCGTCACTTTCCCAATTTCGATGGGAACCACGTCAGGAGGAAATGCGATCTCTGGCTCTATCGGTGAATACATTTCAACAGCCGCACCTGTCGCCGTAGCGTTTCCCACTACAGGCAATTACGGTGATTTAGTCTCTACGACTGTTACGGCTGGAGAATGGGACTTGACCGCTGTTTTAGGGTCTATCGGCAACGGAGCTACCGTCACCACGATGGCGGTCGGGATCTCTTCAACGACTGGCAATTCAGCCGCAGGACTCATTGAAGGAGATAGCCTCGTAAACTCGCTTGGCCCTACGGCGGCAACCGACACCTTTGCTTCTATCCCTAACTTCCGTGTTTCTTTGACGGCTTCTAAGACTTACTATCTAAAATACAAAGCCTCTTTCAGCATCGCCACGCCCAATGCGGTAGGACGATTATCTGCCCGAAGGATACGATAATGAAAAAACTACTCGCTCTCTTATTCTTAGCTGGCGTGGCTCACGCGGGCACGATCACGACGTCCTTCGCGCCGCTCGGGACCATCACCTTTTCGTCAGGGACGGCGGCGGCGGGTGGCGGATCACCCCTTGCGTTTGTTCAAGCCACTTCGACGGCATCAACTGACGGAGGGTGCGGGTCTGTCTTGAACACGATCACGGTCGCGGCAGGTGATCTTCTGGTTTTGGGGTGCGCAACCACAGCCAACTTTTCAGGGATTACACCTACAGATGCCAGTGATTCATGGCTGACCGCTGGATCTAGCATCACAGGTTCTAACTTTATTGGAATCTGGTATGTGAAAAGTGCCGTAGGGGGAGCAACAACCGTCACAGCGGCAACGGGCGGATGCAACGGAGTCAATTATTGCGTCCTGGCTGAATACAGCGGCCAAAATACGTCAACAACCTTTGACGTTTTTAGTGCAAGTGCTCCTGTAGCCACGGGTATTAATCCCCTAACTACGCTTGCGGCGACAACCACAGGAACGAATGAATTGATGTTCTCTATTGCTTGGGCCGATGCATCAGGAGCCATTACATCGCAAACAGGCACTTCCCGCTATGCAGGAGGGGCAAACCCATACCTCTACGCTCAAGACGCGAATATTCCTACTTCTACGGTTTATATTTCGACATGGAACCAAACAAGTCCTTTTGACTGGATGGCGGCACAAGCGGCGTTTAACCATCAATGAGACGATTTATCCTGATCGGTTGTTTTTTTTTAACTTCGACGGCCTTTGCCGGTAACCTTATATCGAGCGCCACGTGGTCAGAGTCTGGCGATTACAAGATGGCGCGGGAAGATAAGTATCCAGGAAACTTCTCGACCAACACAATCAGCCGATGCTGGGACGGAACAACCATAAAACTCTTTGGCGGGAAAGGCGAACTTTTAACGTGGGCGACCTATCTCATCGGAGGAACAGCGGATGCGACGAATGTCATGGTGTCTATCTCAAGCTTTACAGGAACAGGGACCGCGTTAGGGTCAGGGTTCTCGGCAGTCGCTGTTTCAAGTTCAAACGTGTGGGATTATTCGACGCGGCCTTACAGCCTCTATAAATACAGTTACCTCCAACTTGTCGGAATGGGACAGCACGGACAAGCTTGGGACCCGTCCGAATACGATTCTCAACAAGTAGCCCCACGGTGGCGACGGCCTTCCACTTTAAACGGGAATAATGATTCCATTCCCAATGGTGGTACGCTCTGGACAGACCGCGCGGATCACGACAAGTTTTATCCTGATCCCGCTGTGCCTATAGAAGAGTTCGGGATTTCAAGTTTCACGGTTTCGGCTTCGTCTTCTCAGGCGATTGGCGGAGAAGTCTATATTTCAACGGCGCTTCCTGCTGGAACTTATACAGCTACTTTAACCGTGACGGAAGGGGTTTCCGTATCAACGACGATCCCCATAAGTCTCTTGGTATACAACGTCACGCTCCCAGGAACAGCCACGCTTCCCGTCATTGCTGATTTAGGGCTTGCGGATCTGTCCATGCGTCTGACAGGGACGCGCTTTCCGACCAGCTATTTTGCAGATCCTTATTTGACAAATTCCCTTCGTGTCGGAGCTTTCTTGCATCGTCATAAAATTATTGCCATTGGCGATCAGCCCGCTTCTACGCAAGATTATCCGTCTGCCCTCTATTCCAAGTTCATTGACGGGACAGCTTATACGCCTACCTACGGATACGGTAACGGGCCAGGGGCAGGCGCGGGCGACAAGTTCTATATGGTCGGGACCTATGGCGGCTGGCAGAGCGTCAATTGGAGTACGACCACAGTAACAAACGGGTCAACGGGCTACTGCGACAACGTCAGTTCTTGGACGTACTATTGCCAAAACAATAACCTGAATTGCCAACTCTATACGTCAAACGATGAAGCTTCAACGACGATTTTAGGCGGCGAGGTCAATACGCTCTCAACGTGGTCGTCCACTGCAACCGCTTGCGCGAATGGCGGGCATAGGCTCCCGTTTTTACAGACCGGAACGCTCCCGACGGTTGAATCGTCCGCGCCTTACGTCAATACCGTTCTTAGTACTAGCTGGCTTGAGTATTCGTCTGCGACATGGGTAACAGCGGAATCTCTTTACAACACTAGCTCGACGCATTCAGCGGGCGGATACAATGCCGGAGGGCCAGGGACGGATTCGCTTTTTAATATGCAAGAGGAAGGACTCGGACCACGCGAGGTTATGTGGGGAGCCTATGCAACGTCCCAGAAGTATTGGTTTCTATGGGAAATAAACTACTGGAATGATTCCAATAACAGCGGACAAACCAATAACGGATGGAACGCCAACGCCGCCAACGATAACAATATGTTCAATCTCGCGAAGGATTTCGGTTACGATTCCTATCCTTCCACAGATCCCGTCAAAGGTCATTTAGGGTTTGGCTTCTCGAACGGCGACGGGAACATGCTTTATCCATCCACCGACACGGTTTACGCCAGCCCGAGCTATGGCTTTAACGGCGTTATTGGTTCCTGGCGGCTTAATCAACTCACGCGCGGTATTCAGGACGTGGACATTATTAATGCGGCTTATGCCGTCAATCCGTCATCGACCACGGCCTTGGTTAATCAACAAGTGCAAGATGTCATGTACAAACGTCAATGCTTTACAATGGGCGATTGCAGTTATTCATATGGCCCTCGGCCATGGAATGAAAATCTTAACAGCTGGGAAACAACCCGCGAATCACTCCTTCAGATTGCGGCTGTTGCGACGACAACGTCGACGACGGAAACCTTCACGGGAACCTGTCAAATGAAGGGTGTTGTGACCTTCAAATGAAATGGCTATTCCTCCTTCTTCTATCCGTTCCCGCTTACGCTTCTCAATCTCTTAGCGCCGGATCTGGAAGCGGGACAGCGGGCAGCGGAGCGCCTTATAACAACGTCGCCAACTGGCGGGTGGAGTTTCGGTTGCATGGATCATGGCTTTACGAAGAGACTCAGCAGTACATTTATTCGACAACCGATTACGATCTTCGTATCTTTAATGGCTTCGTTAATTTTACGTCCTGGTTAGACGGTTCTAATACGTGTGGAGTCGTCCCCCCTGCAGGAACGGATGTCCTTGTCCGATTTCAGCGCACCGTTGCAGGGCTAACGGCCTCTTACACCATCACACAAACAGGCCAGGAATTTACAAACCTATGTCCCAATTCTTCGACAGGAACACCCACCGACGCGAGTAGCGGAGTCACTCTAGGCCCTCTTGACGCTGGCGATATTGCTTGGGTTCGTACTTATATATCGACTGTTCCCATCACAACACCCATTAGTAACGCTATTTGTACGGCGACCGAAACCGATTATGAGCTAGAAGGGAATATGAACGACTGCTCAGGTTTTGGTTTGAACTTGACTCCATCAGGTGCGTCTTACGTCACGACGCCTATTTACAATCCCATCGTCGGGTTTAATCCATGGCCGATCACAAACGTTTTTAAGGCGGGGTCGTCACTTCCGATAGTGAATAGCTCTTATGATGCGACGGAGAACTCAACACTCTCCTATTTCTGGCAACAGCTTTCAGGGCCAGCCGTTGGTTCATTTTCGAGCCATACCTCGTCAGCACCTTCTTTTTCAGTGCCTATCGCTGGAACGTATGGCGTACAAGTACAGGGGTGCAATACGTCTGGCCTTTGTGCTTCGACGACTTCCGTCGTGAGCGCGGTTGCTACAGACTCAAACTCCGTGGCCGTCACGGGCCTCTCGGCGATCCAGGACAACCTTTTAGGGCCTCTTCTCATTGCCGACGCAAAAGCCAACCCATGGCCTTATGCCGACTTGGCTGAAATTGGAGTCGGTAAAAATATCGGAGCGGTCGCGTTGACTGTTCCTCCTGGTCTCGGATCGGCTCTTCCTGGAACCGTTTCGTTTGATTCGAATACGGCTGGCAATATCATCAATACCACCTCAGACCTTTCGACGCTGTTGTCAACTCAATCGTGGGTCGCGGTCGCGTGGGATAGCGTTGACGGGGTAGGGACAGGACGGATGCTCTGCCCCATCTCAAGCGTAAATTCAACTCAAATTATTTGCCAGGAAAATTCCGAAGAACCTGCTTTCGCTGGATGGACGGCCTACATGCTCCCTTCGACCGCCGCGCCGCTCGGTCTTGATTTTCAGGCCTGGACAACAGAAAACCCGTCGACCGTCTGGAACTACTACGACGTAGCGATTGGTCTTTACCGGCTTTACTATCGAACCGGAAACGCCATTTTCCAATCCTATGCCCGTCAGTTTGCCGACATTGAGTGGCAATGGACATTAGATCATGGCTATCGATCCGTATCGCCACGCGCATCGACTATGGTGAGCCAATTCTTTCGGGCTTTAGATGGTCATCCAGAACGGTTTCCAGGGCTATATAACTGGATCGCCTTTCAAGTTCCGCGCTGGGCCAATCCGAGTTACAGCCCTGCTATTGATAACCGCGAGTCGGGGTACGAGCTATGGAACATCGCGCTCGGAGCAAAGACAGACCCAGATCCTACGCGCCATTCGCAGTATTGTACGTGGCTGACGACTTATACCTATACGTGGTCAAGAGTCCAGGCGGCAGACGGAAGCTGGCCTGAAAATGCATACGTTAACAATCAAAGCTATGTCTCGGCCCCAAAAGCGTTTTCGGCTCCGTTTATTTATGGTGGCGCTCCTTGGCGGGAAGCAATCAACTTAAAGTCTATGGAAGCCGCATACGAATCATTGAATGACACGAGCGCTCAGGGGTGCAGTAGCGCGACTGTGGCGGGTCTGGCGTTAACGGCCATCCAAAATGCAGAAGCGTGGGTCGAGAACTATGGCAGGGACAACGTTGACCGTGGTCACTTTTATGAAGTCAACAGCCAATCAAGCGATCAGGAGACGGTTTATCGGCCAGGCGGTTTTGTGTCTGTCAATGTCGGAACCACAACTCTCACGGGATCTGGAACCGCTTTTAACACAAAAGGATATTGCGACGGTCTTCATTTCATCGGAATTGAAACATCGTATACCGTCTACAAAATTGCTTCCTGTGCAAGCGATACCGCCATAACGATCACGCCCGCTTTCGGTCTTTACGGCGAATCTTCAAACGTTGTTTCCAGCAGTTATTCCGTTGCGCCTAGTCCGTCATCCGTCTGTAATTCATCGGCCACGTACTGCTTCGGAAGTACGGGAGATCGGAACTTGACGCGCACCGGCTGCGGGGCGATGGGATGGCTTTACATGGCGACAGGGTCAACCACCTATAAGACATGGGGCGACGAATGTTATTCGGCGACCTTGGGCGGCCCTGCCAGCGGTCCTGATAGCAATACAGGAATAGGAGGATTTGCGGCGACGTGCGTGGGTCCTTCTTGTGATGGGTATATCGGAGACACAATCGCTTCAGCGCCAAACTGCAGTACCGGAAGCCCCGCGCCTTGTACGCCAGGAGCCTATATCACAGGGAACTTGGGCAAGAACTTCGGAGAGACTTTCGGCGCGCCCGCCAGTGACAACGAAGTGGCCTGGCGCATTGGCGGGCATGTAGCGTTTTCAAGCGCTCCCATCAACGTCGCTTTCAAACTTTCAAGTGTCCCGAATGCCACACAAGTGATGGTGAGCTTGACGCGGCCAGATGGGACAGTCGTATCGAACACCTGTTCGACGTCGCCCTGCCAGGTGGCGGGTGATAAGAGGCAAGGAAACCATTTGGTGCAGATCAGTTATCTTTCATCCGGTAGCGCTGTTTTGGCTTCGGGAACTCAAGAAGTACAGGAGACACAATGAGCATTGAAATCCTAAAGTGGCTGCTAGGCATCTGTTTCGGAGGGTGGGTCCTGTACTTAAGCTCCGAGCGCAACAGGGTTGTTGAAGATATTAAGGAAATAAAAAGCAAAGCCAATGAAGCCTATACGAAAGCTGAGACGCTAACAACTCTCGTTCATGTCGTGTTTATGACCAAGACCGAACACAAGGAATTTGACAACCGTATCTCGGCGTCTCTTGACAGGATTGCCGACCGCATTGATAAGGCATTTGCCGCAAGGCGGTGGAAATGACGTGGTTGATAACGACTATTTTAAACGCCGATTCCCGATTGATGCCTTGTGCCCTGACTGTCAACGTAAGAAAAGAGATAGCGCGGTAATGGCCCAACGGTGGGGCGGGGGAACATTTAAATTGACCTGTTCCGATTTCTCAATATGCAAATGGACCGATTACTGCGAATGGGATGAACTCAAAGGTTTGGATCAGCGGGGGACACCAAGATGAATATTATCGTTCAGCGTCAGTCAAAGTCTATCGACGGCCTCTTTGGCGCGATGACCCTTGATTGGAATCCGTTTACATGCGTGACGCTTGAGAATTTAAACAAAGCGATCCCAAAAGGAATCTATGAAATCGATTTTAACTATTCTCCTCACTTTAATCGAATCATGCCTCATATTCTTGTGTCTTCTCGCGATCTTTCCGCTGGCGGTGATGCGGGTATTCGTATCCATTGGGCGAACTTCCCGGCGCAACTCGAAGGCTGTATCGCCGTGGGTACCGCGGTGGACGGGGACTCGATTGACCAATCTCTAATTCCGTTCAATCAACTTTACGCACTATTGGGACAACAACATGGAATCACTATTGAAATCAGGGACATTGTGTGAATGTGGACACGAAAAGGAAGATCACTATGAATACCACAAATCGGAAGACGGATGCACAGGAGTCCACGTGGTTTGGTTCAGCGATTTCGCGGAGTACATGGTGGCGTGCGAGTGCTATAAGTTTCGTCTTATCCCTGACGCTCGTCGGCAATTCCCAAGCATATACTGTTGTTCAAACTTCAACTTCCGCCCCTCGGGGACTAGAGACGAGCTTTATTGCCGCGACCACCAATCAGTTTCTGTCAACACTATTCGTCAATCCACTCTTCGCCGGAACTTATCAGCTTACGCTTTTAGGAGTGAATCCAAATTACAATCCTCCTCCGACGACTCTTGAACAGTCGCTTTCGCTCGGAGCGACCGTCTATGTTTACGGGTTTGTGGACGGCATGACCTATCAACAGCATGTCGAAGAAAAGTCCGTCGGGTTTGAAGGTAGTCTTTGTTCGGCGGCAACGAACTTTAATTTAGTCAATACGACCACGGCGACGTTTGACACGAATACGTGCCTTGACATGATTTCGACGATTGAGGATCAACTCTATGAAATGTCTCTCTCGACTCCGACACCTATTCCACCGACAGGGATCTGAGATGAAAATTAGAGAATGGATGGGACAACCTATTTTGGACGCACTAAATGACATCAAAAAGGAGATACAAACCATGGCCACATCCGTAGCTCAGTTCGATACATTGCTGGCGCAGTTGGGAACCACGATCACAGGAGAAGACGCGACAATCACACAGGCGCTCACGGCCTCTGATGCCGTTATCGCTAAATTGGTTGCGGCAGTAGCGGCGACTGGAACCGCAAGCGCAGACTTGACGAACGAAGCCGTAGCAGTTCAGTCAATGATCGCCACCGCGACCACGGACACTGCGTCTTTGTCTGCTGAAGTCACAAAGTTGAACGCGCAATAAAATGAAAAACTGGTGGCAGAATTGGGAAGTGTCCCATCTCGCGACCAAGGCCGTGGGGATCTTCTCGTCCTTTCTTGCGTCAAAGTTGGCGGTCTTAACGACCACGCCAGACTATGCGCATTTCTGGGCGAGTTGGTCCTTGTCTGCCCCGACGATCATTGACAAGGGGGCCTTTGAAGCGAAACTGGCGACGACGATAGGGATTGCATGGTTGGTTGTAGATCATGCCGCGTGGAAATTCTTTGAAAATCAGAAGATTACAGGGTCACCGACAATCCAGGTTGAAAAAAGTGCGCCACCTGCTAGTCCTAAGAATCCTATTGCGGAGGGCGTGAGAGCGGAAGATCCCGCAAAGGTATCTTAACCCATGCTTCATTTCTGACAATGATGCTGACTAATTGAGAACTGATATTAAAATGGCGACCAATTGCCTTTTGTGTTAAGCCATCAAGGTAGAGGTTTCTAATTGCGCCGGCTATTTCAAAGTTAATCTTGGATTTAGGATGACTTTCTCCTCGACGTTTCCAGCTTTTTTTAAAAGAGGCATCCCTCATATTATCTTTTTGAGTTCCAATCCAAAGATGATTCGGATTTACGCAGGATGGGTTGTCAGAGGATGGTTTGCAATTATGACAAACGTTTTTTCCTTTTGGAATTTGTCCTTTATTAATCTGATAAGAATATCGATGAGCCAGGCCCTCAAACAATCCATAGCCTTTTTTATTTTTAGCTGCCATCCAGATCCAGCAATGAGAGGTTTTATTGACGTGAGAAAGGAATCGCTCTCTCATTGGAAGCCACATATGGTCGCGGCACGTTTTACTGCGAGGATCGAAGAGTTCTTTATTACAGGTAGGACAGTTCATGTGTATCAGTATAACTAATTAAAGGAGGACCCAAAATGAACCCAGCAATGATAATAGCCATGATCCAGGCCGAGCCGGAGGTTTTGAACGCCTTAATTGTTATTCTTCAGGCCATCCAGAAGTTTCAGACGACAGTTAAAGCGGCGTAGTGTTTTCGACGGAGTCGCTAAACGTCAGAACCTCTGACGGTCGCAATATGGTCCTACTGGACCCGTTTAGCTATACCTCTAAAACAGGACGAGTGATAACGGTTCCAGTAGGAGCAACGTCAGACGGGGCGAGTACGCCTCGCGAAATCTGGTGCTTTATCCCACCGTTCGGGACCTACTGGATGGCGGCGTTTTTACACGACTACCTATACCGATCAACCGATATCCCTAAAGATGTTTGTGACGACCTTCTGAGAGAGGCAATGGAAGATCTTTGTGTTGATTGGGTGGAACGCGATGCTATTTATACGGGCGTCGCTATCGGCGGGAAAAGCAGTTTCAATGCTGATCGCGAAAATCAGATTCCCTCCGTTTGATATTTTTCTGCCGTAAATTATTTCGTTGACGGTAGAGAAAAATAGTTCTTGACAGGTTTGCGAACGCATGGTAGAAATTGCCATGCGATTGGAAATGGTCATCAAGCATGGAATCCCCGACGGAGAAGCTCCGGGCGGGGTTTTTTCATGCCCAAATTCGCCCGGTGGCCGCCTTTCCAATCGCAAGTTAGAAAGTGCTACCGGGCTTCATTTTTTATGCAAAACCATGCTTTCTTTACAAAATGTGGAGCAGATAGATAATCTAACAGGCCCTTATCGGAAGTTGTTTCTGCGTGGTTTCCTTGCCATTCCTGGCCCGATCGCCCATCAAACCGTATCAATCCCTCATAACTTTTACGAATCGCTTCTAGGCCATCTAGTGGCGCGATTTAGTCATTCGCTCCATTCCAACGCTTTTCAGGTAGGGTCAACCTTAACCAGGAGGACCCAAACCCATGCAAAATCACGTTGTAGTAAGGCAGTTAGCGCGTCTTTCCATGCGAATGGAGCGCAACGCCTGGCAGATCAGGGAAGCGCGGCAACCGTGGCAGATGCTCAAATCCCGGAAGAGAGCCTTAAGACACCTAAAAGAGGCCAATATGATTTTGGATTGGTGGAAGGATCACAAAGAGGCAACCCGGAGGCGCTATGTCCAACCGCCTAATCCGTTTCTCTGTAAATGCCATGAAACCTCTCATTGGCAATGGCATCAACGCAAAAATTCTTTGTAGATGCGGATGTGGAGTTGAAAAGAGGCTCTATGACAAAAAAGGTGTTGCTCGGTACTTTCTTCCCCATCACGGTCAAAAAAAGCGCATCGAAGCGTTTTGGAATTTCGTTGATAAAAGACCAATTCACGGACCCGCAAGCGAATGCTGGAAGTGGGTTGGAGCTTTAGGTCCAGATGGATATGGGCATTACATATCCCTCCGGTCAGCGGAATTTAAGACCCGTCGCGCTCATCGCATAGCGTGGATGCTCATTAACAATAAAATTCTTAGCCCTAATGAATTAGTTTGCCATTCGTGCGATTTCCCCCCCTGTGTTAATCCTAAACATCTTTTCATCGGGACGCAGGCCGACAATATGCGAGATGCGTCTAAAAAGTTTCGACTGCCTCATGGTGAAAAGAATCATTTCGCAAAATTAAACCGTGAACAAGCCCGAGAAATAAAAATTCTGTTTCTTAATCGAATCCCTTATGCAGATATTGCTTCGCAATACGGAGTAACGAAATCAAGTGTCTGGTACATCGGTTCTGGGAAAACATGGAAAGACATAAATATCCTGCAAGGGAGGTCTTAAATGGATGAATGCAAGGTCTGCGGTTGCCAAATTGTTTCTGGGGGCCGCTATCCAGATCAGGTCGCGCAAACGAGAGGATTCTGCGGCGCCGGGTGTGAAGAAGTTTATGAAGCGCTCAAGGCCAGCGATATGAGGGCGGCTTCCAATGGCTGATCTTAGGCCACGCGCGATTATTGAGATGTTTTGGCGCGAGCAAATTGTCATTGAGGAAAAGGCCATTTTCTTAGAGCCTGAATATTTTGAGGAGGCCGCATGAATTACGGAATCCAGCCAGCCGAGGATGAATGGATGAACTTAGGAGGTCATATGAAATCACGAAGAAATTACAGGAGCTACTTACTTCAGGGAATTCGAGAGCGCATTGCCAAGGAACCTTTTGGCCTACGCCTCTTAGGACTTTACTCGATGCTTTTTGATGCGGTCGAGCTGCCGTGCTAAACCCATTTAACGAGATCGAAGAGTATGACGGGCCTGAATGTGATTCGTGCGGGTGCCCGAAAGGTTGGCGCTGCGATTGCTTTTGTCACATACGAAGAACTGGGAGGCAACAACGATGAACTTACTGACAGACATCATTCGAGATGTAGCTAATCAGATGAACGTGACGATGACGGAAAAGGAGTTAATCGACACACAGGACAGCGTTCTCAGCCATATCGTAAATAGGGTTTCATGGAAAAAGCACGAGCAGATTGCCAAAGAAGGAATGCCGTGGCTCGAAAAGGGGGCCGTCCATGCAATCTTCTAATCCTGTAGCGGTCGTCGAACCTGTCTTAGTTGAGTACTTCGACGATCACTATTACAAAATCACAAAAGATGGGACGACTCACTATCTCCCCTCCGTAACAACCAAGCTCGGGATCATTGATAAGCCTTTCCTCGCCAAATGGCGCGGCGACATCGGAAACCGCGAAGCTGATTTTCGGATGTACGAAGCAGGGCAGCGCGGAAAACGTATTCATTGGGCCTATGAGATCGCGCTCAAAGGCGGCATGGTGGTTTACGATCCCTGGCAAAATCCCGTTTTTACGGAAGAAGGAATCGCGGCATTAAAAGCGGAACACAATGGCAACGTGTCTATTCTCCGTACCCAGGATGAGATGTGGACCATAGTAAAACTTCAAAAGCAATTTGATGCGCTGAAGCCTTTTGTGATTGGCGTTGAAGAAAAGGTTTACGACATCGCCAATAAGGATGCCGGGACTATTGACAACATTCTATGGATCGACGAAGGTGATTATCTTGTCGCGGGATCAAAGCCTATCCATTTAAAGGCTGGCACTTATATCAATGATTTAAAGACAGGAAAAGTCGTGGGCGAAAATACCTGGCTTCAGCTTGCGGCCTACGCCTTCATGTATGAACAGATGCACCAAATGAAGGTGGCGGGCGCCCTCATCACGCACACCTCAGCCACTATCAAGGGCGGTATCCAAGGGCTCAAAACGCTCGTTCGGGATCGGCAGACCTTGCTTGAAAAGGATTATCCGGACTACCGTCACGCTTCCGCTTTATGGGAGCGCGAACACGCAGATGATCAGCCGGAGACGTTCAGTTTTCCGGCAACGATCCAACTAAAACTGGGAGGAATAAAAGAATGAGCTATGCAGATCAAGAAATAAAACAGACGAGTAAATTCTTAAAGATTGAGGCTGGAACACCGATGGTCATTCGACTATTGGACCCAACGCCGGTCGAGGTCTTTAAACACACCCTGAAGGGCGCCGTTGATGGTAAGTTTCAAGTCGAATGCAAAGGCCAGGATATGTGTGAGCTATGCCAGGACGGACAGGAACCGACGCAGAAATTCATCACGAATGTCTATAACCACACGCTCCATAAAGTCCAGCTCTTTGAGTATGGCCCGATGATCGCAAAACTCATTAAGAAGATCGCCATTAATTTGTCCGAAGAAGACCAAGACATTTTAAACTTCGATCTAAAAATGGAAGCCGAAGGAGCTGCGATGAATAAGAAATATGCCGTCACGCTAAGAACGTCCGTGCAACCCGTCCCAGATGGATTGGTGAAAATCAAGATCGACGAAGGAATTCCTTTCTAATGACTGTCACAAAATTAGTCGGAACGATCACGAAGTTTGGAGTGCGGCGCACCGCGGGCGGCGAGAAGGAAAAGACAATCCTTTTCGCCGTCCACGGATCGGTGGAGGATATCGATTTTCTTATGGATAAGCCTTTGTCGATCGCTATCGAAGTTCTGCCGGAAACAATAGGAGCAAAATCATGAGCGCCAAAGTCTGCGAATTCTGCGACGAGCAAATAGTCTTTGGCAAGGACGTTGACAGCGGAAAGCTTATTCCTCTCGACAACCTTCTTGCGGTCTATGAAATCGTCGAAGGCGAGAAAGTGCGCTTTGTCGCAGGTGGCTATCGTGCTCGACATCGTTGTTTACAGAAACAAAATCCCCCCGAAATCCCATGGAGCGCAAACGAATGAAATTCTTATTCTCCGATGCAAAGTTTTATCTGTTGTTCGACGACGGGATTCAGCTTGAGGTTTCTGAGCAAGTATGGATGAGGCTGATGGCCAGATCTAAAAAGGAGGTTTTAAATGAACGCTAAATTAAGAACGCTCGATGACATTGAAAATGATTGGCAATCCAAAATGGCGGAATTGACTGGCCTGGAAGCCAAGCTTCTCGAACTGCATGAAAAGGAGTGGATGATTCGGACAGATCTTCAGCACTTGGAGATCGAGAGAGATAATCTGAAGAAAGCGGCTGGCGAAGTCTCGTGATTTTTTTTACCCATCAATCACAAACTTGTAAAGAAAAGGCCCAATGAAAAATAGGTCTATATGCCTTCTCTAAATCTAGATCTCAATTATTTCGATCATGCAAAACCAATGAGACTTGAAACGATTTTGGGCAATGGCGCGGACGTTCTTCCTATCCGTTTATGGACCTATGTAGGCCGCCATAGCCCGGAGCATGGGCGCGTAAAAATGCTTGAAGGAGAACTCGAACGCATATGTCGCTGGTGGGGTGATAAAGGTGAAATGGTACGCGTAATGATCGAAATAGGATTTTTGGAACGTGATGGTGATTTTTACCAAATACATGATTGGCATGACCATAGTGGTCACCTATCAGCTTTTAAGAAACGTGCTGTAAAAGCGAACAAAATCAGATGGGGAAAGCATCGTAAATCAAGGACTCCTACAAGGACTCCTAAACATGAAGCTAAGGAGTCCCCTAGCAGTGCAGTACATAGCAGTGCAGTACATAACAATAAAAAGAATGTTTTTTCTAGGCCCTCTGCTCAAGAAGTCACGGCCTACGGCGCCTCTATTGGTTTCCAGATTGATGGTTCCGCGTTCTGCGACTTTTACGAATCGAAGGGCTGGAAAATCGGAAGTAGTCCCATGAAGTCTTGGCAGGCAGCAGTGCGGACTTGGAAGCATCGTCCTAAGGAGTTTTCCCCATCCCGTGAATCCATGCCGGCGCCGGCGCTGCCAAAATTCAAAGAGAACATACCGGATGAGAAAGATATTTTTGACCCTAACGAAAATCAAAAGGAGCCAGCATGAAAAATAAAGCGGTGTTAGTTACGACGGAGTTTCGCGGAGTGTTCTTTGGATATGTGAAAGAAGATAAGCATTTGCCCGACGAGATAACACTAACCAATGCGAAGAACTGTATTTATTGGTCAAGTGATTGCGGAGGTTTTCTTGGGCTCGCGTCTGCTGGCCCAACGAGTGGATGCAAGATTGGGACGCAAGTTCCTGAACTGCGCTTATTCAAAATCACAAGCATCATGCCAGTTTCAGATGAGGCGGCAAAGAAATGGAACTCTTAAAAGTCACAAGAGAAATCGCGATCCGCTGCATTCTCTTTGGGGCCTGTTCGATTCCAAAGGTCGGCCAAGCGGTGAGCGACTTTTCAACTTCAAGTCTTATATGGGCTGAGAAGATGTTTTCTCTCAAGGAGTTGAAAGCTTTTGGTCGTCCGCTTTGGACGTTCTCTGGCTCTGGCGATGGCGATGGCTCTGGCGATGGCTATGGCTCTGGCTCTGGCGATGGCTATGGCTATGGCTCTGGCTCTGGCGATGGCTATGGCTATGGCTATGGCGATGGCTCTGGCTCTGGCGATGGCGATGGCTCTGGCTCTGGCGATGGCTCTGGCTCTGGCGATGGCTATGGCTATGGCGATGGCTCTGGCTCTGGCGATGGCTCTGGCTCTGGCGATGGCTATGGCTCTGGCTCTGGCGATGGCTATGGCTATGGCGATGGCTATGGCAAAGATATCGCCGTCCGTATAGCCGCCGTTGGTGAGTGATATGAGTCATATCGAATCGATCATTTCCTGGTTTAAGTTTCGAGGATCTGCGGCGACGCTGCGTGAAATCTTGATGAGCGGCGAACCTTGGAGCCACGAATTTAATGCAAGAAAAACGGACCTTCGTAAGCAGGGACGCTATGACTTGGTTCTGCGAAAGGGTAAAAAGGCGAGTGAAAACTTGTACGTGCTTTATGAGCGTGAAACGTCAGGCCAAATGCGGATCGCGATATGACTGTTAAATTCACGATCAGCGGAAGATTACCTGGCATGAATGATTTCATCGGAGCCATGAACGCAAACCGATGGAAAGGCGCGGATCTGAAACGCAAAGAAACCAGGCGCTGCGCGATGGCAGTCGTTGGAATTTCCCCCATTCACAAGCCAGTCACGATCTCAATTTGTTGGTACGAACCAAACCGGCGGCGCGATATTGACAACGTGTCGGCCGGTGGTACGAAGGTGCTTCTAGATGGCCTCGTATCCGCAGGGATTTTGCCCAATGACGGGCGAAAGTGGGTAAAAGGCATATCGCATTGGTTCCCAGAAATTGACCCTTTAAATCCGAGAGTCGAAGTAACTTTGGAGGAAATTGAATGACCAAAACGCAATTCGTCGTTAACAGTCTATGAAGCACAAACACAAATTCGAGCCGTACTTGAAAGAAGCGCTCGTTTACGTTCAGAAAGGCAAGCGAGAAATTATCACGATGCGTGCGCCTGTCGAACGGTGTGAATGTTGGTTGATGTCGACGAAACCGTTTTCGGATGGAACGAGAGTTGAAATTAGCGCGGATCGCCGCATTAGAAATATTTACGAAGGGAGGAATAAATCATGAGCCGTTATCTCTGGCTGTTGGCGTTGCCGTTATGTTGGGGAATTAATAATTCTTCTGGAACTTATATTGTTAACGGGCCAATCGTTCAAACTACCGATGTTTATATTGCCTCAACCAATCAGTGGGCATTTTGCATGGATCATTCAGAACAATGGGCTAAAGACCTCGCCGCCGCGCTCAATGAAGCGCATGAGCGGAGAACAAATCACATCATTGGACTTATCCCTGCCGAGACTCCGTGGAAAGACTCTAAGAAAGCGGATTTGGACACTGACGACGTGCAGGCCAACCCCGGCAAAATGATCACCAACAAAGAGGCGTGCGGGGAAGAAGATTGCGGGAAGGAGCCAAAATGAAAACGAAACTCGTCTTACTATGTGCGTTGTTGTCTCTCGGAGCGTGTCGTGGTCATGACGGCCGGGACGGCTCAAGTGGAAAGAATGGCTCCGGCGGAGCGGCAGGCGGAACGGGACCGACGGGCCCTATAGGACCTGGCGGCCCTCCTGGAATAACAAGCAGTATTCCTTTCACGTACAGCGGAAGCTACAGTTTTCCTGTCGTAAGCGCCATCCAAACGATCCCAGGTTTTGACCTCGAAAAGGGCGACGTTATTAACGTCTACGTTCAATGGCAAAACCAGCCCTGGACTCAGATCGGAAGCACTTGGGTGGGCGGCATGGCGGGAAGTTATGCGGTCAATGGAAATGTCGTGTCACTCACAACCGTTATCGGTCCTTCAGCGCCTTTAGTGGGATGGGTCATGAGTGGGATAAAAAACCAATGATCCCCACGCTCTTCCTCATCTGTGCCTTAGGACTCCCCGCCAACTTCAGCGGAAGACACAACAGCCACGACTCGAAGGAAGAGTTTCTGCGGGACTATCATTACATCAAAGACATTCTCAATCGCAGTTATCCCGATCATGAGTTTCTGATTGTGCCAGAGGAGTTGAACATTACTCCAGGAAAAGAGTGGGTCAAGATCTACTTAAAATGGCGGTCGCACACGATTTATGAGAGATGGAGCAAGAACAGGATGAGCGCATGAAGCAGTTCAAAATCATTCTTGCGTCACCTCTTATTTTATTGCTGACGATCTGTATCTCGGTTGGAATTGGGATCTCTTTTATACTCAACAAGATTTTCCCGCTTGGTGGGGAACATGGTTAACAGCAATAAGATCATCTTGCATCTATGCGCCAAAGAAGGATCAGACTCTAAGCCCTATCGAGATGCTGGCTATGACGTGCGAATTATTGGCGAAGAAATCGGGGTCGAAAACTACACGCCCCCCCCCCAATGTGTACGGCATTATTGCCAATCCACCATGCACCCATTTTTCTATAGCTCGATCATCGGCGAAAGAGCCAAGAGATTTAAGAGAAGGAATGCGATTAGTAAAAGAGTGCCTTCGGATAATTTGGGAGTGTCAGTACGTCTGCATCGGAAATTCCAATCAACGAAGCCCTTTGCAGTTCTGGGCAATAGAAAACCCTGCCTCAGGCTTTCTGCGATGGTTTTTAGGAACCCCGGCATTTCAGTATTCGCAAGGGGAGTATGGTGGCCTCATGACTAAACGAACAGCTTTATGGGGAGATTTCAATTTACCGAAACGCCCGATACTTTCAAATCCGTTACCAGTAGGATCGACGTTAGGCAGTGCGAGAGAACGCACTAGCCACGACATGCAAACGCGCAGCCGATGCCCAATAGATTTCGCTATGGCGTTCTTTGAAGCTAATCCATAAAGAATTTTCTCGCCTAGCGGGGAATACGGTCTCTCTTGACCTGTCAGACAGAATACACGCTAGGCGGGAATGATTTTGGCCCTGCTGTTACACAGGCGGACATCGCTGTGCGAGATGAGCGTCTGGGCATATTCTCCAGGCCAGGGCCATTAGTTTAAGCCGCCCTTTTCGATGGGAGTCGCGGGGGCGGCGAATTTAAGGAGGACAAATGAAACGCAAACCAAAGACTAAGAACTTAGCGCTGGATGAAATGCGGATGATGCGAGAGAATCGAAAGGCGCTCTTAGGCCACCGCTGCGCTCCGCATGAGCATATGAGTTCGCTTTGCAAAGAATGTGATGCCATCTTCGAGAGAGGCTTAAAATCATCTCAAGTCATTGCCTGCAAACATCCAGGACCTGTTCAGGAGTTTAAGCCGCACGATTGCGACACGCAGTGGCAGACTCACATTGCCTATGTCCTGTTCATGATTCTGACGGGATTAGTTTGCTTTGCCTGGGGATATGGTCCGAAATGGCTAAACTAAAACCCTGGATCAGAACGGCGGTGAGAAAGACAAAGAAGCACATTCCCGGAAAGGCCATACGTGGGTGTTTGTGTTGGCGATGCGATAGGGTGCGCGATTTTAAGATGAGGACACGTGCTTGACAGTCGGATGTCAGCATTGGGCCCGCCAGCTTGAATACCAAAGGCAACGTGAGCGGCGTGGGTGAAGAAGCCTTAGACCGAGGGGGAGTTTATGACTAAACTTAAGACTAATCTATGACTAAAGAGCGCCAGAAAGAAATAATTATTTATGGTGGCTTGTGGGAAATGATCCTGACACCCAGGCCGGAGGGAAGTGAAATGACTGACGACAAATTCGCGGAGATGGCGAAGAAAATAATTCAGGATATAGATTGTGATTTGTGCCAATCTAGTCGGGAGATATGGGCTCGAATGACAACCATTGTCTCTGAAGCCCTCCGCGCCGTCGACAAAGAAGCGTATGAGAAAGGTTTGGCTAAACAGTTCGAGATCCAGCAAATCAGAGAGAAGCAAGCCGAACAGCGCGGGCTGGAGAAGGCGGCGAGGCGTGTAGAAAGTCTTATATCTCCAGATTGTCATACGACACGCTGTAACTATGTAAACGTGCCATGTGGGATTTGTACGTGTAATTTGCCACGCGTCGCCGACGAAATCAGGAGGATGAAATGATAGTGAAATTCTTCTGGCTTCTGCTCATTCCGGCGTGGGCGGTGTTTATTGCGGTTCATTCACAGATGACGGCGCATCATTATTTAAGAGGGGTCTGAAACGATGACAACAGAAATTATTCGTGCTGGAAATATGATTGACGATTCTCCTATCTGTAGCCGGTGCGGAATGGCTTACGGCGCCTGGGAGTTGAACTTGAAGCATGGTAATAAGGACAATTTCCTGAATTTCGTTCACAGGCCGGGATGCAGCTGGCGCATAGGTCAGCATCCGAAAGAGTTTGGCCAGAAGTTGAAAGACGCCGGGCTAATCCCGAGCAATGCGAATATTATCAGGATGCAATGAAAGAAAAGCGCGGAATCGATTACGTGATGTGCCATGGGAAGAAAGTCAGGATCTTAAAGCGAGGCGTTAAAGTTAACTGGAAACCGAAGCCGACAGGGATACCAGAAAACAGGGAGATCATCGTAGAGGCGTGGGACGACTCAGATTTAAAGATTGACTGGCGAAAATTTAAGAAAAAAAAGCAAAAACGTATATGACAAGACCCTATAATGAACGGAGAAATCGAAACGTAGTTGTTCTAGTGGAGCGCCGCGGTATACCTCACAAGGATGTGGCGAAGAAGCTAAAAATAACCGTTATCAACGTGAGGCAGATACTTTATCGTCACCGTCATGTAACGCAATGTAACGAGCAAATAAAAGAAAAGTAGCGTAGACTTAGATCACTTGGGAGGTATCGCGTCGATTTGATGCGGAACCATCTCTTTTTTTATGCGTATGCCTCCCAAAGAATTACGCAACCCTCTGCCCGAAAGGTCGGAGGGCTTTTTTTATCGTTTAAATTCAAGAAGCGGAATATATTTAAGAGGTTTTTGTTTGAAGTGGGTAGAGTGGCCATGTCTCTGCGAAAGCGGGTCATGGTGTTTTATGTGGGACGATTGATCCCAAATTGCAAGATTTTCTGGCATGTTGTGAGCTTTGATCTCATCGATGTGATGGATAATGCACCGTTTTGGAAGAAATCCAAGGAAGTCGAAAGCCACACGTCTATGCTGAAAAACTTGTCCGTTTCGATTTGCGAGAGGATGGTCAATATTGGACTCCACGATGTAGCCTCTTTTATCGATAGACCATCCGCGTTTATAGAAGTGATGTTTGGCTCCTCGTTGGGCTTTCCCAATCCAAATTGCTCTACATTTCCAACTGCATACTTTTCTTCTCAAAGATTTATATCCAACGAAAGATTTAATGCAGACAGCGCAAATGATCGTTTCTTTTTTAGATGGATTAGCCTTCAGTCCAGCCGAGTTGTGTCCTGGAATGAAACGATGTGGTCGCTTCTTCGCATCGAAGTCTTCGATCAAATTTCCACACCCGCAAGCGCATGGTTTCATGATGAAAAGTATAGCTAAAGAAAATGAGAATGGCAATCGTTGTCCATCCTGCCTTATGAAATTAGCCTGGGGTATTCATCCGCATAACGGGTGCAGTTGGCCTATCTGTACGTGCGAGTGCCGACAGAGGTCATGAATGAAAGACAGCTCCTATTCGTCGCGGAATACCTCAAAGACCGTAAAGCCGGAGCGGCGGCGATCCGTGCTGGCTATTCTAAGAAGACAGCAGAGACGTGCGGACCTCGTCTGCTCAGAAAAGTTCAGATCAAAAAACTCGTCGCAAAAGGATTCAAAAAGATCACGGACAAATGCGAAGTCACAGCCGAGCGCGTTATTGCGGAACTCGGGAGACTTGCTTTCAGTGACCTCGGTTTACTTTATCGACCGGACGGAACCCTCAAACCAATCACTGAATGGCCTGAAGATGCGCGCCGTGCTGTGGCCGGAATCGAATCAGAAGAGATCTTTGAGTTTGAAAGAGGCGAAAAGACGAACGTCGGCGACCTTAGGAAGATCAAACTATGGTCTAAGAATAACGCGCTTGAGACGCTCGCGCGCCATTTCAAGTTGTTGACGGATAAAGTCGAAGTCACAGACGTAACGGACTACGCGGCGATTATGAGGGCCAGGCGTGAAAAGCACAAACACTCAAGCTAAGAAAGATCCGAACGTAGAGTTATGCGAAATGCTCATTGATTACGAGCATAACTGGTCAAAGCTTATTGATATTGCGTTCCCGTGGGGCGAAGGCGAATTGCTTGGCCGGGCGCCGGAGCAATGGCAGCGATACATTTTAAAGCAGATCGATGACGGCTTTATGACCATTGAGCAGGCGATTCTCTTGGCAGTCGCCTCCGGCCATGACGTGGGCAAGTCTGCGCTCGTGTCCTGGATCATCCTATTCGGTATTTCGACGTTTGAAGATACTCGCGGCGTGGTGACAGCGAACACCGCGACGCAGCTCATGACGAAAACCTGGCCGGAGTTATCCAAATGGCACAACTTGTTTATCGCCAAACACCTCTTTGAAGTCACCGCGACGTCCATCTTCTCCAAACAGCCCGGCCATGAGAAGACCTGGCGTATTGACGCGATTCCATGGTCAGTCAATAACACGGAAGCTTTCGCCGGTCTCCACAATCTGGGCAAGCGCGTCGTTATCCTGTTTGATGAAGCCAGCGCCATCTTGCAGCAGATCTGGGAAGTGACGGAAGGCGCAACCACAGATGAAGACACCGAGATCATTTGGGCGGCATTTGGCAATCCGACTCGTAACACCGGGCGATTCTTTGATTGCTTTCACAAACTGAAACACCGCTGGAAAACACGCCAGATCGATTCCCGAACCGTCAAGCTATCGAACAAAATCAAGATTAAGGATTGGGAGGAAGACTATGGCAAAGACTCGGATTTCTTCAAAGTCCGCGTGCTCGGGGAGTTCCCGGCGACGGGCGAAAAACAGTTTATTTCTACTGCCCTTGTTGACGCTGCGCGAGGAAAACACATTCCCATTGACCAGTATAATTTCGCTCCTGTTATTCTTACGTGCGATCCAGCTTGGACAGGATCGGATGAATTAGTCATTTACAAGCGCCAGGGCCTTGCCTGCGAAATGCTGATGAAACTGGCCAAGAACGATGACGATACGATGGTTGCTGGATTCCTGGCAGGGTTCGAGGATGAACATCAAGCGGATGCGGTGTTTATTGATCTCGGATACGGCACTGGTATTTACTCGGCTGGCAAGCTCATGGGCCGGAATTGGACGCTTGTATCGTTTGGCGCGGCCTCTAACACGCCAGGATACGCCAATAAACGCGCTGAGATGTGGGGAGCGATGCGCGATTGGCTTAAAGAAGGCGGCGCCATACCGGACGATCCGAGACTCTGCGAGGAGATCCCCGGCCCAGAATATCAGGTCAAACTCAATGGCGACATCGTTATTGAGTCCAAAGATGACATGAAAGAGCGCGGGATGCCGAGTCCTAACCGGGCCGACGCTTTGGCGCTAACATTCGCTTTCCCGGTACGGAAGAAGATCAGGAACGATCCTAAGAGACGGATGGAAAACTCTGAACCGCGAGAAGGGTACAAAGTCTATGCGTGAGGTGGCTTAAAATTTGTGGTGCAGCAGCGGTAATCTTGCCCTGGGTGATGGCTGGCGTGGCGACGGCCGGAACAGCGGCTTCAATGGTCGCGCAGAACCAGGCGACTCAGCACGCTAAAGGCGCTGCAGAGGCGCAGCAGACATTCGCTAATGCGGCAAGCGCAGAGGCAACCAAGATTGGTCCGGCTCAGACATCGCCGGCTGTTCAAGATCAGGCGTCTACTCTCGCAGTTGCTAATAAGAAACGGCAGGCAGCGCTGGCGGCAGGGATGGTGTCGACGTTTGGCCCGAACGGACAGCCACCGCCACCGGCGTCACTCGTGAGTGCTCCGCAGGCGTTTGCGACTGGCATGAAAACCACTTTAGGGAGCTAGATGGCTATCTCAATTCAAGACGACCGAAACGCTCAGAAAGACGGCAAGACTCCTATGCAGATTACGGGGTCAGCGGTTAAATTTGACCGTAAAGCAACCAATCAGCGCTGGGACCGACTTCGCATTGAAGGCTGGAAATGGCGCCCAGCGTGGCGGGAGATCCGTGACGAGATAGCTCCGACTCGCGGCATGTTCGAATACGAAAATCCAAATTGGGGCAAGCGTATCGATCACGAGAGGATTATCAATTCTCACGCGATGGACGCCCTGGACACGATGGCGGCTGGCATGGCGTCTGGCATGACGACTCCGATGCGGCCCTGGTTTCAGCTTGGTACGACCGATCCCGACCTTTCTGAGTTCCAGCCGGTCAAGGAATGGCTCGCGCAAGTGATGGAACGGCTCTATGCGGTCCTGGCCAAGTCGAATATGTACCAGACCTGGCACAACCTGTATGCCGAAATCGGAGGGTTTGGGACCGGCGCCGAGATCATTCTCCCGGATTATAAGAGCGTTATCCGCGGCCGCAACTTTACGATCGGAGAATACTTCCTTGGTAACGGGCCGGACAATCGAATCAATGCGTTTGCGCGGCAGTATTGGATGACGGTCGGGCAGATCGTAGAAGAGTTTGGGTATGAGAACTGCTCTCAGTTTGTGCAATCGGCGTACAAGCAGAACAATGTCGACGCCTGGCGCTTGATGCGGCATTTGATTGAACCGAACGATGACCGCATTGAAGACCGTAAAGATTTCAGGGGTATGAAGTTCCGATCAGTGACGTGGGAAGAATCCAGCCCGTCCGATACCGCTGCTCGCGTGTCCGGATACCAGGAGATGCCGGTCCAGGGTCCGCGGTGGCAGATCACAACAACCGCCGATACCTACGGAAGATCGCCTGGCTGGAAAGCGCTCGGCGACTCTAAGATGCTTCAGAAGATGGAAAAGGACAAACTCAAAGCTTTAGACAAGGTTGTTGACCCTCCAACGCAGGCGGACGCCAATGTCGACGCCGTAAACACTCTCCCGGGCGGGCTCACGCGATATACCAGCACAACGCCGAGCGCCGGAGTAAAACCTGTCTATCAGATCCAGCCCGATTTTAACGCGATAACCGCAATGATTCAGATTGTTGAAACGCGCATTGACAGGAACTTTTACGTCGACCTGTTCAAAATGATGATCTCCGATGACAGGCCCGCCGTGACCGCACGAGAGATCGTAGAGCGGCACGAGGAAAAGCTTCAAATGCTTGGCCCTGTCATTGAAGCTTTAGAGTTCGAGCTGCTTGACCCGTCGATTGACCGTATCTTTAACCTATGCCTTCGCGCCGGAGTCATCCCTCCGCCGCCCGTTGACTTACATGGCCATGAGCTGAAGGTCGAATATATCTCGACACTCGCGCAGGCGCAGAAGATGGTAGGAACCACGTCAATTGAGCAGGGGTTACGCTTCGTCGGCTCGCTCGTATCAGTCTATCCAGAAGTGGCCGATAACATTGACCCGGACAAAACCGCCAAGAAGTACATGGACATGGTGGGCGCTCCGCCAGAGTTGGTGCGCAGCGATGACGATATCAAGGCCATACGTGCGGACAGGGCTAAGAAGCAGCAGGCTCAGGAACAGGCTCAGGCTGCCGAGCGCATGACGGAAGGCGCGAAAACACTATCTCAGACGCCCGTGGGCCAAAACTCGGCACTGGATCAAGTGATGGCCGGATTGGGCGGCGGGCAGCCGAACGCGCAGCAGCCGCAAGCGCCAGCACCAGGAGGGCAATGATGCCGTTATCACCCGCAGATCAGATCAAGTACAAGAGCCTCATGGCTGAGGCCGCCAAGAAGCTCGGCAAAGAAAAACTCGCGGAATTGATGAGCTTGTCGGAACAGATGGAAAACGAGCAGGGCCAACAGTCGCCTCAGGCGCCTCCGATGCCGGGGATGGACGCTTCAAAGGTTTATCCGATGCAGGGTAAATGATGCTCGACATTGGATTCAAGCTATCGGTAGTTGTAGCGACAACGATGATTTTGTTTGTGGTGAACAGGTTTAGAAACAGGCATTAAAAAATTTAGCCGTTGGCCCTGATCAGGCCTTTACGCTCCTAGAGCGGCGGTAAACACCCGGATTCTAAGGCGGGATTGAGAGAGTGGAAACGCTCTTTTTATCCCGTCTTTTTTTTCGGGTCATGAGGAAAGCATGAACGATGAGGAAGTCAATCAGAAGATCGAGGAGTTGCGCGAGAAGCGGAAAGCCAGGGATCAGTCGGACCTCGCGAAGGTGCTTAGCCTGCGGGAGGGCCGTCGGCTCGTCTGGAAAATACTCTCGATGTCCGGTGTTTTTGCTCTGTCTTACGCTGGAGAGGCGCAGTGGGAAACCAATTTTAACGAAGGAAAGCGCTCGGTCGGAAACCTTCTCTTGAAGGACATCTCACCAGAGACTGAGCTTGCGATGAAGCGGGAAGCCGCCAACGACAAGCTGCTCAACGATGTTGAGCTAAGGAGCATCGCAAATGGCTGATAACGCAGCAGGAGCAGTTGCAGACGCCGGGACCGCGGCAGGAGCAGATGCCGGTAAAAGCGCTGACGCTGGCGCAGAAGGTAAATCGATTTTAGACGGGGCGCAAGCTCCGGGTAAAACAGGCGAGTCAACTGGTGAGGCCGCAGACGCCGCCAAGAAGGCCGCTGATGGAACCTCCAAATCGGGGGATGACAAGACTGAAGCTGGAAAGACGCAAGACAAAGGAGCGACCGGAGCGCCTGAAAAGTACGAACCATTCAAGGCGCCGGAAGGCATTGCGCTTGACGAAGAAGCCGTGAAAGGATTCACGGACCTCGCTAAGAAGATGAACCTTTCGCAAACCGCCGCTCAGGAACTTGTGGATTTTCAGACGACACGCATCAAGGCCGCGCAGGACGCGAATCTCAAATCCTTTGAAGACATGCAGAAGGGCTGGGCTTCCGAGACCCGCAAAGCGCTTGGCGCTGACGCCGACAAACAGCTTGGGTTTGCAGCCGTAGCGCGGGATAAGTTCTTTACCGGAGACGCGATGAAAGTCCTTAACGAATCCGGTTTAGCCAACCATCCCGCATTAGTGAAATCACTCATCTCGATTGGTAAAGCCATCAGTGAGGACACATTCGTAGAGGGAAAAGGTGAGAAGGGCGGAGGCGGAAAGAACGCAGGAAAGTCCGCCGCTCAGATCATTTACCCGAACAACAAATAGAGGCATAGCCTCAAAGGAGAAACACAATGGCAACACTTGGTGGACCACTGTATCAAACGTTCCTGGATCTGGCTCGCCGCTTAGACCCGGATGGCAAAATCGCCTTGATCGCTGAGATCATGGAGCAGTACAACGAAATTCTAGAGGACATGCTCTGGAAAGAGGGAAACCTCCCCACAGGAGAAAAGACGACCATCCGTACCGGTCTTCCGACTCCGACCTGGCGCAAGCTTAACTACGGCGTTCAGCCGTCGAAAAGCACCACCGCGCAGATCGTCGACACATGCGGGATGCTGGAAGCCTATGCGGAAATCGACAAAGACCTTGCCGACCTGAATGGAAATTCAGCGGAATGGCGCTTGTCCGAAGATCGCGGGCAGCTGGAAGGCATGAACCAGACTTTGGCCAATGCCCTGTTCTACGGAGATCAATCGGTTAACTCCGAGAAGATCACCGGATTCTCGCCTCGCTATCCTGGCTTGACCGGAAACTTCCGAACCAAGGCAAACGTCTTGGACGGCGGCGGACGCGGAGCGACCAATACCTCGGTATGGCTCGTTCACTGGGGCCCTGAGACAGCCTTTGGAATTTATCCCAAAGGATCGATTGGCGGATTCCAGCACCGGGATCTTGGAGAGCAAACTCTCTGGGACAATCAGACCCCTCCTGGCAAATACCAGGGATACCGTACCCACTACAAATGGGATTGCGGATTGACCGTGCGCGACTGGCGTTTCCAAGTCCGCATCGCCAACATCGACGTGACCGCATTGACGAAAGATGCGAGCGCCGGGGCGAACTTGATTGATCTCATGGTTCAAGCGTTTGAAATCTTGCCTGCAAAACAGATGGGATCTCCCGTCTTCTATTGCAACAAGACCATCAAATCGTTCCTTCGCCGGCAAATGGCGAATAAGACGAACGCTCGGTTGAACTTCGAGGAAGTGATGGGTAAACACATCCTATCGTTTGACGGTGTGCCTGTACGGCGCGTCGATCAAATCTCGAACACTGAGACGGCTCTGAGCTAAAGAACTGGTTTTTTAAACCAAAGGAGATTCTAATGATTAAAGATAAACAGCTTGAACTGTCTGATAACCAGACAGGCATCACCGCCAGCGCCGCGTCAACGAACATCTACGACGCAGGCGCGCAGGGCGACGCGATCGGGTCTCACGACTGGATCGTCGTAAAAGTCCGGACGTTGCCGACATCCACAAATAGTACGGCGACCGTTCAGGCGCAGTTGGAAACGGCGGATGATTCCGCGTTCAGCGTCAACAAGACGGTATTGATTGCTGCCGGAGCGATTATCATCACGGCGCTTCCTTCTGGAACGTATCTAATCAAATCGTTAATTCCGCTAGGAGTGCGCCAGTTCCTTCGTGTGTATTTCACGATTGGGACTGAGAGCTTGACCGGTGGAGCGTTTGACGCGTTCGTCGTATCGGACGCAGACAACATCCTGAACTACTAGGCCATGGCGAAATATCGAGCGATCCGTTCGAGCTATGGGTTTAGAGGCACGTTCTGGGAAATGGGCGACGTCGCTGAAGACGTCACCAAGACGGAGGCCGAGCGCATTGACGTTAAGACTCACTTCTCTCTGATTAAGCAGGGAGAGTCTGACGAAGTGCCGCCGCATCCGTCTCTCTTGCCGCCCGAGCCGTCAACGCTCGTGGAAGTGCAGGAAAACTCTCAGAAGACCGAAAACCTTCTCGGACGTAGGTCATCGAAAAGATAGCGTAAGCGGACAGGCCGGGGGTCTGAAAATCCCCCGGTCTGCTTCTGCTTTTCAAGGAAACCATGAGTAGCCCACAGCCTATTACGCAGGCATATCAGCCAGGCCGGCCTGTCGTTTCCCTCATTTGGGATATGACGATGGACAACGTATGGAATACCAATACGTCTGCTTACGAGGCGTACAATCCTTCAAATGCCGCTCATTACCAGGTCTCACTGACTGACGCCAATGGTGTCGGATGGTACTCGGGCGCGTTCCCGTCAGCTTTAACAGGCGCGACTTTTCAGGTCGTTACCTATGACACAGCAAACATGCTCAGTCCTATCGGCGCCGCTCAAATGGGCCCTCCGGACACAGGCGGGATATCCCCGGCATCCACGTCAGCGGGAGTCATATCGGTCATTAACAAAGCTTTACAATTTCTAGCCGTATCTCAAATCACGTCACTGTCAGATGATTCGGAAGCGGCGATTCAGGCGAACAGCGTCTATAACGGCATTTTGACGGCGGTTCTTCGCTCTCATTGGTGGAAGTTTGCGAGTTTCGTACAAATCCCCTCCCTTCTTAGCTATCCGGCCTTTGACGCCACGAACGACTCAACGGGGGATCCGCTCCCGGGATGGGAATATCTCTACGCTTACCCGACAACGTGCGTCAAGCTGCGGCGCGTGTTTGACCCGGCGTGCTGCGGGAACTTAGGCGGCGTGGGATTCGTGAGCTATACCTACTACCCTGATTTCGTCGAGTACTACGATATGTATAAGGACACGCTGTATCGGTGGAAGCTTGTAATGACGCCATCGGCTCCATTCGTGAAAGCCATCGCGGCTCATGTGAACCCGGCATACATCGAGTATACCTATCTGGTGACAGACCCGACGTTGTGGGATCAATACTTCTCGGACGCTATGAGTTGGAACATCGCGGCGACATTGGCCAGGCAACTCACTGGCAATACGGATCTTGCTACTCAGGCGATGCAAATGTTTATGTCGGTCGTGAGCGAAGCCAAGCGGCTGGATGCAGAAGAAGACAGAGACACCCATCAAAGAATGTCTTCGTATCAGCGGGCGAGATCCTAATGCCAGGCGCCCCTCCCTTAGCCCATCCCTCGCAGCCTACTTTTTCTTCTGGCGAATTGTCGCCCGAGATGTATTCCCGCATTGACCTAGCCAAATATTCAACGGGCCTGCGCACGGGGCGGAATGTCTTTGTCCGGCCGCAGGGCGGGGTCAGTAACCGGTCTGGACTGAGAATGGTGGCACAGGCTAAGTACCCGTATGCGACTCACTCTTGCCGGATGATCCCGTTTGATGTTTCTGACACGCAATCTTACATGCTCGAAGTAGGGCACCAATACATACGCTGCTACGTTAATGGTGCGCAGATCCAAATGGTTGGCGCTGCTGGGTGGGTGACTGGCACGGTGTACGCCGCTGGTAATTTCGTCACGCAGTCTGGTATTCAATACTACTGCCTACTCCCGCACATGTCTGGGACTTTTGCGACCGACCTGGCGGCGGGCAGGTGGATCGCTCAAAATATCTTTGAAATCCCTACGCCTTATGACTCTGCCGATCTTCCACTCATTAAATATGTCCAGTCTGCGAGCAACCTCTATCTCGCGCATCCCAACTATGCGCCTATGACGCTAATCAGAACCACTGATACGAACTGGACGCTCGCAGCGTTTCCGTTTGCCAACGGCCCGTTTATGGACGAGAATGCGACAGCAATAACAATAACGCCTTCGGTTCCGGCGAATACTTTGACGGCAAGCGCCCCGCTCTTTAACGCCAATCATTTGTCTTCCTTATGGAAGGTCAATGCTAGAGTCCCGGCGCAATATCGCAGCACTAATTTTTCCGCGACATTAACGAATTACATTGATCCCATATCAGTGTCAAGCGCTCACGATTTCAATATCAGCACGAGCGGGACGTGGACTGGGAGCTTCAAAATCCAGAGGACGACGGATGGCGGCGTGACATGGCTGGATACGAGCCAGGTTTTTTCATCGAGCAGCGATGCGAACTTCAATGTCAATGGAGATGCCGCAGAGATGTGTCTTTTAAGAATTTTCGTCATCAGCGTGACGGCGGGAACGCTTAAGATCACTTTATCATCAAATGCTTTTATTATTCCAGTGATCTATCAAGTGTTTTCAGTTCCCAGTTCAACGGTTGTCGGTATTGCGCTTACTGTTCCGTCTCAGATACCTTTTGGTATCGCTTCAAACGCGACCGGCGTTGTATGGACAACAACCGAGTGGTTCGAGGGCGCGTGGTCAACGTACCGGGGATGGCCGTCGGCGGTCACGTTCTATCAGGACCGTTTGGGGTGGGCCTCGACTCCTGCTAACCCTCTTGGTTCATGGTGGAGCCAGACGGGCAATTACGTCGATTACGGGATCAGCGATCCTCTGGTAGATTCTGACTCCATATCGTTTAACATGCCGACCCGAAAGCTGAATCAATGCCAGCATCTTCTTCCGATGTTTCAAGTACTCGCGCTCACGTCATCTGGGGAGATATCGATCGGCGCCGGGGGGTCCGGAGACTTTACGCCGACCTCTCTCTCGGTGCTTCCTCAAACCTATCATGGCGCCGCGCCGTGTCCTCCGGTCCTCATTAACAATGAGGCGGTATTCATCCAGGCCAGGTCGTCACAGGTGCGCAGCATCCAGTACCAATATTTCACGAATATCTTTAATGGCGAAATCCTGAATTTAATGGCGACGCATCTCTTTGACGGCTATTCGATTACGGACATGTGCTATGCCGAAAGCCCTAACTCGACGATATTCACGGTCCGGTCCGACGGTATTCTCCTGTGTTTTACTTATCTTAAAGAGCAGCAGGTTCTTGGCTGGACGCATTGGGATACCAACGGATCATTCGAGAGCTGTGCCGTCATTCCGAATGGCACCTACGACGAGTTATGGGTAGTCGTCAATCGGCCTTTCGGAACATTTATTGAACGCCTCGCGCAACGTCTCCCGACCACCGACACCAAAGATCAGTTTCACGTTGACTGTGGGATCGATTACAGCGGGGCTCCGACAACCGGGATATCCGGACTTGACTATCTTGAGGGTCAATCCGTGATGGTCTTGGGAGATGGAAACGTCATGGGCCCGTTTGTGGTATCGAGCGGATCAATCACCCTTGGAAAAGCCGTCTCTCTCGCGCATATCGGCCTTTCTTATACGTGCGACGCGGAATCGCTTAACATCGAACTTCCTAGCCAGGATGGAACCAGCCAGGGACGACGGCAACGCGTCGCAGCGGTCACGCTCAGGTTTGTTAATTCCTTGGGTGGGAAGGTCGGGCAAGTGTCGACTAATCTCCACGCCATTAATCCTAACCCCGTTTTACCTCATTTGGCGACCTATATGCCGCTATTCTCCGGTGACTATCCGAAGATCCCTCTCCCTGGCGACTGGACGAATAACGGGCGCTGGTTCTTCCGTCAGACGGACCCGCTCCCGTTCACGCTCACCGGCGCATTCCCGATCATTGAAGCGGGGAACATATGACGTTTATCTATTGCAAGGACGATGTGAAGATCCGATCTTCCGTCGAGCGTGACGTTGAAGATCTGCGCGATTGCCTGCGCGAAGTCGACCGGGCTGAATTACAGGCTTTCAACGGGCAGACGCCCTATCAAGCGCTCAGTTACGGAAGGCGTCACTCGACGTTCTGCGCAACGGTCTTGTTTAAGGATAAGCCGGTAGCCATGTTTGGCGTGGTCCCGGACTCTAAAGTTAAGACCGCGGCCGCCGTGTGGCTCTTAGCAAGCGATGGGATTTACTTGATGCGCTATTCGTTCTTACGACTTTCCAGACGGTACGTCAAGTTGATGCAGGCGCGATACCCTCTCCTTTGGAATTTCATTGACCCGAAAAATACGGCGACGATCCGATGGCTTTTGTGGTGCGGGGCCTCGCTCGATGACCCGAAGCCGGTGGGCAAGGATGGGGCTATGTTCCAATATTTCACGCTTGAAAAGTCTATGAAGGCGGTGGCTTAGTGGGGAATCTTAGAAAGGGCGGATTGATAAGCGCGGTGTGCCGCTTCTTCGGAATTAAAACAGCCCAGATGGCGGGTGCGCCCACCATAGCGTATCTGAGAGGTCCAGCAATCGTTGTCAGAATGGCGATGAACGCCAACAAATTTACTCGTCTTTCTCTTTTTCCTATAAAAGCAATTGCTCATATTTCCGCGATGAGTGACGATGCGGAGATTCGATCTCAAATTGTTGAGCCCATTCCTATCGATATGGTCAATGACGAACCCGTTGAGAGGTCTTCCCATGACGACTTGGTGAAGCCGAATCTGTACTCGGCCACCCGATCCTTTGACAGCAGAATGTTTGCCTCTGATCCCTTGAGGGTCTTTAGCGTAAGAACAATATGCGTAAAAGCGTGGCCCGTCTTGAGCCAGAGTCCATTTCAAATGGCCAATAGCCTCGTAAATATCGTCGTCTACCTGAGTCGTCTTTCCTTGTGTAAGGTGGATTATCTTCATTTACACATTATAGCACAAGGAGGGTACTGATACGTGCACACCTAATTCAATGATGGCCCTTCAGGGACTCGGGACCGCCGCTTCAGCCTATAGCGCGAACGCCCAAGGCCAGGGACAGAAGGCTTACTACTCATACCTCGCATCTCAGAATACTCAGCAAGTCCCGAAAGTTTTACAGACGGCGAATCTCAATACGGGATCAGTGATATCTGCCGAGGGTATTCAAGAGCAGAATTTGAATCGCCAGGTATCGACGGTCGAAGGATCGCAGAAGGCGACATTGGCCGCGAGCGGGGTCTATGGCGGGTCCGGGACGGCTGCCGACGTAGCGACTGACACCGAGAACAAGGCGGCATTGGAC